>WNGE01003445.1_pt1 | contig 18667 bp, 19 predicted proteins | sample 5400651 | NCBI WGS metagenome assembly WNGE01 (sample SAMN13153370, study PRJNA577476) | soil metagenome | isolation source: 60 cm soil or saprolite under grassland replicate 2 | place: USA:California | collected 2016-06-15
GTGTCGTAGAAGTCGTAGGTGGGCTTGGCCGACGGGTGGTCGTTGAGCGGCATCCAGTCCTCGCTGCCCGCCGGCTCGGTGGTGACGAAGCCGCCGTCGCCCGGCGGCGGCCAGTGCGGGGGCGGTCCCGATGTGGGGCGCCGCCCGTGCGGTCGGGCTGGGGTCTTGCGGCGCGAGGTCTTCGGCTCTAGCCGGATGTGAGGATGCTGCTGAGCGTGTGGCCCTGGGTGTTGGCCGGGGCGGGGATGCCGAGCAGGTCGGCGATCGTTGGGGCGAGGTCGACGGCTTGCACGCTGGGGATCTGCTCGTGGATCGTGCGGATGCCGGGGCCGGCGGCGATGAAGGTCGCGTGCATGTCAACGTTGTGACCGAGGTCGACGAGGTCTGGCAGGTAGCCGTGCTGACCGAAGAAGCCGGACGGCGCGATCACTTTGCCGGGCGTCGAGGCGTCGAACTGGTATGGAGGCTGGGCAACGACGACGACGTCGCCGCTGCGCGTAGGGTTGAGCGAGTTCGAGCCGTCGACGTTGGCGAGTTGATCCTTCGTGAGCACGGCCGCGATCGGGTTCCACTTCGGGTTGGCCGGGTCGCTGACCGCCTTGAACGCGGCGACTATCTTCTGCGCGACGGCTGCGTGCTGGCCGACGGGCAGGGCGGGGTTGACGTAGATCTGGGCGGTGCCGCCCGCTTCGCATTCCTTTGCCAGGTCGCTCGCCGACTTGGGGCGGCAGTTGGAGGTTTGCTCGGCAGACTGCAGGCCGGCGTCGAAGAGGACCTTGCCGGCGTTGATCGCGAGCCACTGCGGGGCGAAGCCGTGGTCGGAGGAGGCGATAACGGTTGGGTCGCCGCCGACGAGCGAGCGGGTGAGCGCGAGCGTCTGGTCGGCGCCCGTGTAGGCAGACTGGATGTAGCCCTCGCGGATCTGGATCCGGTGGTCCTTGGCGCCTGTCCCGTTTACGTCGTCGAAGTACGGATTGGGGCCGCCCTGCGGCGACTCGGGGGTGACGAGGCCCAGGAACTGGTGGGAGAACTCGTCGGTAACCGGCCAGCCGAGCATCAATAGGTCGGGCTTCACGCCGAGCGTGCCGAGGATATAGCGCAGCATCGGCACGTGACCTTGCCGGTAGAGGTCGAGGCCTTGCTGGACGTAGGTGTCTTCGTCGATGACGCCGCCCTCGAGGGGGGCGAAGTCGGCCGCGGTCGCGGTCGGGAACTGCGATGCAAGCGTCTCCTCGAAGCTCAAGGCGCAGGCGCAGCCGACGTAGCTTGCGGCGACGCGTGAGATTTCGGTCGCGTAGACCCAGAAGCGCGACAGGTCGGGGGCGATCTGGATCGCCTTCAGCCAGAAGCCAGCTATCTGCCCTGCGCGGCTGCCGGTGAGTGTTAGCTTGACGTCCGCCCACTGCCCCTGGCTCAGGTCGGCGACCTCGGCGCTGCCGTCCTTGCTCGCGCTCGCGGGGTCGACCAGCACGTGGTCGTAGCCGGTGGCGCCGTCGTTGGTCGAGTCGTAGATGTAGAGGTCGTAGGAGCGGTCGACGTTCGCGGTCGAGGTCGACGGCAGCACCAGTGTCTGCTGCATCGGGGGGCTGTAGGAGGTGGGTACGCTCGTCCACCCGCTCGCCGGCTGCAGCGAGACGTGCTGGTAGTTGACCGCGAACGAGAAGGGCGCAACCTTGGCCGGTTGACCGGGCAGGTCGAAGTTCACCAGCGCCGCCGACTTGGAGAAGAAGTTCTCCCCGTCGACCGCCGGTCCTTGGATCTGCGGCCGGATTGCTCCGCAGGTCGTCCACTCGAAGCAGACGACGGTCTTGCCGTTCCGCTCGGCATCCTGCTGCAGCGGGTCGGCCTCGAGCACGCCCGGCTGGAAGGCGCTGGTCGAGCTCGTGAAGGGCGTGGTCGTGTCGTAGAACGTGTTGTTCGTCGAGCCCGTCTGCGCCGGGTAAGCGCCGGTCGCAAGCGTGTACCATCCGACACCCGTATTCGGCGGGAATGCCTGCCGCAACCCGTTGTCGCCGACCACACCTCGATCGATCAGCTCTCGGTAGGTCGGCAGCAGTCCCGCATGGGCGTACTTCCACATCAGATCGGGCCGCATCCCATCCGAGGAGAAGAAGATCACCCTCGGCGCCGCTGCGGCGGCTTGTCCCGAGGCGCCCGGCGCCGCCACAGAGGCGACAACGGCGGCAAGCGCGACCGCGAGCGCGAGGAGCACACCGCGCCGCCGACTTAGCAGCCGCTTGTTCATCGTTTCCCCTTCCTTGTCTGAACGACGCGCGAGAACGTATCGAATGCGACCCGCGCTTTGGCACCTCAGGTCAGTCAGCTCATGCGGCGGCTGTACTAGTTCGCACTCCTAACCCGCCTCCTCTCATGCGCGTCGTGTGATTCCGACCGGGCCTATAACGGCGTTGCACGGGCTCTCTTCGAAATAACCGGCGCCTTGTAGCCGCAGGCCGGATCGGCGGTCTCCATCGGCCGGGTGATGTCAGCGTGGATGCGGTCAGGGATGCCGTCGCCGTCGCTGTCATCCGGCGCCTGCACCCAGGCCTCACCATGCGCCCAGGCGGACGGGTCCGGGGAGGACACATTCTGCGCCGGCCCGCCTGTTGCACATACGGCCAGCAAACCGTCGGTTTAACCGGATCATCAAAGCCAGCCACGAAGCTGGCCGAGCAAGGATTCCCGTCGGCACGAGGGTGGCCTGTCATGCGACCTACCTCGGCCCGGGCAACGGCGAGCTTTGGCACAGCGCGCCACGCGAGCATCGTCCGCCCGGTGACCCCGAGCGTCAAGCCCTCGGGGTTGACCGGTCGAGGGAGAAGCCGATGACCGACATCAACAGCCACCACCGACTACACCAAGCCGCGACGGGCGCACCCCTGGCTGCTGGCGATCACGTGCCTGCCGAAGTGCGCCCGCCCGAGCCGGACCGCGTAGGCGGTCACGGGCAGGAGCACCCGCACCCACCACGGCAGCGACGGCCTGCAGCGGCGGCCGATACCGACCGCCCGCAGGCGTGACCAGCGCACCGCGAGTTCGAGGAGGTTCGCGTACCCGGCGCCCGGCCGCAGGTACAGCCGGATGCGCCAGCGGAGCACCCGGACCCGGTGCCGCGCCGCACGCGGGTTTCCAGCGACAAGCCGGACCAGCGCGGCGAGGAACACGAGCGCTGCGTGAAGCCAGATATTTGGCGAGCTCGCGGCGTGCGGTACCGGCGTGATAGCCGATCCTGGCGGCGATCTCACCAGCGAGTTCGGTCGTCTTGGCGTGGTTGCCGTACCGGGGATCGCCCGTCTGGCCGCAGTGTTCGTAGAGGCGGATCAGCGCGTGGCGTTTCGTCTCACCCGAGGCGGGTTCGTGAGGGTTGGGCGCGTCAGGTGCGGGCGGTTCGGCCTGTGCGCGCGGCTGATGCTGAGTGGCGACATCGCGCGGCAGCCGTTCGGCATCCTGATCTTTTCCTTTGCCTGTCGTGTCGTCGCGCTCACCTGCCGGCAGCTCTCGCGAGCCGTCATCGGCTGGCAGCCCGGCGCGGACGCCCGGCGCCACCGCCAGAACCCAGCGGCGGAATCCGGCCACCGTTCCCGGCACGTCCAGGACCAGCCGGGCGGCGCTACTCCTGCTTCAGGCCCGCAAACCGATCCTTTGCGGGCACCGCCTGCGTGCGGGGTGTCTTGCGGGACGCTGAGATCCTCTGGATCGTAAGCGCGTCCCGCGGTCACTGAGGTTCGCCTTTGGTTGCCTGCCGCTTCTGGGCACCGCCGCGGACGCGCCTATTCCTGCTCGTGGCGCACGACTTCCGCGGCGCGCGGGTGTGGAGGGAATGCGAGGGTGAATGTCGACCCGCCCGGGCCGGTTCGCACATCGGCCGTTGCGTCGTTGGCCTGCGCGATGCGGGCCACGATGGCCAGTCCCAGCCCGGCGCCTGGCATCCCGCGTGCGGCGGGTGCCCGGTAGAAGCGTTCGAAGATGTGCGGGAGATCCTCGTTTGGAATCCCGGGGCCGTGATCGGTGACCGACACGTGCGCATCGGCGGCGACGACGTTTACCGCGCCGTCGGATGGATTCCACTTGATCGCGTTGTCGATCAGATTGCGGATGGCGTGGTCGACCCCGGCGGGATCGACGTGCACCAGGCAGGGCTGCAGGTCCGCGACGATGGCGGCATGCGGTATGCGCTGCCGCACGCGGTGCACCGCCTCGCTGGTGAGCAGGTCCAGGCGCACGGTCTCGCGATGCGGTGCGGACTCGTGGTAGCGGGCGAGGTCGAGCAGGTCGGTGATCAGCTGGTCCAGCTCGCCGGCCTGCTCCCGGGCTGCGCGCACCAGGGCGGGCGCCTGCGGGTCGGCCAGCCCGGCGCCGTCCTCGAGCAAGTCCAGGTTCGTCGTCAGGCTGGTCAGTGGGGTGCGCAGTTCGTGTGATGCGTCGGCGACCAGTTGGCGTTGTGCGGTGACCGATTCGTGCAGCGCGGCCAGCATGGTGTCGAAGGACGAGCCGAGCCGGCCCACCTCATCATTGGTCCCGGTGGAGTCGAGGCGGGTGGTGAGGTCGCGGGTCTGGGTGACATGCTCGGCGGCCGCGGTGAGTTCGGCGATGGGCCGCAGGATGCGGCCTGCGGTCAGCCGCGCCGCGCCGTAGGTGATACCGGTGGCCGCGACAATGAGCCCGGCGAGGAGCAGGGCCGCGTTGCGCAGCGCGCCGTTATCGGCGTTCGCGGCCCGGCTGGTGCGTACCAGCCCACCGGGCCAGGCGGCGGTGTAGACCCGAAACTGCTGACCGCCGTCGCGTGCGCTGGCAAAATACGCGGGCTGCGCGTGCTCGGCTACCGCGACATCGCGGTTGTCCAGCGGCCCGAACGGCGTGGGCTGACTTGCGGTCACCGGGCCCGGGAACAGTTGCACCTCCACGCTGCCGACGGTGACTGGCTTGTTGACGTCGGGGGTGGCGGATTGACTGTCGTTGGCCGCCGATTGCTTGATGCGCTGGGCGATACTGGAGGCTTGCTGGGCAGCGTCGACGAGGGTCGCGTCGACGCGGGAATGCAGGCTCGCCGCGTAGGAGAAGTACAGCACGCTGCTGACCGCGGCGACGACGATCAGCACTCCGACTGCCGCCGCCACCGAGACCCGGTTCCGCAGCGTCACGGCGCATCTCGCAGGACGTAGCCAAGCCCCCGGACGGTGTGCAGGATGCGCGGCTCACCGGCCGCCTCGAGCTTGGTGCGCAGATAGCCCATGTACACCCAGAGGTTGTTCGACCGCAGGCCGAAGTCGTAGCCCCACACCGCCTGGAAGATCTGCGAGTGGCTGAGCACCCGGCCAGGGTTGCGCAGGAACAGTTCGAGCAGCTGATACTCGGTGCGGGTGAGGGAAACCTCGCGCCCGCCCCGGGTTACCCGTGCCGCAGCGAGGTCGAGCACCAGGTCGCCGTAGCTGAGTTGTTCGGCGCTGGCTGTATTGCGGCGCAGCAGGGCGCGCAGGCGGGCGCGCAACTCGGCGAGCGCGAACGGCTTGACCAGGTAGTCGTCGGCGCCGGCGTCCAGCCCGGCGACGCGATCATCGACCAGGTCGCGGGCGGTGAGCATCAAGATCGGCGTCTGGTCGCCGCGGGCGCGAAGCCGCCGGCACACCTCGAGGCCGTTCGGCTCTGGCATCGCCACATCCAGCACAATCGCGTCCACGCTGGCGGCGACGAGACGGGCCAGCGCCGCATTGCCACCCTCTGCGGCCAGCACCTCATAGCCGTCACGCCCCAGCGCAGTGGACAGCGACCGCCGCACCGCCGAATCGTCATCGACAACCAGCACTCGCATGCGACTCATTGTGCGCGAGGCTCGCGCCGCACCGCTCTGCCTACTTGCCGGCCAAGGCCTGCTTGACCCCGCCCAAGGCGGCAGCCAGCTGGGCCGAGCTCACCCCGAGACCGCGGGCGATCGCCGCGAACGCAGGACCTGTCGGATCCACGCCACCCTGGCCGCTCAGCGCGCCGATCTGCTGCAGCGCGTGTCGGGCGGCGCCGGTGCCGACACCGAGCCGGCCGGCGAGGGCAGCCACCGCCGTCGGCCCGGTCAGGCTGCGGTCGACGCGGGTTCCGGACCCCGCGGCCGCGGACTTGGCCGCCGCCGCCGCGGACTTGCTCGCCGCCGGTCCGGTCAGGCTGGGGTCGACGCAGGTTCCGGACCCGGCGGCCGCGGACTTGGCCGCCGCCGCGGACTTGGCCGCCGCGGCCGCGGGTGTGCTCGCCGCCGGCGACGGCTTGGCCGACGGCGAACCGGAGCCGGATGCCAAAGCGGCGGCCGGAACGGCGACCGCCGCGGCAACGACCCCCGCCACGACCACACGACGAATACGGACTGACATGCCACGCTCCTTCATGCATCGGATGCGTCCCAGTCCAACGACCCCACCCAAGACCAACCGTCCAGCGACCTTAGAACAACCTAGGAAGCCCACCCAACAGGTCAGATACCCAGAGGTGAAGACCGCCCGGTCGCAGCACCACTCCTGTCGTGTCCGCAGATCGATCCCGCTACTTGACTGCCCGACGCGGAGCGCGTCCATAACGACGACCTGCCGACCGGCCGCGTTCACGGCTGGAGCGCGCAGGATTCGGCGTTACGCGCGGACCGCGGCCTTTTCGGTGAAGTACGCCATTTCACTCTAAGTAATCGAATCTATGCCACGCTGGTGGCCGTGCATAAGCCGCTCCGGCGGCAGCGGGGTTGGCTTCCGCTGTCTCAACGCGTGGCGGCGCCCGGGGCGGGCCAGTGGTGTGTTCCGCTTCGTCAGTCTCGCAGCCGCGGTCGCCAGCACAATCCGGCTCTCGCTGAGGGTTCGTGCATGACGGCTGCGTCGTGGCCGGAGCGCGGAGCACCGCGTTGATGGCCTCGGCGCGCCCCGGCCTCGGTCAAGCGGCTGGATCAGGCTGGCCGGCGGGCACCTCGGCGGGGGCGGGGCGATAGGTGAGCAGCAGCACGCCGTCGCGATCGGTCTTGGAATCAGCGAGGGTGAGCATGGCCGCCGCGCTCATCTCATCCGGGAACAGGCGCTTCCCCGCTCCGAGAATGATTGGGAAGACCATCAGCCGGTACTCATCGGCCAGACCGTGCTGGACCAGCGTCTGGACGAGCCGGCAACTGCCCTCGACCAGCAGGTCACCGCCTGGCGCGGCCTTCAGCCTGGCGATTTCGGCCGCGACGTCGCCCCTGATCACCGTGGTCTGGCCCGACGTCGCCTGGTCATCGACCAGCGTCGAGGAGACAACGTACGTGGGGATGCTGTTCATCCGCTGGCCGAACTCATCGGTGCCCATCGACGGCCAGGCCTGCGCGAATCCCTGGTAGGCGACGCGCCCGAGCAGCAGCGCCTCACTGCCGAACAACTCGTCGTGCTTGAACTTGCCCTCCTCGGGGCCACGCTCGAGCTAGAACGTCCACCTGGGCTCCTCCATGACACCGTCCAGCGACACGAACTCGGTCACCACGATCCTGCTCATTTGTTTCCTCCAATGCGGCGGCGCCGGCGCGGCACCGGCGCCTTACTCCCGTCACGAACCAGCCCGGCCCCGGTCGACACCTCCGCCGCATTCCAGCTCCGCGCCGACGCGGCCGCATGGGCCGAGCGTTTTCGGCGCAAGGTGGTGGTCACCTTGAGTGATCATGAGTAGGGCGTGCCCGAACCCGTTGACCATGAGTGCAGGTGTCGTTAATCCCTTGTCGGCCGCCACGCGCATCGCCAATGATTGCGGCCATGGCCACGACCCGACGAGCCGACATGTTCACCGCGGACGGCAAGCCGTCTGACGACGACCCGCGTGAGAACGGACCAACGTTGGGCGACGAGCGCACCACGCTGGTCGAATCCCTGCGCTGTCAACGCCTCACATTGAAGATGAAATGCTCAGATCTTGATGCGGAGGCTATGGCGCGGCGTTCCATCGAGCCGTCGACGATGTCGCTCCTGGGGCTGGTGCGACATCTGGCCGAGGTGGAGCGTGCGACGTTCCGGGTGATGATGTCGGGACAGGACGTGCCCCGGCTGTTCTGCTCCGACACCGACCGTGACGGTGACTTCGATGGTGCTGTTCTCGACCCCCAGGTGGTTGCGGAGGCGTGGGACGCATGGCGTGCGGAGGTGGACTTCGCGACGCGGTTTGTGGCCGAGGCGCCCAGTCTCGACATCACCGGCGACGATCCCTTGAATCGGCATGGCAGCGGTGGAGGGCCGATGTCACTGCGCGAGGTGCTGGTCGGAATGATCGAGGAGTACGCCCGCCACATGGGTCACGTCGACCTGTTGCGCGAGCGGATCGACGGACGCGTAGGGCAGTAAATGATTTTGGGTAGGGCGTGCCGAACCACGGCGGTCGTCCCACGTCAAGCGCCCGAGCGCGGTCAGAACTCACGAACATCGAGTTCACTGCATCAGGGCCGCGGTCACTGCCCGCAAGCAACTGCGGTCAGAACTCGCGAACGAAACCAACCACCACCGCACCCGGCACTCCAACTTCATTGTCCTGTCTCAGCGAGCGGTACCCGTTCTCATCGATTCTTGTCCGAAGCGGCTTTGTCTCACTAATGTTTGCCCGGTAGTGCCAGGTGTTCATCGGGTCTCGGGACGGGGCTGGTGGGGTTGGCTGCTGCTGTGCTGGCCGGGGCCGGGGATCTCGGTGTTGAGCTGGATTTCGACGGTGTCGGCGATGCCGTTGCCGCCCGCTCGTTTTGGTGGTCGCGCTGGCAAGGTCGTCGCCGAGCCAGGCGCGGCGGCGCCGGACGGCCCAGCCCGCGTCGGGTTCAGTCACGATCGTCTGGCATGTCGTCTCGAAGGCCGATGAGATCCGGGCGCGCGTAACGTCATCACTGCACCTGGGATGACACCGCGAAGGTTCTTAGGAGGAGCACGGTGCGCGACACGAGCACGGGAAACGGCAAGGTGGTCGTGAACAGGTCGATGTCGCTCGACGGGTTCATCGCCGGTCCCGGCGACGCGATGAACTGGATCTTCGACTTCATGGCGCCGATCGAGGACGAGTTCCCGGAGATCATGGCGGCCACCGGCGCCATGCTCATCGGTCGGCGGACCTACGAGGTGGCCAAGCGTATGGTCGAGAATCCGAACGAGGTCACCCCTGCCTACGATGGGGGAGCTGAGTTCGTCCTCACCCACGAGCCACCGGACCCGCCGGACCCGGCGGTCACGTTCCTCTCCGGTGACATTGGGGAAGCGGTCGCCACGGCACTGGACGCTGCGGGCGGCAAGAACCTCGAAATCATCGGTGCTGACGTGGCCCGTCAGTGCCTGCGGCGGGGACTCGTGGACGAGATCATGGTATACGTCCTGCCGGTCCTGCTCGGCGACGGCATTCGCTTCTTCTCGTCCCCGGGCCTCGCCCGGATAGACCTGGAACCGCTCGACAGCACACGGTCGGGAGCCGTCACCATCCTCCGGTTCCGCGTCCGCAAGTAGTCCGGACATACACCGTGGGCAGCCGCATGAATTAGCCGCAATTCCCCTGTCCGGAAACGTGGGGCAGCCCAGCCGGAACCACGCCCGCCCATTTACACCGGATTCCGGACGCCACCACATCCAGCGCGGCCGACCTCAACCCCATAGCCGGCACTTCGGATAAGTCACTTCCCTGACCCGCCACCAACCACGCTACGCCGACCCGACAGCCCCGCAGAACTCCCTCCTTGACATAGAGGGGAGCCAGAAGCCTGCGCTACTGCAGATCCAGCGTTACTTGCTGGTCGGCGAAGACAGCTACGATCCCATCGAATACCGTTGGGCCTTCGCCGCGGAGCGCCAAGGCGAGTTCCTGCCGCACACACGGCCTATTACTGGGACGGCATCGAGCAAGCCGACGTTCAAGTTGCCGCACCGTCTCCGGGTAGCCCAAGACGACCCGTGACCTCTGCGAGTTCCTCCAAACGAAGCTGACGGCACCGTCCTCCGGCGTCCCGAAGCCTCCTCGCAGGCAATCGTTGAGCGAGTCCAAGCCCCGGCCGAAGTAGCCGCCCGGCCCGTTCACGGCCTCGCCAACCATCGTGTAGAAGCCATCGGTGTCCTGAATGCGCTCACCGTCAATCTCGTAAACGACGCGCCGTTCATTCACCATTTGGCATGGCCTAAGGCAGAGCATCGTGCCACGCGCTCATCGGCAAGTCAGTGCGTTTGTCAGGCGTGTTTGCGGTGCCACGGTCGCCCCGAACGGGACAGCGCTTCCCAAGCAGTCGGCCTCTGGCACGCCGGGGTGCGCAGGCTCTTGCCACCTTGGCGGTCGGCTTGGTGCGGCTGGCGCAGTGGTTTGTGGAAGCCGCTCGCTGTGGCGGCCGTTGGTTCTAGCCAGTCGGCGTGTAGTTGAAGATGCCGCCACCGGAGCCACCGCCGAACGCCGTGGTGCCGAGGTGGATGATGCCGGCTGGCTGCACGATGAGCGAGCGTGGGGTCCGGGTGATCAGGCCCGCAGAGATGTTCCGCCAGCTGACACCGTCGTCGTCGCTGCGATACACGCCAAGTGCCTCCGGGTCATCGTCCCCCGCGTAGATGCGGCCCGCAGTCGATGGATCGGCGGCGACGACGTCCGCGCTCTCGGGCGCGGTCCCGCCGGTCGACCTCGACCATGTGCCGCCCGAGTCGGAGCTGACATAGACCCCGCCGCCGCTGCCTGCTTCGATCGCCGCGAACAGCCGCTGGTGGTTGTGCGGGTCGATGGCGAGCGAGACAGCGTCGTACCCCGACGGTTGGGACCCCCGGCCAGATGTCCACGTCGCACCGCCGTCGGTGCTGCGCACGATCCCGTCGAACCGGGTCCCGACCCAGATCCGGGACGCGTTCGTCGGATCGATCAGGATGCAGAACGCGACCACATCACCGGGCAGGGTGAGCCGACGCCAGGTCCGCCCAGGATGACCGCAGAGACCAGGTCGCTCGGATTGTCCACCGCCAAATAGGCCCGGGCCAGCCCCGCCAGCAGGAGTAGGGCGCCCGCCGCCCACTTCCCCAATGACCGCGGCCGACCCGACGGCAACAGCGCATAGGCCATCCCCACCAGCGTGACCGCGAGCGCGGCCACCGCGGGGGAGGGGAAGGAGAATCCGTCCCAGCTTCCGGCGATCGTGACCCCGAACGGCCGTACCCGGGCCTGGAAGATGGCCAGCTGGTAGGCGGCCAGCTCGACCACGATCACGCTGCCCAGGAACGTGATCAGATGCCGCCACCGCCGCAACCCCACCAAGGCCACCAACGTGCCCAGGCGCAAGATCCGGACCGTCCACCTCGACGCCAAGGCCGTGTTGATACCCACCATCACGGTGGTGAGCCAGCCAGTGCGAACCGGGACAATCCCGCGCAGCACCACCGAGTCCCACCGGTCGAAACCGGCGCCGAGCACCCGATAGGCCAAGATCAAGCCGACGACCGTGAGCAAGGACACCGCAAGAGCGATCCACACCCTGCCGCTCACGCCAAGCCTGCGAGGCAGCGGCGGCGGCTCGCCGGAAGGACGGCGGCGCTTGCCTGCGCCCCGAGTGCCCCGCTGCGGGGCGGCGCTCCGGCTGCGGGAGGCCTCCGCACCCGTGGCCATGGCTGATGCTACCGCCACCGGCCAAGCCGCGAACAGGCCGACCGCTCCCTCAACCCCGAGCCAGCCGCGGCCACCAACAGTGATCAATACAGCCTGAGGTTACCGGGGAGCACGGGCAAGATGTCGGGGGCAGCCGGGGATGCGATTCTCGGCATGCCGTCCGGGCCCGCAAACGGGCTGGGCCCGACACCATCCGCAGATGCTCAGCCGTGCCCCGAACTCGTCACCGGCGCCTATCCGCAGCTCCTCGCCGACCCGCGGGGTGCGGTAGCGGCCGCGTCGCTGGTGGCCAGCCCGTGCGCCCGCATGGCCTTGCGATAGGCGACGGCCACCGCGTCGAACTTCAGGTGCAGTTCGGCTGCGAGGTCGAATGGCACCCGATCAGGCCGCTGCGATTCCACCACGAGCTGGTCCTGGCCGAAGATGGTGTCCTCGAATTCCCGGATGACCCGCGACGGCTGGCCGAGGTTGTAGTTGCGGCCGATGACCACGTACCCGGCGCAGCGGTCGGCCGCGACCGGCTGGGAGGCGAAGAAGTAGACCATGCCGCGCTCGCCTCCCCAGCCCAGCCGCAGCGCGATCGTGTACGGAAGGTGCAGCTCGTAGCGGCTGCGCCGGTCGGGCTGCCTGGCCTGCTCGTTGCCGAAGACCGGGAAGTCGTCAGTGTTAGGGGCTTCCGGGCGGACGATCGAATAGTGCAACACGTTGTCTTCGGCGCGGACCTCGTGGCGCGGGACGACCGGCCGGTTCGGATCGCCAAGCAACCCCGGGTGCACAAACGGGAAGTGCCCGAAGTCGGTGAAATTCTCCACCTGCCGCGCGGCGTCACAACGCCAGCGGTACGGGCCGGCCGCCACCACCGCCCAGCTGCCGTCCTCCAGTTCGGGCACCTCGGGCAGCGGCCAGCGCGGCTCCGCTAGGGCCACCCAAACCAGCCCGTACCGTTCCTGGCAGCCGAACGCGCCAATCCTGGCCTTGGCCGGCACCCGGGATGGATCTGGCAGCTGGGGGATGGCCACGCAGCGCCCGTCGGCGCGGTAGCGCCATCCGTGGTAGGGGCAGACGAGCTCATCGCCGCTGATCCAGCCAAGTGACAGCGCGGTGCCGCGGTGCACGCACAGGTCGGAGTTGGCCCGCGGCCGGCCGTCCTGGCCCCGCCACACCACCAGCGGCTCGCCCAGCACATCGGCATGAACCGGCCGCTCAGCAAGGTCGTGACTAAACACGACCGGATGCCAGCAAGCCCGCAACGCCCGCATGTCAGCAAACGCCGCCGGCGCAGTCACCCCGCCACATCCCACACGTCAAGCCTCCCCGAGCCGAACCTCCCGGCGCCCGCCGCAGAACAATCCGGCGCCGCCGGCTGCCTGCACCAGAAGCTATGCGGCAAACCACCCCATAGCCAGGCCGGCTGCGCTGCCGATACACGCGAGGCAGGCTGTGCCAGTCCGCCGCGCAAGCCCACCGGGCTCCGAGGCCCTCACGAGCACGCCGAGCGCGATGAGCAAGGCCGCGGGGTGGTGAAGCATCAGGCCACCCCTCCCCGTCGTCGCCGGTTTCTGTTTCATGATCCTTAACGGCTGCGCGGTTGCGCGCGGCCCGCGGCGCAGCCGGGGGGCTCCGGGGGGTCGTCCCCCCGGGTCGGCACAGTCTTAACGGCCGCGCGGTTGCGCGCCGCCCGCGCGGGGGGCTCCGGGGGGGTCGTCCCCCCGGGTCGGCACAAACAGCCACCGTGACCAGCGTGGCGCCGGTCGTCTGCTCCTGGCCGTCGGCTCCGTAACTGCCGGCGCTGCCATCTCAAGATCCTAGTCAGGCTACTTTGAACTCATTGGTAAGAGGGTCACAGCCGCATTGCTGCCGGCAGCACGTAGTAGTAGAGCACGCCGATCAGGATGAGGTAGCCGAGGATGACCAGCGTCCAGCCGAAGTTGTGCCGGATCACTTCGCCCTCGCGGCGCACGTAGCTGCTGGTCGACACCCCCACGCTGGTGGTCTGCGGCGCCACCGGTTTGCCGACCTCAGCACCTGCTGAGTTGAGCGACGGCAGCAGCAGCAAGGGCATGCGCAGCAGGCCGCCAACGGCGTACTGGAACCCGCCGAACAGCGCGTTGGTTGAGGTGTTGCTGCCTGACAGCGCGACACCGATCCAGCCCAGGATCGGTGCCAGCAGAATGAACCAGGTGCCGACCCGGGAGAAGCCGTAGGCCAGCGTGCTGGCCATCCCGGAGTAGTTGAAGACCGTGGCGAGCCCGAACACGATCGGTGCGACCAGCAGCGCGCCCCACGTCTGCGAGAAGCTGCGCTTCAGCGCGGCCACGAATTGCGCCGCCCCCACCCTGAGCGCGACCAGGATGACCAGCAAGGAGATCAGGATCCAGGTGCCGGCGATGGCGGGCGCGAACTTCCACACCACCGAGACGGACTTGTGCGAGAGGGAACTGATCGCGTCGACCTCCGGTGCGACGAACGTGTAGTCGCCGAGGTGGGACCACGGCCCGGTGCCGGCCACCACGACCACGATGAGGATGCCGAACGCCAGGAAGGCGGGGACTGCCTCACGCGCCCCCCGCCGCCCCTGGCTGGCACGCGCATCCGTCGGCCCGGTGCCCGCCGGCCCCGTTCCTGTTGCCCCTGGGCCCGTCGGCCCGGTGCCCATGGGCACGGCATCCGCCGCGAGCGGGACTCCCCCGAAGCCGAGGGTTTCGGCGGGCCGCCAGTACCTCAGCAGCAGCAGCAGCGCACCGAACGAGACCAGGGCGCCGATGATGTCGGGCAGGTAGGGCCCGAGGAACTGCGAGGTGGGGAACTGGCCGAGCACATAAGACAGCGAGCCCACGACGGGCAGCGGCCAGATGCCCCGCAGGCCCCGTCGGCCGGCGACCAGGTAGATGAGGATCCACGGGGGGAGAAGCGCGAGGACCGCCACGATCCGGCCCACCGAGGCGGACAAGCTGAGCAGCGGCACGTTGGTGACGGTGGCCAGGGCGATGATCGGGGCGCCCAGGGCGCCGTAGGAGACCGGGGCGTTGTTGCCGATGGCGGCCACCCGGATGGCGTCGATCTCCGCCACCCCCAGGCCGACCAGGATGGGCGCGATCACCGCCCACGGGTAGCCGAACCCGACCAGGCCCTCCAGCAGCGCGCCCAGCGCCCACGCCATGAGGATCGCCTGTACCCGGACATCGGCGGTGGCCTGGGTGACGAGCCAGTGCCGGAAGTGAGCGAAGGCGCCCGTCTCCACCAGGACGTTGTAGATCACCACCCCCCAAAAGACGATCCAGTCGATGGACCAGATCCCGGTCGCCGCGCCGATTCCCCAGGCCTGGAATGTCGGCCCGGCGGGAGAACCCCAGATGGTGATCGCCATGATGACGGTGACGACGGCGCCGATGATCACCGCCAGCCACGCGGTCACCCGCATAATGGCCAGCAGCACCAGCAGCAATGCGAGCGGGAGCAGCGCCACCAGGGTGCTGCCCAGGGTGGAGTGCAGAGGGTTGAGCTGTTGGGTGAAGTCGGCTGCGGCGAGAAGCATGGACGGCCACCTTCCGCTGTGCTGGCCCGACCTAGTCCAGTTCCCCCGCTCCGGGATCAAAAACGATCGTTACCTATGTCTGCGCTTGCTCGGGGAGGGTGGCTGCCCAGTGTAGTGGGCACCAGGGCGCACGTTTGTGGGAGAGATGTAGCATAGTTATATGAGTTCAAAACAGCGTCTGTCGGCGTCCGTGGATGCAGATCTGGTGGCCGTAGCCCAGGAGGCCGTGGCCCGGGGGCAGGCGGAGAGCATAAGCGCCTGGGTCAATGAGGCGTTGCGGCTGAAGGCCGACCATGATCGGCGGCTGCAGGCGCTGGATGATTTCCTCGCCGCCTACGAGGCAGAGCATGGTGAGATCACCGAAGAGGAGATACGCGAGGCTACCCGGAGTTCGCGTGGCCGGGCGGTCGTTGTGCGGGGTAAGCCAGGCGCGCGGGGTCAAGGTAGGGTGCGCCGTGGCCGGGGCGTTGCTTGATGCTGATCCTGGATGCCGGGGCGTTCCTCGCGGTCGAGCGCGGGGATCGTGAGGTCGTGGCCCTGGTGAAGCGGGAGAGGCTGGCCCGCCAGCCGCCGGTCACCAGCGGGGGAGTGGTCGCCCAGGTCTGGCGCGGTGGCCGCGGCAAGCAGGTGCAATTGGCCAGACTGCTGGCGGGGACCGAGGTGGCGGCGATCGATGACGGCCTTGGCCGTCGTGCGGGGATGCTGCTGGCTGGCAGTGGCCAGTCTGATGCTATCGACGCCACGGTGGTGTGCCTGGCCGGAGATGGCGACGAAATTCTCACCTCGGATCCAGGCGATCTGCGCGCACTGGCGGAGGCCGCTGACGTCCACGTCGACATCATCCCCGTCTAGGTCAGCCACGCGTAGCGGTCGGCGGATTCTCGGATTTGCGGCCGTAGGACTGCTCCTATGGCCGACGCGGCGCGGCGCCCCATCAGCGGTGACCGGCCCCGTCGGCCATGTGCCAGGCAGCGGCAGCCGTTCGGGATAAAAAGCCATACCAACCAACGATCCATAACGGCTGCGCTTCGCGGCGCTCGCAACGATGCGATCAAAATCCCGAGCCGGCGTGGCGGCATTGGCCTCGGCGACCCGGGCGGCCCCCAGGGCCGTGCAGGTGCATGGCGCCGTCCCGCTAGGGTGGCGCCATGGCAGAGCGGCCGCGTTGCGCGGTGGGCGTGCCCAACGTGGGCCCGTTCGGTGACCCGTTGCTGCTTGTCGAATTGGCGGTGGCGGCCGAGGAGCACGGCTGGGACGGCTTTTTCCTCTGGGACCATCTGCTCTGGCGGGATCCGCGCTGGCAGGTCGCAGATCCGGTGGTGGTGATCGCCGCGGTCGCGGCTCGCACGACCCGGATCAGGATCGGCATCTTGGTGAACGTGATTGCCCGGCGCCGGGTGGCCAAGGTGGCGCGGGAGTCGGTCACCCTGGACGTGCTGTCCGGGGGGCGGCTCGTCGTCGGCGCTGGGCTGGGGTCCCTGCCCGCGGAGTTCACCGCCTTCGGCGAGTCCGGGGATGCGAGGGAGCGCGCCGCGCGGCTGGATGAGTCGCTGTACCTGCTGGACGCGCTCTGGGACGGGCGGCCGGTGACGTTCCGCGGTGGGCACCTGACCGCTGCCGGTGTGACCATGCTGCCGCGCCCGCTGCAGCGCCCGCGGATCCCCATCTGGTGCGGCGGGCGGTGGCCGAACACGGCACCGTTCCGGCGCGCGGCCGACTGGGACGGGGTGATGCCCACGCATGCCGAGTACGGCCTGGGTGAAACGATGCCGGCGGAAGACCTGCGGGCAGCGGTCCAGTTCACGCGCCAGCACCGCAGCAGCTCCGGGCCGTTCGATGTGGCGCTGGAGGGGCGCACCGACGGCACCACGCCGGACCGCGGTGCGCAGCAGGTAGTCCCGTACGCTGAGGCCGGACTGACCTGGTGGATCGAAGCGCTGGGCTGGTGGCGCGGCACTCCCGCCGACGCGATGACCCGGGTACGGCAGCGCCCACCGGCGCTGTCCGGGGAATGACTGGTTGCGCGGAGAACGGGCTGCCGGTCACCGGGGGTTCGGGCTATTGACTGGTCGCGTTCGCGTTCTGGTACTCGTCGTGGCGGCGTACCCAGAGCTGGGGCGGGTCCCCCTCGTCGCGGCCGAACGGGGCGCGGTCGAGGAGTCCGTAGTAGCCCATCATGAACTCGAGCCCGCGGGCAGTGGTCGAGTAGGTCAGGTGGACGGCTCCGTCCTCGAGCGCGTAGGCGCTCATCACCGGCGCCTCGGAAAGATATGCCGCGGGCTCGGTCCCGCACTCCTGCGCGAGCCGGGCAGCCACCGCGGGGACGCCGCCGGCCAGCAACTCGCGCGTCGTCTCCTCCGGGCGCGAGATCTCGAGGTCGAAGTTGTAGTCGCTTGCGTGTGAGGAGGCCCACGGGAAGCTCCACCCCATCCGCCGCTTGTAGGCCTGGAGTTTGTCCAGCGGCGCCCGCGAGATGCAGGTGAACGTCACGTCGCGAGCGTTCAGGTGGGGCACCGCGCCGTTGAAGGTGTCCGCCGCCGACGAGCAGACCGGGCAGCCCGCGGTGTAGGTCGGGCCGAACATGAAGTGATAGACGATCAGCTGCGAGCGCCCGTCGAAAAGCTCTCGCAGCGTCCTTGGCCCCTGGTCGGTGCCGAACCTGTACTCCTTCTCGATCGGCACCCAGGGCAGCGCGCGCCGCTCGGCCGCGAGCTGATCGCCGCGGCGCGTCAGCTCCTTTTCCCGGGCGAGCAGTTCGCCGCGGGCAGCCAGCCACTCCTCGCGCGTTGCGACTTTGTGCTTGGTCATCGGTATCCTTCCTTTCCTGCACGGGCCGGGACTGCTCTTCTTCACGGGCCGGGACTCCCTGACGCCACAGCTCCTCGCTCAACGCGATCCGCTGCACGTCCTCAATCGCGACGGCCGGTTCGAGACGGAGCCGGTATCTGCGGATCACCTCCTCCACAAGGCCAGTCTGCTCCAGGCTGGCCGTCACAACGTGGTGAACAGCATCGCCGCCATCCCGGCGCTCGTCGCGGCCTGGCCGGCCGAGGCTGGGTCTTTCACCCGAGGCCCGGGCCGATAGGAGCGTCGGCCACCGGGGCGCCGGATCCTCGGATCAGCGGTGGAACCCTTCCTGGCCTGCGCCAGCTCGCGCAGCCGTTCTGGATAATGATCCTTAACGGCTGCCGCGGGCGTGGCACGAGTCCGGGCGGTGGCGCAGTGCCCCCGAGTTGTCCGCGCGCAGCAGCGCTGGCGGCCGAGGGCGGTCAAAGTGCGTCCTTCTGGCCGATGTAAGACGGATGGTGTCGTCGTAACTTGGAGTGCCGCGCCGGGGTGGTGGCTAGGGGCGGTGAGTCGCGGTCCCGGTGCTGGCCCGGGTCGGCGGCGCGCGTCGTTGAGGGAGCAGCCCGATGAGTGACAGTTTCACCGGCCAGTTGTGGCGGGGGGTCGCCGGCATCTACGCCGCCATCCTCGCGCACCCATTCCTGGCCGGGCTGACCGACGGCAGCCTGGAGCCGGACGCGTTCGCGTTCTACGTGGTGCAGGATG
>WNGE01005435.1_pt1 | contig 18666 bp, 14 predicted proteins | sample 5400651 | NCBI WGS metagenome assembly WNGE01 (sample SAMN13153370, study PRJNA577476) | soil metagenome | isolation source: 60 cm soil or saprolite under grassland replicate 2 | place: USA:California | collected 2016-06-15
GCGACTTTGTCGAGGCTGCTCCCGCCCTCCCCGGCGACCCCCGGATCAGGCTGCCTCCAGCTTCACCCCACCGCCACGACGGCGAGGAGATGGACGGTCTCTCACCTCCATCCGTAAACGACAGCGCCTCGTGGCGCACACGAAGTCTCATGAGGTGACCGAGGTTCGCTGGTGGCGCCGGGCGGCGGCCAGGAGCTCGGACAGGTCATGCTCGATGCCGCGGGCGAGCACGTCGAGATCGGGGTTGGCCGCGAAGTCGCCGGTGATCCCGAAGGTGACGGTGCCACAGTAGGTGAAGATCGCGATCCCGGTGCGGAGCGTGGTCGCGATCGGAACGTACGGGATGATCTCGACGAGCCGTCGGCCCATCCCGTACAGCGGCTGCTGAGGGCCTGGCACGTTGGTGGTGACGGTGACGATATCACGCTGGGGCAGGCCGAACGCCAGCCTGACCCCCCAGGACGTGAGCGAGTACAAGCTGTAATGGCCCAGCCTGACCAGCGTCTCGCCGGCCATCGCTTCCTTGCCCGTCTTCAGCGCCTGCAGCCCGGCCTGGACCGCCGCGAGCCGCTCCGCCGGGTCGGCGATGTGGACAGGGAGGTTAGCCAGTATCGCTGACACCTGGTTCCCGTAGACGTTCTCCTCGCCCGGAGCCCGGACGGATACCGGGACCAGCGAGCGGACCATGTGCGGCCCGGGCTGCTCGCCGCGGGCGAGCAGGAGCGCCCGGAAGCCACCGGTGATCGCCGCCAGGACCACGTCGTTCACGGTGCCGCCGAGCTCTCGCTTGATCAGCTTCACGTCATCCAGCGACGCCCGGACCCAGGTGAAACGCCGTTCCTTGCCGATAGGCCCGGTCAACGACGACCCGGTGGCCGGCCACGCGGCCGGGGCCAGTTCGGCGAAGCCGCGCACCGCGTCAGCGGCCTGACGGATAGCCCCGCCGGGATGGGAGGCCGCACTGCTCAACGCGCGGGCCTCGCGGAGCGGGAGGACGACATCGTCCAGGATGGCCTCCGCGGCCAGCTCGAGGGGCGAAGGCTCCGCCCCCGGGGCATGGTCGTCGGCGGCGGTCGGCGAGGGCTCGGGCGAGAAGTCGAAGATCACCCGGTACAGGTCGGTGCCGGAAACCCCGTCGACCATGCAATGGTGCACCTTGGAGATCAGGGCCCAGCGGCCCTCGGCGAGTCCTTCGATGACCCAGTACTCCCACAGCGGGTGATCGCGGTCCAGGCGCTGGGACATCACCCGCGCCATCAACGCGGCAAGTTGCCGGTCGCCGCCGGGCGCCGGCAGGGCGGTCCGCCGGACGTGGTAACCAAGATCGAAATGCGGGTCATCGACCCAGACCGGTCGTCCGAGCCGGAACGGCACCGTTTGCAGTTTCTGCCGGTAGCGCGGCACCAGCGGCAGGCGCCCGGTCAGGAAGGCCAGGAACTCCTGATGGGTAGGAGGGGGACCCTCGAACACCGCAATCGATGCGATGGCCATGGACGTGTGAGGATCCTGGTCCTCGGCATCGACGAACATGGCGTCTAGCGGGCTCAGCCTGTCCATGACGCCCTCCTTCCGTATGTAGCGGTCCGCTGCCCGGGTCTTACCGCCCGCGTCACTTCTGCCCGGCAGGCTCCGGCTTGGTGCCGGGCTGGTCCACCGGGCCGGCCGGGCGCCGGTTCCAGTCCCGCCAGACCAGCCGGTGCACCGGGATCCACCTCGGGATGTCGCGCAGGCCCGGGATGAACGGGACGAACAGCAGCAGCAGGGTGGCCAGGCCGGTCATGAAGATCGCGATCAGGTCGATGTTGTCGGAGTTACCCCAGCCAGGCTGCATGTGATACCACATCTGGAACAGCCACAGCCAGGGCTGGCCCGGGTAGCTGCCGGTCTCGTTCATCACACCCCACTGGTCACCGGTCAGGTGCTGGGCGGCCGCCAGATTGTTGTAGTACTCGCCGTCCGCGAGGAACAGCAGCGGCTTGGTGAAGTCCGTGCCGTAGAACTGGCGCTGGGCGAGCAGGTCGGTGTCGATCGCGCCGCTGCGGGCCAGGGTGAGCTCGGTGGCCAGCATGGCCGGGACCGGGCCGTAGTTACCCGGCGGCAGCACCGCGATGCCGTTGACGAACTTCACCTTGGGTGCCGCGCTCACGTAGTTAGCCGCCCATTTGTTCTGCAGGGCGGCCGGGGCGGCCTTGTAGCTGGCCAGCGCCGCGGCCAGCGCCGGGTCGTTGGCCGTCGCGCTGGACAGCGGGCCGAGCACGAAGACCTGCGCCGTGTCGATCGGCTGCCGGACCCCGGCCCAGTTCCCCGGGGCGATCACGACTCGCTGCGCGTCGCCGTTGTTGTTGTACGGCGGCCCGAGGGTGGCGCTCCCGCTGGTTGCGTTCAGTTCGGTGGCGGCGGTGGCGAGGAAGCCGCCGGGGTCGACCTGGGTCCAGCTCTTCACCGTGACCGACGGAATGTCCGGCGAGGACAGCAGGCTGGCCAGGCCGAAGGTGAGCACCAGGATGACCAGCGTGGCGATGGTGCCTTCCTTCAGGATGTCGTAACGCCGGGTCGGCCCGCGCCACGCCGCCCGGTCGGCGCGCCTGGCCGCCATCCTGGCGGCGGCGCCCCGCGGCCGGGTGACCGGCAGCGGGTGGCTGACGCCGCGCATCCGGACCAGCAGGACGTGCGCGCCGACGATGGCGATGAGGATGATCGGGAGCAGCACGACGTGCCACAGCAGCATCTGGCCGAAGTTCATCAGGTTGAAGAACGCGCCGATGCCTGCCGCGTTGAACGCGTCCTTGCCGTTGGTGGCGATCCACTGTGAGTCGAAGTTCTGCTGGGACAGGTAGCCGGTGAAGCACTCCACGATCGAGGCCAGGAAGGCGACCACGCCGGTGATCCAGGTCAGGCTCCGGCGGCCGCGCCAGGCGGCCATCCAGAACTTGCCCCACAAGTGGATGACCAGCAGCGCCATGAACAGCTCGACGCTCCACAGGTGCAGGCTGTTGAAGAAGTGCCCGACCGGGTTGGTGTGCCACCAGTCGGTGCCGCCGATCGCGATGGCGAAGCCGCTCACGATGGCCACGCCGAGCGCGGCCAGCGAGGCCACGCCGAACACGTACACCCAGGAGGCCACGTAGGCCGGCTGGCGGTCCGGCAGCAGCTTGTGCGGCGGCAGCGAGGTCAGCGCGCGGCCGCGGGCCCGCGCCGTCCACATCCGCTCGTCACCCGGCGCAATGCCCGGGTCGGCCACCGGGTCAGGGACGGCGGCGTCCCCGCCGCGGGCCCGGGGGAACGGCAGCAGCAGCGCGACGCCGAAGATAGCGACCATCACCGCGATCAGGACCAGGTTCGCCACGGAAATCGTGAAGAGGTTCCAGTTCAGGTACGAACCAGGCTGGTTCAGGTCGATGGCGGCGGGGGCGTGTCCCGCCAGGACCAGGGTTTCCACCATAGCCTCCAGGCCGGCCGGCAATCGATTGGCCCAGCCTCTCCGCCGACCCCCGGGGACCCGTAGTGACATGAGTCACGGCCGGCCGGGACCAAGGTCCTTTACTCCCGAACGGTCCGGGATTCACCGCCTCGCATCGAGCCGGTCAGCTCTTCTTGGCGCTCTTGCCGGTGCGGGCGATGGCGCCGATGGCCGGGGCCACGGTCAGCCACAGCCCGATCGTCACGACCATGGCCGTGAGGTAGCCAAAGGGCCGGATTCCGACGTCTTCGCCGGTGATTCCGGCGAAGATCATCAGCAGCCACGCGCTGACGAAGAAGGCCGGGCCGGCCGCCACGATCTTGAAGAAATCATCCATCACGCTCACCTCGCCTTTGCATCCTCAGGCCGGCGCGGGCAGGTAGGTCTTGCTCACCGCGCCGAGCGTCATCCCCCAGCGGCGGGCCCGCTCGGCCTCGCCGTCGAGCAGCGTGTTCTGCGAGCCGACCACGAAGCTCGCCGGGGCCGCGACGAGCCGGCGGTCGATCCGCCGAAGCAGCCTGGCGATGGGCCGGCTGGCCCGGCCGGTAAACGCGGGGACGCCGTTGAGCCTGGTGTCGAAGGCGGCGGCCAGGCCGTTCCGGTGGCCGAGGTCCCTCAGCCAGTCCCGCATCCCCGGGCCGCCGGCATTCTGGTCCATCCGCAGCCCGCTGGGATCCCTGGCGGCCGCCTTCGCGGCCATCCGCCGGGTCGACCGGCTGGACAGCCCGTGCATGTGGGTCGGCGCGCCGACCACCAGCAGGTCGGCGTCGGCGACCAGGTCCCAGGTGGCCTCGGCCACCGGCACCAGGGTCACCTCGCAATCGGCGCGCAGGCCGTCCGCAATGTTGCTGGCGATGACGTGCGTGTTGCCGTACATCGATTCGTAAACCACCAGGGCTCGCACGCTGATCACATTCCGTTTCGGTCTCGTCCCTTCCGTTCGGCCCATAGAACCGAGAAGGATCCCGCCTCCGCTTCTCGCGGATTCCGATTGCGTGGTGAGCGGTGCGGGGGTCACCGCTTCGCCCCGTCTGACCGGGATCCTTCTCGGTAGTTAGAGCGCACCGCGGAATGCCCGCGCGACATAGAGACCAAGGTCCCGTAACGAGATGACCCGAGCCACCACTAGCAAGGCTGGGGGACCCTAAACCTCTGCCCTACCCCTCGCGGAACTGGACGCCGAACCCGCCACGTGGGTAGTGCCATTTCAGTGCGCCAGGGGCAGCAATCGCGAGGCAGGTTCCGCACTCTAGGCAGGCCGCATACTCCACGGAGATGGTCCCGTCGGCTTCCTCGCTATAGACGTGGGCCGGGCAGCAGGCGACGATGGCCTTGCCGGTTCCAGTGGCCTTGGCGATGTCCTGGTTAACCTCGATGTGGCTCTCCTGCTCGTCGAGGTTGAAACGGTTCTTGGTCAGGCGCTGGGGGACAGACAGTGGTTTCATAGTGCACGCGCTCCTGCGATCCCGTCCTTGGCCAGCTGCCTCATCTTCAGCGGCGACTGAGCCAGCGACCTGCGAGCCACTTTGACGAGATGCTCGCGAGGCTGCGTATCGAGGTTGAACGCGCCGTACAGGACGTTGGCAAACAGCTCGCCGTATTCCTTGTACATCCGCTCCACCTCGAGGAAGCCTGGCGCCTTGGCGTAGGTCTTCATGTCTTTCCCGACGTAGGAGGCGAACAGCTTGTCCCGGTATGCGGCGAGGGCGGCCTTGGAGGTGTCCTTGTGCTCCAGCGCGGAGCTGATGGCCTCCGCGGCGGCGACCGCGGATCCGACCGCCAGGTCCATGCCGCGTACGGTCAGGCCGGTGTTAAGGGTGAGCCCGGCGGCGTCGCCGACGACGACCAGGCCATCCATGACGATCTCGCCGACCATGTCCAGCCCGCCTTCGGCAACCAGGTGGCAGCCGTACTCCAGCAGCTCGCCGCCCGCGAGGTAGGGGGCGATGAACCGGTGCTCACAGAAGTGGTCGAAGATGTCGGTTACCACCTTCTGCTTTGCGGTGAGGTCGTCCAGGCGCACCACGATGCCGACGGACAGTGAGTCCAGGTTGGTGTAGAGGAAGCCGCCGCCGCCCACGCCTTGGGTGCAGTCGCCGACCACGGCGAGGGCCGCACCCTCATCGCCGGTCAGGTTGAACCGTTGCTCTATCGTCTCGCGGGGCAGCGATATCACTGATTTCACGCCGACGGCGAGGTGGTGGAGCGGCTCCTTCTTGCGCAGTCCCACCTCCTTCGCGATGAAGGAATTCACGCCGTCGGCCGCGACGACCACGAGAGCCCGCAGCTCGTCGTCACCGGCCCGGACACCGACGACCCGCTGGCCACGGGGGCTGTCCTCGGTGAGCACCTGGTCCACGCGGACGCCGGGCATGAGCAGGACGCCGGCCTCCTCGCACTTGGCGGCCAGCCAGGCGTCCAGCTTTGCGCGCAACACCGTGACCGCGTTGACCGGCTCGGCCAGCCGGGCGTCCTTGTAGTCGATGGCGACCGAGCTTTCGGCGTTGAGGAAGCTGATGTAATTGCGGGTGATCCGCCGCTCGACCGGCGCCTCTGCCAGGAAATCCGGGAAGACCTGCTGGATGCCGCGAGAGTACAGGACGCCGCCGGACAGGTTCTTCGAGCCGGGCGCCTCGCCGCGCTCGATCAGCAGTACCGAACGTCCCTGCCGGGCGAGCTGGTAGGCCGCGACGCAGCCCGCGATGCCGGCGCCGATAACGATGACCTCGAAGTCGGGCTCAGCTGGTTCTGTCATCGGGCACCGTCATTTCAGCGCGGCGGTGATCGCCGGCACGAGCTGGTAGAGGTCACCGACCAGGCCGTAGTCGGTCTGCTTGAAGATCGCGGCGTTCGGGTCAGCGTTGATCGCGACGATAGTCTCCGCCCCGGTCACCCCCACCATGTGCTGCAACTGGCCGGAGATGCCGATGGCGAAGTACAGCCGGGGGGCGATGCGCGCGCCGGAACTACCGATGTAGCGGTCCTTGCCCATCCAGTTCAGGCCCTCGGCCACCGGGCGGGAGCAGGCGATCTCGGCGTCGGCGGCGCTGGCAAGCTCCTCGATGAGGGCGAGGTCCTCCCTGGCCTTCAGGCCGCGGCCGACGCCGATCACCCGGTGGGCGGCGCTGAGGTTCGCCTCGTCGAAGCCGTGCGTCCTGGTCTCGATCACCTTCAGGCCCAGCGGCGGGGCGGAGACCTCTTCGATGGGCGTGCTGGCGCCATCAGCCGACGGCACCGAGCCGCCGTCCAGCAGCAGGGCCACCGGGCCGGTAACGGCGACGGTCTCTTCGGCGATGTCACCGAAGACCGCGTTGACCACGACGACGTCGTCGCCGTCGAAGGCGACCGAGCGGGCTCCGGTCAGGACCGCCGCCTTGAGCCGGGCGGCGGCGGCGCCGAGGAGCACCCGCTCCCCGGGGTTGCGGCCGGCGAGTATGACGCGGGGCGGGTCGGCGGCGACGGCGTCGGCCACCGCGGGGGCGCTGGCCTCGGCCGGCACGTCGTCCGGCGCGCTGCACCAGACCACCTTGTCCAGGCCGGCCCCGGCCACGGTGTCGGCCACCGAACGGGGTCCGGCGACCACGGCCCCGACCGGACCGCCCAGGGAACGCGCGACCGTGACGAGGTTGCCGACGTCTGGCTGGTCGCCGACGACGATCCAGGCGCTCATGCTCATTGTCTGGTCCTTCCTTATAGCGCGCCGGCCTGGCGGAGCGCGGAGACGAGCTCGGCCGCGGCTTCGGCCGGGTCGGCGGTGTCGATGAGCTGGCCCTGGCGGGGCTTGTGCTCCGGGACCGCCCGGCCGGTCACCGTCATGACCGCGTTTGGCGGGGGTACCTTCAGGGCGGCGAGTTCCAGGAGCTCGGCCGGCTTCTTGCCCGCCGCGAGGAGGTCCTTCATGCCCGGCACGCGCGGCGCCGCGGCGTCCGCGGCGGCGGCCAGCACGGCAGGACCGGAGATCTCGAGCAGCTGCACGCCGCCCGGGATCGCACGCTCGACGCGCAGCGCTCCGGCCTGGCCGGTTATCGAGGTGACCTCGGCCACGGCCGGCCAGCCGAGCTCGCCGGCCAGCACGGTCGGAACCATCTTGGCCGCCACGTCCACCGACGAGTCGCCGGTGATGATCAGGTCCACGTCGCCGATGTGCCGGATCACCTCGGCCAGCACCGCGGCCAGCTCGGATCGCCCGGCGTCGGCCAGGGACTCGTCCTCGACGGTCACCACCCGGTCCAGGCCCCGGCCGAGAGCGGCCTTGGCGGCGAGCGGCGACGCGACGCCCTTCCCCCCGGCCGTCACTCCGATCAGCTCGGCGCCCGCTTCGTCGGCAAATTGGCGGGCCACCTCGATGGCCACGGGGTCGTAGGCGGACAGGCCCGGCTTGGCCCGGCTCCAGTCCACCGTGCCGTCGGCACGTGCCGTTGCCTCTTCCGGGTCGCAGGTCCATTTGTAGGCGACCACAATCCTCATCGCGATCCTCCTGACGGCGGCCACCGCAATGGGTGGTGGCCGGTTATCCTCATCGCAAGGTGCTTCTCGCTATGACCATTCGCTGTACTTCGGAAGTCCCCTCGTAAATCTCGGTTATCTTCGCGTCGCGGTAATTGCGCTCTACCGGATAGCTCTCGGTATAGCCGTATCCGCCGTGGATCTGGATGGCCTTGCCCGCTACCCTTGTCGCAACCTCCGATGCGAACAGCTTAGCCATCGCCCCCTCCGTGGAATAAGGCCGGCCGTTGTCCACGCACGATGCCGCGCGGTAGACCAGGAGCCGGGCGGCGTCGATCTCGGTCGCCATGTCGGCGATCATCCACTGGATGGCCTGCAAGGTCGCGATCGGCTTGCCGAACTGGACACGCTCCTTCGCGTAGGCGACCGACGCGTCGAGCGCCGCCTGGGCGATGCCCAGCGCCTGCGCGGCGATGCCGATCCGCCCGCCGTCCAGCGTCGCCATGGCTATCTTGAAGCCGTCACCCTCCCCGCCCAGCAGCGCATCCCTCGGCACGCGGCAGTCGGAGAAGTAGACGGGCGGCGTGCTGGAGCCGCGTATCCCCAGCTTGTGCTCTGCCTCGCCGACCGAGAACCCGGGCGTGTCTTTCTCGACGATGAACGCGCTCATCCCGCGCGTCCCCCGCTCCGGGTCGGTCTTGGCGAAGGCCACGTACACATCGGCGTACGGCGCGTTGGTGATGAACATCTTCGACCCGTTGAGGGCGTACCCGTCGGCGTGCATCGTGGCCGTGGCGGTGCCCGCGCCGGCATCGGTGCCCGCGGCGGGTTCGGTCAGGGCGAAAGCCCCCAGGCGGCGCCCGGACGCCATGTCATTCAGGTACTGATCCTTCTGAGCCTGGGTGCCGAACTTGAAGATCGGCCAGGTGGCGAGCGAGGTATGCGCCGACACTATGACGGCGGTGCTCGCGCAGGCCCGCGATAGCTCCTCGATCGAGATGACGTAGCTCACGTAATCCGCGCCGGCGCCGCCCTCCTTCTCCGGGTAGGGCATGCCCATGAGGTTCATCTCGGCCAGCCTCGGCAGGAGTTCGCGGGGGAAACGGTGGTCGCGGTCGAGCTCGGCCGCGATCGGCGTCACCTCGGTCTCGGCGAATTCCCGGACCGCCTCCCGGATCAGCTGCTGCTCATCGGTCAACTCAAAATCCATGGTACCGGCACCTCTTTCGAATATCGGCTATCCCGGTCTGTGTAAGAACGCCTTCTCGCGCGCCTTTGCTGCCGGTAATCGCGGGCCGCGATTTGACCCTTAGGCAATTCCCGAGCCAAATGAATTATCTAAAATCGGATAAAGTCACTCCTGCCAATTTAGGGCGCCCGGCGCCGGCCCGATAGGGACGAAGGTCCTCACCCATGAGGGGCTCAGGCCACCCAGCGCCGCGGGAACGGAGTCCCCTGTCGGGCCGTCCCGATGACCAGCACCCGCTTACCTCCCTCACTCGACGGGAGCTTCCGGGTCGGTCGCCACCCGCGCGGATACCGGCACGGGCTCGATATGCCAGATATCGCGGCAGTATCCGCGGACGGTCCGGTCGGAGGAGAAGAAACCCGAGCGCGCCGTGTTCAGGATCGACATCAAGGTCCACCGGTCTTGATCGGCCCAGGCGGGCCCGATGGCCCGGTCGTGGCAGTCGATGTATGACCGGTAGTCGGCGAGGACGAGGTACTCGTCCCAGTCCAGGATCGAGGAGATGACCGGCTGGAAGGCTTCGCGATCCCCGCCGGAGAAGGCGCCCGACCTCAGGGTGTCGATGGCCGCCTTGAGCTCGGCATCGCCCTCGTAATAGGCACGGGGGGAGTAACCGCCCTGCCTGACCGCGACGGCCTGTTCGGCCGTGACCCCGAACAGGAAGAAGTTGCCGGCCCCGACCCGGTCCCTGATCTCGATGTTGGCGCCGTCAAGCGTGCCGACGGTGACGGCCCCGTTGAGGGCGAGCTTCATGTTGCCGGTGCCGGAGGCTTCCTTGCCGGCCAGCGAAATCTGCTCCGAGACGTTGCCGGCCGCCACCACCAGCTCGGAGACCGAGACGTTGTAGTCGGGCAGGAACACGACCTTGATCCGGCCGGCCACGTCGGGGTCGGCGTTGACCACCGTCGCGACGGAGTTGATCAGCTTGATGATGCGCTTGGCCTCGTGGTAGCCCGGCGCGGCCTTGGCACCGAAGATGACCATGCAGGGCGTCACGGCGGCGGCCGGGTCCGTCTTGATCCGGTTGTACACGGTGACGACGTGGAGCAGCTTGAGCAGTTGGCGCTTGTACTCGTGCATCCGCTTGACCATGACATCGAACAGTGACGCGGGATCGATGGTGATGCCGGTGCCGGCCAGGGTATGGAAGGCCAGGTCCAGCTTGTTCTGCCGTTTGATCTCGCGCCACTGCGCCCGGAACTCCTCGTCGTCGGCAAAGGCCTCGAGCTCGCGCAGCCGCTCCAGGTCGGTGAGCCACCGCTGGTCTCCCAGCCGGGCGGTGATCAGGCCGGACAGGCGCGGGTTGGCCAGCCGGAGGAAGCGGCGCGGGCTGACGCCGTTGGTTTGGTTCAGGAACTTCTCCGGCCAGAGCTCCGCGAAGTCGCGCAGCGTCGTCTGGCCCAGCAGCCGGGACTGCAGCTCGGCGACGCCGTTGACGGCGAAGCTGCCGACCGTCGCCAGGTTGGCCATCCGCACCCGGCGCTCGGGGCCCTCCTGGATCAGCGACATCCTGGCGATGCGCTCGTCGTCACCCGGGTGCCGGGCGCGCAGGTCGGCCAGGAAGGCTTTGTTGAGGGCGTAGATGATCTCCAGATGGCGTGGGAGCAGCCGCCCGAACATGGCCACCGGCCAGGTCTCCAGGGCTTCGGGCAGCAGGGTGTGGCAGGTGTAGGCGAAGGTACGGCGGGTGATGGACCAGGCCTGGTCCCAGCCGACCCCGTTCTCGTCCACGAGCAGCCGCATGAGCTCGGGTATCGCCAGCACCGGATGGGTGTCGTTGAGCTGGATGACGACCTTGTCCGGGAACGTCTCCCAGTCGCTGTTGCGGAACCTGAACCGGCGGATGATGTCCCGCAGCGAGCAGGAGACCAGGAAATATTGCTGCTTGAGCCGCAGCTCCCGGCCGGCTTCCGTGCTGTCGCTGGGGTAGAGCACCTTGGTGAGGTTCTCCGAGCGCATCTGGGCCTCGACGGCCTCCGCGTAGCGGCCGGCGTTGAACAGGTCCAGGTCGAACGACTCCGGGCCGGCCCGGGCGCGCCACAGCCGGAGGATGTTGACCGTCTCGGTGCCGTAGCCAGGGACGAGCATGTGGCTGGGTTCGGCCCGCACCGTCTCGGCCGGCACCCAGCGGGCCCGCCGCCCTTCCGGGTCGTCGTCCGCAGGCTTGGTGTGGCCGTAGAACCCGACGACCTGGAGGTCGTCGGGTGCGGGAAACTCCCACGGGTTGCCGTAGAAGGCCCAGTCGTCGGGCTGCTCGACCTGATAGCCATCCTCGAAGGCCTGCTTGAAGATCCCGAACTCGTACCGGATGCCATAGCCCACCGCGGGCATGTCCAGGGTGGCCAGGGAGTCAAGCAGGCAGGCGGCCAGCCGGCCTAGGCCCCCGTTCCCCAGTCCAGGCTCCACGTCGAGGGACTCCAGGTCGGAGGCCGAGAAGCCGGATGCGGTCACGGCCCGGCCAGCCAGGACGTCCGTGCCGGTGTAGACCGCGTTCTGGCGCAGCTGGCGCCCCAGCATGTACTCCGCCGACAGGTAATAGACGAACTTCGGGTTGGCCAGGTAGTTCGCCCTGGCTGTCCGGGCCCGGCGGTCGGCGAGGCGGTCGCGGATGGTCACGGCCAGCGTCCAGTAGGCATCCAGGGTGCTCGCCGACTCGACCGTCGTGCCCCGCTCGTAACACAGGTTGGCAGCCAGGTCGCGCTGAAACTCCGCCAGGGAGCTGCCCGTCCGCCGATCCTGCTCAGGTCCGATGGACACCGTGCTAACCCTCGGCACCGGTCCGGAACCGGGTTCCGGCCGTGGCGTATTCGGCCAGCAGGGGTACCGGGGTGAACGCCGGATCACCGGTGGCGGCATGCATCGCGTCCAGGACGCTGACGACGTTCGCGGCGCCGGCCTCGTCGAGCATCTGGAACGGCCCGCGAGGGTAGCCGCAGCCGAGCATCATCGCGGTGTCGATGTCGGCGGGGCTGGCATAACCGTCCTGGAACATGCGGACCGCGTCGTTGAACTGCGCGTAGGCGAGGGCCTCGATGAGGAAGCCCGGCCGGTCCCTGGAGATGACCGCGTTCAGCCCGATTCTGGCCGCGAGCGCGGCCGCCTTCGCGGCCGTGCCTGCCGCGGTCACGTCCGGCAGCACCAGCTCGGCGAGCCCCGGCTTGCCGTTACCGGCCTCGACGAAGTGGACACCGACCACATCGGCCGGGTGGCCCGCGGCCAGGGCCGCGTCCAGAACCCGGTGTCTCGGGTCCGCCGCCACGATGACCAGGCCGGTCTCATCGGCTGGCTGCGACACGACGCTGATGCCGGCCGCGGTGATCTGGCTGGCCAGCTCGTCCAGCCGGCCGTCCTGGTCCCTGATCAGCGCGACCTCGGCGGGAACGGGTGCCAGCTCGTGGTCCGCGGCTGCGCTCTTCCGCTGGTAGTCATAGAACCCGCGTCTGCTCTTGCGGCCGAACAGCCTGGCGTCGCACAGCTTGCGCAGCAGCGGCGCGTGGACGTAACGGGTACCGCCGAACTCATCCTGGAGCGTTTCCAGGACTGCCAGGGACGTGTCCAGGCCGATTAGGTCGAGCAGGGTCAGCGGGCCCATCGGCAGGCCCAGCCCCGCGGTGGCCGCCTTGTCGATGTCCTCCCGCGTGGCCTGCGCCGTTTCCAGCAGATGTACCGCGTGGTTGAGATAGGGCAACAGCAGCGCGTTCACGATGAACCCGGCTCGGTCGGTGACCGCCACCGGGGTCTTGCCCAGGTCACGGGATAGCCCGGCCAGCGTCCCGGCGGTCTCCGGCGAGGTGAGCACCGTGGAAATCACCTCGACCAGCTTCATGACCGGAGCGGGATTGAAGAAGTGCAGTCCCGCCACCCGGGCCGGATTCCGCGTGCCGCCCGCGATCTCCGTGATCGACAGCGAGGAGGTATTGGTGGCCAGGATCGCGTCGGCCCGGCAGGCCTCGTCCAGCTGGGCGAACAGGGTCTTCTTGAATTGGATGCGTTCTGGAATGGCCTCTATCACCAGGTCGGCATCGGCCACTCCGGTCGCGACATCGTCGGTGGGCCGGATCCGGGCGAGTATCTCATCCCGTGCCGTATCGGTGAGCCTTCCCCGGCTGACCGCCCGGTCCAGGGAGGCGCGCACCCGGGCCATGCCCTGGTCCAGGAAACCCTGGTTAATCTCGATCGCGTCGACACTGCGGCCGCTGCGGGCGATCAGCTCGGCGATGCCTGAGCCCATCAGGCCGAGCCCGATCACCGCCACCTCACGGATGTCGCCCGGCTGGATCACGTTGCTGGTCATGTTGCTGCGCCTTTCGTCTCATGGCCGGGCGGGGATCGGTGAACGACCAGGTCTGGGCCGGGGCCCAGACCTGGTCGTCAGCGCGGCCTGGTTCAGACCCGCTCGAAGATCGCGGAGATGCCCTGGCCGCCGCCGATGCACATGGTGGCGAGGGCGTACCTGCCGCCGGTACGCTTGAGCTCGTAGAGCGACTTGACGGCCAGGATGGCCCCGGTCGCGGCGACCGGGTGGCCGAGGGAGATCCCGCTGCCGTTCGGGTTGGTGCGCTCTGGCGGCAGGTCCAGTTCCCTGACCACGGCCAGTGCCTGCGCCGCGAAGGCCTCGTTGACCTCGAAGACGTCGATCTCGTCGACCTTGAGACCGGTACGGGCGAGCACGTTCCGCGTGGAGGGCACTGGGCCCATGCCCATGATCCGGGGCTCGACTGCGGCGAGGCCGTATCCGACCAGCCTGCCGAGCGGGGTGAAGCCATTGCTGTTGACGAACGATTCCGACGCGAGGACCACGGCCGCGGCGGCGTCGTTGATGCCGGACGCGTTGCCCGCGGTCACCGTGCCCTCCTTATCGAATGCGGGCCGCAGCTTGGCCATGTCGTCCAGGCTGACGTCTGCCCGGATGTGCTCGTCGGTGTCGACGATGGTGGTCTTGCCCCTCTTGCCGGGGATCTCGATCGGGAGGATCTGCTCCTTGAAGTAGCCCGCCGCGGTCGCGGCCGCGGCCCGGCGGTGGCTCTCCGCGGCCAGGGCGTCCTGGTCTTCCCGGGACACGTGGTAGTCGGCGGCGACGTTCTCCGCCGTCACGCCCATGTGGCAGGCGTCGAACGGGTCGGTGAGCGCCCCGGTCATGGAGTCGATGGCGACGGTGTCGTTCATCCGCGCGCCCCAGCGCATGGTGGGCAGCCAGTACGGGGCACGGCTCATCGACTCGGCCCCGCTCATGGCGGGCGTGCTGATGTCCAGGCCGCCGTTGATGGCCGCCACCCGGGACAGGTACATGTCCCTCTTCTCGGTGTGGATGCAGTTGCCGAACACGGCCTGGCCGACCTGGGCTGGTTCCACGCCGGACCGGCTGACGGCCTCGCGCACCACCTTGGCGGCCAGGTCACAGGGCGGGACGGAGGCGAGGCCGCCACCGTATTTGCCGATCGGGGTCCTGACGGCGGATATAACGAATACGTCTTCCATGATTCCTTCTCTCACTTGCCCAAGCCGCCGTTTACGGCCCAGATCTGCGCGGTGATGTACGACGATGCGTCGTGGGCGATGAACGCGACCACGCGGGCGGTTGCTGTTCGGTCGCGGTCGTCATCGCTTCGCTCCTATCTGTTCGCGCTCGTTACGCTGTCCCTGCTGTGTCCTGCCGTGATGGTGAACCGGTATGGAATCGGCGGCGGACACCGCGGGACAGTCTGCTCGGCGGCTGCGGTCTATGAGCTCATGACGTTAACAAGGCCGTTATACGCCGGCACCAGACGAATGTCCCGGGACCAATGGCCCTAAGTCCCTTGTCCGGTCCGTGATGGACTACCACGGTGAGATCAGGGACGGCCAGGCCCACCTTCCGGTCGGCCGCTTACGGTGCACCTGGAGAGATCATGAGCACAGAAGACAGATCAGCCAACGCCACGGGCATGATGTCAGAAGCGACCGAGGCAGTGACCGACATGCTGCCCATGGACATGGTCAAGGCGATTGCCGAACTGGCAGACCCGGCCGCGGTGGCAAAGGAAATGCCATGGCTGGCCGGAGAGCTGACCAAGATCGCGCTCGGCCAGTCGGACATCGCGCCCGACCAGCGGGACCAGCGATTCGCCGACGAGGCCTGGCGAACGATCCCCGCCTTCCGCATGCTCGGCCAGTCATACCGGCTGCTTGAGCTGTGGATGAACCGGGTGCAGGAGTCCGTGGACGGCTCCTGGCAGGAAAAGGCGCGCGCCCGCTTCGCGGCCGATGTCATCTCGGCCGCGCTGTCCCCGACCAACTACCTGGGCACCAACCCGGCCGCCCTACGGGAGGCCGTCGCGACCAGCGGCCTGTCGCTGGGAAGGGGCGCCCAGAACATGCTGCGGGACATGGCCCGCGGCGGGATGCCCTCCATGGTCGACCGGAAGCAATTCAAGGTCGGCAAGGACCTCGCCGCCACCCCGGGAGCCGTGGTGTACCGGGACGAGATGTTCGAGCTGCTGCAGTACACGCCGACCACGCCCAAGGTCCGCGCCATTCCGGTGCTGATGGTCCCGCCGCAGATCAACCGCCACTACATCATGGACCTGTCGCCGGGGCGGTCGCTGGTCGAATTCGCCGTCAGCCAGGGCATCGGTGTGTTCATGGTCGTCTGGCGGAATCCCAGCTCGCAGCGCGGTGACGGGAAGTGGGGACTGGACGACTATGTCGCCGCGGCGGAACGAGCCGTGGGGGTGGTCAAGAAGATCGCGAGGACCGACCAGTTGAACCTGCTCGGGCTGTGCGCCGGCGGCATCACGGTCTCGTACGTGCTCGCGCACCTCGCCGCGATCGGCGACGACTCGGCTAAGTCAGCGACGTTCGTCGTGACCATGCTGACCGGTGACAAGCCGAACGTGGTGGGCATGCTGGACACCGCCGAGTCGCGCCTCATGCTCGAAAAGGCCGCCGCGGCGGGACAGATCGTCCCCGGCACCGCGCTGCGCAGCCTGTTCGCCATGCTGCGGCCGAACGATCTGGTCTACAACTACCTGGTCAGCGGGTGGCTCATGGGCAAGTCGCCCGCCCCGTTCGACGTCCTGGCGTGGAACGACGACGCCACCCGGACCACCGCCAGGTTCGCGTGGGAGTCAAGCCAGCTGGCCATGAAAGGATGGGACGGTGCCGGGCCGACGTTGCTCGGCGTCAAGACCGACTTCAGCAAGGTCACCTGCGACAGCTACCACGTCGGCGGTCTCACCGACCACATCACGGCGTGGCGGGCCTGCTACGACACCGCCCACCTGGTCGGCGGCGCCGACAAGGAGATGACCCTCATCAAGTCCGGTCACATCCAGTCGGTCGTCTACCCGGCGGACAGCGCGCGTTATGACCGCTGGTACGGGCCGCCCACGCCGACGGATCCCGACGAGTGGCTCAAGACGGCGCCCGTGGAGAAGGGCTCGTGGTGGCGGCCGTGGACCGAATGGCTGATCGCCCGCTCCGGCAGCGAGCGGCCGGCCCGCAAGACCCTCGGCAACAGCCATTACCGGCCGCTGGACCCAGCCCCCGGCACCTATGTGCACGAGTAGCCCGGACTCGAGCGTCCGTCCTTGGAACGGCCGTGTTCCAAGGACGGACCTACTTTCGTCACGGCTAGTCGGGACCTTTGGCGTTCCGCGGTGGCGCGTTATCGCCTCATCGCCCTCTTCCCGCTGGCCAAGCACTGACCGGCCGGCCTGATACCGCTTTACAGGAGGAAATTCACCATGAGCCGATACGAGAAGGAATTCCGGCGGAGCTTGTCTGATCCGGAGGGTTTCTGGGGGGATGCGGCACGGATGATCGACTGGTACCGGGCGCCGACGGTGGTGCTGGACCGGTCGAGGCCGCCGTTTTACCGGTGGTTCGCGGACGGGGTGATGAACACCTGCTTCAACGCGGTGGACCGGCACGTGCGCGACGGCCGCGGCGGGCAGGCGGCGCTGATCTACGACAGCCCGGTGACCGGCACCGGGCGGACGTACACCTACGCCGGGCTGCTGGATGAGGTGGCGCGGTTCGCCGGGGTGCTGCGCGGGCTGGGGGTGGGCCAGGGCGACCGGGTGATCGTGTACCTGCCGATGATCCCCGAGGCGGTGATCGCGATGCTGGCGTGCGCCCGGATCGGGGCGGTGCACTCGGTGGTGTTCGGCGGGTTCGCGGCGCCGGAGCTGGCCGCGCGGATCGATGACGCCGCGCCGAAGGTGATCGTGTCGGCGTCGTGCGGGATCGAGGCGGCCGCAGGCGGCCGCGGCGCTGACGGCAGGCCGGGACCTGGACTGGGCCGGGGCGGCGGCCGGAGCCGAGCCGGCGGACTGCGTCCCCGTCGCGGCCACCGATCCCCTCTACATCCTCTATACCTCCGGGACCACGGCCCGGCCCAAGGGGGTGGTGCGGGACAACGGGGGGCACGCGGTCGCGCTGCGGTGGAGCATGGACGCCATCTATGACACCCGGGCCGGGGAGGTGTTCTGGGCCGCGTCGGACGTGGGCTGGGTGGTCGGGCATTCCTACATCGTCTACGCGCCGCTGCTGGCCGGGTGCACCACGGTGCTGTACGAGGGCAAGCCGGTGGGCACCCCGGACGCGGGGGCGTTCTGGCGGGTGGCGGCCGAGCACAAGGTCAAGGCGCTGTTCACCGCGCCGACCGCGTTCCGGGCGATCAAGAAGGAGGACCCGGACGGCGAGCTGGCCCGGCGCTATGACCTGTCCGGGTTCCGGTACCTGTTCCTGGCGGGCGAGCGGCTGGACCCGGAGACCTACCGGTGGGCCGGGGACCTGCTCGGCGTCCCGGTCATCGACCACTGGTGGCAGACCGAGACCGGCTGGGCCATCGCCGCCGACCCGATGGGCCTGGAGCCGATGGCGACCAGGGCCGGGTCGCCGACGATGCCGGTGCCCGGCTACGACGTGCGCATCCTCGACGCCGAGAGCGGCGAGGCCAAGCCCGGCGTCACCGGCGAGATCGTGATCCGGCTGCCGCTGCCGCCGGGCTGCCTGCCCACGCTGTGGCGGGATGACGAGCGGTTCGTGGAGTCCTACATGACCGCTCATCCGGGTTTCTATGTCACGGGTGACGGCGGGTACCGCGACGAGGACGGCTACCTGTACGTGATGGGCCGCATCGACGACGTGATCAACGTGGCCGGGCACCGGCTGTCCACCGGGCAGATGGAGGAGGTGCTGGCCAGCCATCCGGCGGTGGCCGAATGCGCGGTGATCGGCGTCAGCGACGATTTCAAGGGCCAGATCCCGCGCGGGTTCGTGGTGCTCAAGGCCGGCGTCAGCACCAGCCCGGACGTGCTGTCCGCCGAGCTCGTCCAGCTGATCCGCGACCGGATCGGGCCGGTCGCCGCGCTGCGCCGGGTCGACGTGGTGGCCGGGCTGCCCAAGACCCGGTCCGGCAAGATCTTGCGCAAGACCATGCGCGGCATCGCCGACGGCACCGACGAACCCGTCCCGTCCACCATCGAGGACCCCGCCGTACTCGACGCGCTGCGCCCCGTCCTGGCCG
>WNGE01003446.1_pt1 | contig 18665 bp, 15 predicted proteins | sample 5400651 | NCBI WGS metagenome assembly WNGE01 (sample SAMN13153370, study PRJNA577476) | soil metagenome | isolation source: 60 cm soil or saprolite under grassland replicate 2 | place: USA:California | collected 2016-06-15
CGGTCGGCGCCGTCGCGCCCGTCGCGATCGGCTGCGACCTCGCCGACTTCACGGGCGAGACCGCGCTGGCGGACGAGCAGCGCACGGCGCTGCAGTTGGATCTGGCGGGCTGAGCGCGAGGTCCTCGTCACGGGGCCGGGGGGCGACTGCCATGGCAAGAAGATAGCGCTCCTCCGCGGGTGCATGGTCGCCGCGCGGGTCGTGTGTGGCGCCTAACCCGCGGCGAGCCACCTCGACCCGGATTGGCCGGCCAGCGCCGATGCCCGCTCGAAGGCGGCGAGCACGCGATCGAGCTGCGCGTCGGTGTGCGTCGCCATGTAGCTCGTCCGGATGAGGCACGCGTTCGGGGGGACGGCAGGCGGGACCACGGGGTTCACGAAGATGCCGTCCTCCGAGAGCGCCTGGTACATGACGAAGGCGCGGTCGCGATCCCCCGTGAGCACCGGCACGATCGGCGTCTGCGACGCGCCGGTGTCGAGCCCGAGCTTGGCGAACCCGCGCTGGATCTTGCGGGTGTTGGCCCAGAGCCGCTCGCGCAGCTCCGGCTCGTCCTCGATGACGTCCAGCCCGGCGAGCACCGACGCGAGCGCCGAGGGCGGCGCCGCCGCGGCGAAGATGAGGGGCCGCGAGCAGTGCTTCACGAACTGGATCACCTCCTCGTCGCCCACCACGAACCCGCCGACGCCCGGCACCGATTTCGACGTGGTGCCGACGATGATGTCCACGTCCTGCTCGAGCCCGAAGTGCTCGGCGGTGCCGCGCCCGGTCTTGCCCAGCACGCCGAGCCCGTGCGCGTCGTCGACGAGCAGCCGCGCGCGGTGCTTGCGGCAGACGGCCAGGATCTCGGGGAGCGGCGCGATGTCGCCCGTCATCGAGTAGACGCCGTCGATGGCGACGAGCTTGGCGCGGGTGCCCAGCGCGCCCAGCACCGCGTCGAGGCTCTGCGCGTTGTTGTGGCGGAAGCGGCGCACCTCGGCGCGAGCGAGGTGGCACGCGTCGAAGATGCTGGCGTGGGCGAGCCGGTCGACCACCACCACGTCGTCGCGCCCCACCAGCGCCGAGATGACTCCGAGGTTCGCCTGGTATCCCGAGGTGAAGGCGAGCGCGGCGTCGCGCCGGAAGAAGCGCGCCAGCCTCTCCTCGACGCGCGTGTGCAGGTCGAGCGTGCCGTTCAGCACCCGCGAGCCGGCGCACCCGGCGCCGTAGCGGTGGACGGCGTCGATCGCGGCGCGCTTCACCTTCGGGTGGGTGGCGAGCCCGAGATAGTTGTTCGAGCCGAGCATGATCATGCGCCGGCCCTCGCACACCACCTCGGGTTCCTGGCTCGACTCGACGACGCGGAAATAGGGATAACAGCCTGCCGCCTTCATCTCGTCGCCGATCCGGATCGCCCTGCACTTCTCGAAGAGATCCACTGCGATGCTCCTGGCCGTGGAGGCCCCTGCGGGTGCACTCGAACGCGTGAGACAGCGTCACACGGATACGGGACGGGTCTGACGCTCAGTGCAGTCGAAGGTGCGCCCGTAGCAAAACCAGGGGGTTCGGCGACCCGCGGGTGCGCGAGCCCGGTGCCTCGGCTCAGTGACGGCGAGCTACGCGACGACGCCGCGGCCGAGCGGCGACAGGTCCACCAGCCGGTCCGCAAGCGCGCCGAGCTCCGCCAGGAGCCGCTTGTCCATCTGCCGGGTCCAGCGCCGCGGGAACGCGCCTGGGCCGTGGAGCGCGCCGGCGATCATCCCGGCGATGGCGCCGGTCGTGTCCGCGTCGCCGCCTCGGTTGACGGTGCCGATCAGGGTCTCCTCCAGCGTCGCGCTCCCGAAGAGGTGGTGGAAGACCGTCTGCAAGGTGTCGACGACGTAACCGGTGGCGAGCCCGTGGTAGGGGTCGAACCGGAACGTGGGATGCTCCGCCACGAGCGCGTCCGCCAGGGCGCGCAGCTCGGGGAGCGGGCGCCCGCGGCAAGCCGCCTGCACCATGCGTCCGACGAGGATGCACGCCGCGTCGGAGAGGGGGTGGTTGTGGGTGAGCCGCGCCTGCTCCACGGCGCAGCGGCGGAGCAGGGCGTCGTCGCCGAGCGTGAACAGCGCGATGGGCAGCATCCGCATGGCGGCGCCGTTGCCCGCGTCCCAGGCGCCGGGCGGCACCTCGACGATGCCGTCCAGGATGTAGGAGCGGATGCCCTTGCGGCAGGTGCTGCCCACGTCGGTGGGCCTTCCCTTGAGCCATGCCGCGAATCGGTCGGCGATCGCGCGGCGCGAGAACGCGCCCGAGTCCGTGATCGCCCGCGCGATGCAGAGCGACATCTCCGTGTCGTCCGTGACCTCGCCGGGATGCAGACGCAGCCAGCCGCCCCCGACGATGTTCCGGTGCACGCCGAACTGGGCGCGCACCTCGCTCGCCGTGAAGAACTCGACGGTCGCGCCCAGGGCGTCGCCCACGGCGAGCCCGACGAACGCGGCGCGCGCGCGTGCCCGGATGTCGTGCAGGTCGATGGACAACGAGCGAGCCCTCCTCGGGATCGGAAAGAGCCGGGTTCCCACCACGGCACCGTCAGGCGGCCAGCACCTTCACCGCGAGCTCTCCGCCGATCACGAGCACCTCGCGCTCGCCCTTGAGGATGCTGTGGGGCAGGAGGTCGCCCGCGAAGAAGACGCGCGGCACGGGGACCTGCGCCTCGAAGACGGTCGAGCCGAACTCCCAGGCCCGCTCGCGGTCGTCGGTGAAGGACGAGAGGCTGTTCATGCGCAGGAGGCAGTCGCGGCGCCCCGTCCGCTCGAGCACCTCGTGCTCGGCGGCGTCGTGGACGCCGCGCCAGAGCGTCAGCCAGCGCTCGCCGGGGCGCCGCCGCGCGAGCTCGTACTGCGTGAACGTGTAGAGGAGGTCGAGCTGCGAGGCGATGGCGTTCGTGCGGGCGTGGCCGCGCATGCGGTCGAGCGCGTAGCGCTGGTACGCCTCGGAGTCGACGCCGTCGACGCGGCGGTGGTGGTACGTGGGCGGTAGGCCCATGCGGCTCTCGACCCACCCCTTCAGCACCGCGCCCTCGATCGAGCTCGAGTCCACGCCCCAGCCGCGGAGAAACCTCAGATAGCTGTTCTTGATGCTGCGGCGCGCCGTGTCCGTCTCCTCGCGCTCCCACTGGTGGAGCTGGAACTTCACCGTGACGTAGCTGTCGAAGCGGCGCGCGCGCTCGTCCGGGTCACCGATCCGGTCGAGCATGTCGAGCAGGAACCGGTTCGCCTCGCGGACGCCCTGCACCTCGATCGGCTGCGGGTCCGCCGCGAACTGCCGCGAGGCGATGATCCACGGCGGCAGGTTGCACAGGTTGAACGAGCCGCGCTGGTCGCCCCCCATCGCGCCGGCCTCAGGGTCCGGCGCAGAGCGCGTGCGCGGCGGTGGCCTCGCGCTCGCGCCCGGCGTCGCGCGCGAACCAGGCGAGCACCGCCGGCTCGATGGGCTCGAACGCGTGCTCGACGACCGGCTCGATGCCGGCGCTCGCGAGGCGCTCCCTCGGACAGCGGCCGACCTTCGCCACCAGCACGGCGCGGCAGTCGGAGAGGGCCGCCAGCATGCCCTCGAGCTCGTCGTCGCCGCCCTCGCCGCCGCTGCAGTACTGGTCCACCTTGCGGTGCCCGACGAGGCGCACCCCCCGGCGATCGACGTCGTAGACGAGGAGCTCGCGCGCGTGCCCGAAGTGCTGGTTCACGAGCCCCTCGCCCTTCGTCGCGACGGCCACGCGCGCGGTCAGGTGCTCGAGCGTCTCGACCCGCGCCAGCGCCTCCCGGTGCGCGGCGTCCACGAGCTGCCGCTTCTTCTCCACGCCGCGGCGGTGCGCGGCGCGCGCGCCGGCCGCGTCCGGCACGGCAGCGGCCGAGAGCCGCGCCAGCGTGAACTCTGCGTTCCGATCCTGGCCGAGCAGGCCGACGGCGTCGGCGCGGCACTGCCGGCAGTGCCTCATCACGTTCGCGCCGCCCTCGCAGGCGCGCTGCACCGCCGCGAGCTCGGCCTCGGTCGGGCCGCGCCGGCCGGTGAGGCCGTAGTGCGTCCCGTGCTCGGGGGCCGAGATGAGCGGCATCACGTTGTGCACGAACGCGCCCAACCCCCTCACCGCCCGCCCCACCTCGGCGAGGTGCCCGTCGTTCACGCCCGGGATGAGGACCGAGTTCACCTTGCACAGGATGCCACGGCCGGCGAGCTCGGCGAGGCCCTCGAGCTGGCGCTCCGACAGGATGCGCGCGCCCTCCTTGCCGCGGACCTTTCGACCCTTCCAGATCACCCACGGGTGGATCCGCTCGCCCACCTCCGGGTCGACCATGTTGACCGTGACGGTCACGTGATCGACGCCGAGGGCCGAGAGGCGCTCGACGTGCTCGGGGAGCGCGAGGCCGTTCGTGGAGAGGCAGAGGCGCAGGTCGGGCGCGGCGCGCCGGACGAGCTCCATCGTCTCGAAGGTCGGCCCGGGGTTCGCGAGCGGGTCGCCCGGACCGGCGATGCCCACCACCGAGAGCTCGGGCACCTCGGCCGCCACCGCCAGCACCTTCCGCAGCGCCTGCCCGGGCGTGAGGCGCTCCGAGACGACGCCGGGCCGGCTCTCCGCGGCGCAGTCGTACTTCCTGTTGCAGTAGTGGCACTGGATGTTGCACGCAGGGGCGACCGCGACGTGCATGCGCGCGAAGTGGTGGTGCGCCTCCTCGCTGTAGCAGGGGTGGTTCGCGACCTTCGCCAGCACCTCCGGCGAGAGGCGCGAGGGCTCGCCACAGCCGCCTCCGAACTTGCAGTTCGCCGCCAGCGGCGGCGCGGCGTTCGTGACGGGGAGCGATGGGCGGACGAGCGGGGTCGTCATGCTCCGCCTCCTTTGCAGCGACCATTCCAGGGGCGCGCCGCGCGCCGGACGCGCCGGTTCGTGGGGCGGCGGCGCGCCCGCTCCCGAGCCCGCGCGCTGGGTTTGCGCCGAGTGTCGGGATCCTCACACTCCGCTGTCGGGTTCCGGACGCGCCGCGGCGGGCGCGAGGCGCCCCGCCGGCCTCGCGCGCGTGGAATCGCTGGAGCGGCTGCGCGGCAGCGTGCGGCGCTCATCCGGTACGGCGCTTGCTGAGGGGAGTGCCGTCGAAACGCAGCGCACTCGAAAGGACGCCATGCGGCAGATCGCGATTTACGGGAAGGGCGGGATCGGCAAGTCGACGACGACGCAGAACACCGTCGCCGGCCTCGCCTCGCTCGGCAAGAAGGTGATGATCGTCGGCTGCGACCCCAAGGCCGACTCGACCCGGCTCATCCTCCACGCCAAGGCCCAGGCGACGGTGATGGACCTCGTGCGCGAGCGCGGGACGGTCGAGGACCTCGTGGTCGCGGACGTGATGAAGAAGGGCTACGGCGACGTGAAGTGCGTCGAGTCCGGCGGTCCCGAGCCGGGAGTCGGCTGCGCCGGCCGCGGCGTCATCACGGCCATCAACTTCCTGGAGGAGAACGGCGCCTACACGCCCGACCTCGACTTCGTCTTCTACGACGTGCTGGGCGACGTCGTCTGCGGCGGGTTCGCCATGCCCATCCGCGAGAACAAGGCGGAGGAGATCTACATCGTCTGCTCCGGCGAGATGATGGCCATGTACGCGGCCAACAACATCGCGAAGGGCATCCTCAAGTACGCCTCGTCGGGCAGGGTCCGGCTGGCCGGCCTCATCTGCAACTCCCGCAACACCGACCGCGAGGCCGATCTCATCGAGGCGCTCGCGAAGAAGCTCGGGACCCAGATGATCCACTTCGTCCCGCGCGACAACGAGGTCCAGCGCGCCGAGCTGCGCCGGATGACGGTCATCGAGTACGCGCCGCAGCACAAGCAGGCCGAGGAGTACCGGACGCTCGCGCGGAAGATCGCGGAGAACAAGATGCTCACCGTCCCGACGCCCCTCTCGATGGACGAGCTCGAGGAGCTGCTCATGGAGTTCGGGATCATGGCGCCCGAGGACGAGGCCACCGTCGGCGTCGCCGCGGTGGGGTAGCAGGCCGCCTTCGACAACGCAGGGAAGAAGGAGTCGCTGGATGGCACACGACGTCAAGAAGGTCGACGGCATCACCAAGGAGTCGACGCAGAAGATGATCGAGGAGGCCCTCGAGGCCTACCCGGAGAAGGGCAAGAAGAAGCGCGCCCCTCACCTGGCTCCCAACGACCCGGCGGGCACCAGCGCCTGCGTCAAGTCGAACCGCAAGACGGTCCCCGGCGTGATGAGCGCGCGAGGCTGCGCCTACGCCGGGGCCAAGGGCGTCGTGTGGGGACCGATCCGCGACATGGTCCACGTCTCCCACGGCCCGGTCGGCTGCGGCTGGTACTCCTGGGGCACCCGGCGCAACCTCATGTCGGGGAAGAACGGCGTCACGAACTTCGGGATGCAGTTCACCTCCGACTTCCAGGAGAAGGACATCGTCTACGGCGGCGACAAGAAGCTCGCCGTCCTCCTCAAGGAGGCGAAGGAGCTCTTCCCGCTCGCGAAGGGCATCTCGGTCCTCTCCGAGTGCCCGGTCGGCCTCATCGGCGACGACATCAACGCGGTCGCGAAGAAGATGACGAAGGAGCTCGACCTTCCCATCGTCCCCTGCAACTGCGAGGGCTTCCGGGGTGTGTCGCAGTCGCTCGGCCACCACATCTCGAACGACACCATCCGCGACTACATCATCGAGACGCGCGAGTTCTCCGAGCCGGAGACGCCCTACGACATCGCGCTCATCGGCGAGTACAACATCGGCGGCGACGCCTGGTCGACGAAGCCGCTCCTCGAGGAGATCGGCCTGAACGTGAAGGCCGTCTGGACCGGCGACGGCGAGATGGAGCGCATCGCCGCGACGCACAAGGTGAAGCTCAACGTCATCCACTGCTACCGGTCCATGAACTACATGTGCAAGGTCATGGAGGAGAAGTACGGGATCCCGTGGATCGAGCTGAACTTCTTCGGGCCGACGAAGATCAGGGAGAGCCTGCGGAAGCTCGCCGAGCGGTTCGACGACCGGATCAAGGAGAACGTCGAGAAGGTCATCGCCAAGTGGGACGTGCAGATGAAGGCGGTCGTCGACGAGTACCGTCCGCGGCTCGAGGGCAAGAAGGTGATGCTGTACGTCGGCGGCCTCCGCCCGCGCCACACCGTGGGCGCGTACGAGGACCTGGGCATGGTGGTGGTGGGCTCCGGGTACGAGTTCGCGCACAACGACGACTACGAGCGCACGATGCCGGAGATGCCCGAGTCGACCGTCATCTACGACGACGCGTCCGAGCACGAGATGGAGCACTTCGTCGAGACGCTGAAGCCCGACCTCATCGGCAGCGGCATCAAGGAGAAGTACGTCTTCCAGAAGATGGGCCTGCCCTTCCGCCAGATGCACAGCTGGGACTACTCGGGCCCCTACCACGGCTACCTGGGCTTCCCCATCTTCGCGCGCGACATCGACATGGCCGTGAACAGCCCGACCTGGAAGCTCGTGAAGTCGCCGTTCTAGCGAACCGAACCCATGCGCGCGCAGGCCCAGCCGAATGGGGCTGGGCCGGAGCGGGCGGGGGGTCCGGGGGGGTGCGAGCTTCGCGCGCGAAGCACGCGCGGAGCGAGTGCCCCCCCGATCGAAAGGAAGAAAGTCATGTCCAACAACCTCGGACTCACCGTGAAGCCGGTCACCACCACCTCTCCCGAGGAGGAGGCGCGCGTCGCCGCCTGGATCGACACCCAGGAGTACCGCGAGAAGAACTTCGCGCGGCAGGCGCTCGTCATCAACCCGGTGCACGCGTGCCAGCCGCTCGGCGCGGAGCTCGTGGCGCACGGCTTCGAGGGCACCCTCCCCTTCGTCCACGGCTCCCAGGGCTGCGCCTCGTACTACCGCTCGACGCTGAACCGCCACTTCCGCGAGCCGGCGCCGGCGGTCTCGGACGCGATGACCGAGGATGGCGCGGTCTTCGGCGGCCAGGCGAACCTGCACGAGGCGCTCGAGAACGCCTACGCGCTCTACAAGCCCAAGATGATGGCGATCTTCACCTCGTGCATGCCGGAGATCATCGGCGACGACCTGGGCGCGTTCATCAAGAACGCGCGCACGAAGGGCCACATCCCGAAGGACTACCTGCTCCCCTACGCCAACACGCCCAGCTTCAACGGCTCGCACGTGAACGGCTACGACGCGATGCTCGCCGCCATCCTCCAGACCCTCACCGAGGGGAAGAAGGTGGAGGGGCGCTGCACCGGCAAGCTGAACCTCATCCCCGGCTTCGACACCAACACCGGCAACTACCGCGAGTACGGGCGCATCCTGGAGACGTTCGGGATCCCGCACACCATCCTCGCCGACATCTCCGAGTCGTTCGACTCCCCGAACGACGGCACGTACCGCCCGTACCCGGGCGGAACGAAGCTGGACGAGGCCGCGGACTCCATCAACGGCAAGGCGACGATCACGGTCGGCCCATACGCGACCACCAAGACGTACGCGTGGATCAAGGAGAGCTACAGCGGGCGCCACGCCGCGCTCCCCCTGCCCATGGGCATCGCCAAGACCGACGCCCTCCTCATGAAGCTCGCCGAGCTCTTCGAGAAGCCCGTGCCCGACGCGCTCCGGGCGGAGCGCGGCCGCGCCGTCGACGCCGTGACCGACGCGCATCAGTACATGCACGGCAAGAAGTTCGCCGTGTACGGCGATCCCGACCTCCTCCTCGGCTACGTCTCGTTCCTGCTCGAGATGGGCGCGACGCCGTACCACGTCCTCTGCAGCAAGGGCTCGAAGAAGGTCGAGAAGGAGCTGCAGGCGCTCCTCGACGCCTCGCCCTACGGCAAGGCCGGCAAGGTCTACATGAACCGCGACCTGTGGCACCTGCGGTCGCTGCTCGTGACGGACCCGGTGGACGCCGTGATCGGCGACACCCACGGCAAGTTCGCCGCCCGCGACGCGAAGGTCCCGCTCTTCCGCTTCGGCTTCCCCATCTTCGATCGGGTGAACAAGCACCGCGTGCCGCTCATCGGCTACCAGGGCGTCATCAACATGGTGACGGAGATCTGCAACAAGTTCCTCGACGTGAAGGACGAGACCTGTGAGGAGCGCTTCTTCGAGATGATGAGGTAGCCCACGTCCCCCGCCTCTCCTCCCGCGGCGCGGGGGGAGAGGAGGACGAGACCCATGGCCCGGCCCGACTACTACGACGCGCCCGAGTGCGACACCCAGGAGAAGGGCGCTCCCAAGTTCTGCAAGAAGTCGGAGCCGGGCGAGGGCGCCGAGCGGAGCTGCGCCTACGACGGCGCGCGCGTCGTGCTCATGCCCATCACGGACGCTATCCACCTCGTCCACGGCCCCATCGCCTGCGCGGGCAACTCCTGGGACAACCGCGGCGCGCGCTCCTCGGGCTCGCAGCTCTACCGCCGCGGCTTCACCACGGAGATGCTGCAGAACGACGTCATCTTCGGCGGCGAGAAGAAGCTCCGCCAGGCCATCGTCGACCTCGCCCAGCGCTACCGCGGCGAGGCGAAGGCCATGTTCGTCTACGCGACCTGCGTCACCGCCATGACCGGCGACGACGTGGAGTCGGTGTGCCGGTCCGTCGCGGGCGAGGTCTCGATCCCCGTCATCCCCGTCAACACGCCCGGCTTCATCGGCGACAAGAACATCGGGAACCGGCTCGCGGGCGAGATCCTGCTCGAGCACGTCATCGGCACCGCCGAGCCCGAGCACCTCACCGACTACGACGTCAACCTCATCGGCGAGTACAACATCGCCGGCGACCTGTGGGGGATGCTGCCGCTCTTCGAGCGCCTCGGCATCCGCGTGCTCTCCTGCATCAGCGGCGACGCGAAGTTCGAGGAGCTGCGCTACGCGCACCGCGCCAGGCTCAACGTCATCATCTGCTCGAAGAGCCTCACCAACCTCGCCCGGAAGATGAAGAAGCGGTGGGGCATCCCGTACCTCGAGGAGTCGTTCTACGGGATGACCGACACGGCCAAGGCGCTGCGCGACATGGCGCGCGAGCTCGACCTGGCGGCCGGCGGCGAGGGCGCGACGACGATGCGCGATCGGGTCGAGGCGCTCGTCGCCGGCGAGGAGGCGCGCTGCCGAGCGCGCATCGCGCCCTACCGCGCCCGGCTCGCGGGCAAGCGCGCCGTCCTCTTCACGGGCGGCGTGAAGACCTGGTCGATGGTGAACGCGCTCCGCGAGCTGGGCGTCGAGATCCTCGCCGCGGGCACACAGAACTCCACGCTCGAGGACTTCCACCGGATGAAGGCGCTCATGCACCGGGACGCCCGCATCATCGAGGACACCTCGACCGCGGGGCTGCTCGCGGTCATGCGCGAGAAGCTCCCCGACCTGATCGTCGCGGGCGGCAAGACGAAGTTCCTCGCGCTCAAGACTCGGACGCCCTTCCTCGACATCAACCACGGCCGCGCCCACCCCTACGCCGGGTACGAGGGGATGGTCACCTTCGCGCGGCAGCTCGACCTCACGGTCAACAACCCGATCTGGCCTGCGCTGAACGCGGAAGCGCCCTGGGACCTCTCCCCGGAGGCGAAGGCGAGCGCGCGCGCCGCCGCCGCGGGCCACGCCCAGACCTTCCTGGCCGAGGACCTGGCCCGGTCGCGCGTCGCGGTCCCGGCCAAGGCGGCGACGGTGAACCCCCAGAAGAACTCGCCAGCGCTCGGCGCCACGCTCGCGTACCTCGGCGTCGACGGGATGCTCGCGCTCCTCCACGGCGCGCAGGGGTGCTCCACCTTCATCCGGCTGCAGCTCTCGCGGCACTTCAAGGAGTCGATCGCGCTCAACTCGACCGCGATGAGCGAGGACGCCGCCATCTTCGGCGGCTGGGAGAACCTCAAGGCGGGGGTGAAGCGCGTCATCGAGAAGTTCCGGCCCGCCGTGGTGGGCGTCATGACCTCCGGTCTCACCGAGACGATGGGCGACGACGTGCGCAGCGCGATCGTCCACTTCCGCAAGGAGAACCCGGCGCTGGCGGCGACGCCGGTCGTCTGGGCCGCGACGCCCGACTACTGCGGCTCGCTGCAGGAGGGGTACGCGGCGGCGGTCGAGGCCATCGTCGGCACGCTCGCCGAGGGCGGAGCGACGGTGCCCGGCCAGGTGAACCTGCTCCCCGGGTCTCACCTCACGCCGGCCGACGTCGAGGAGGTGAAGGGCGTCATCGAGTCCTTCGGGCTCACCGTGCTGACCATCCCCGACATCGCGAACGCGCTCGACGGGCACATCGACGAGGAGGTCTCGCCCCTCTCCACCGGCGGCATCCCGGTCGAGGACGTCCGCCGCGCGGGGCGCAGCGCCGCGACGATCTACGTCGGGGACTCGCTGGCGCGGGCCGCGCGCTCCCTGGAGGAGTCCTTCGGCATCCCGGCGTACGGCTTCGGCTCGCTGACCGGGCTGGCCGAGGTCGACCGGCTCATGTCGACGCTCGAGACGCTCTCCGGGCGCGCCGTCCCGGCCGAGCACCGCCGCTGGCGGAGCCGCCTCGCCGACGCGATGGTGGACAGCCACTACCAGTTCGGCGGCAAGAAGGTCGCCCTCGCGCTCGAGGCGGACCATCTGAAGTCGCTGACGCGCTTCCTCGCGGGGATGGGGTGCACGATCCAGGCGGCCATCGCGGCCACGCGGACGCGCGGGCTCGACGGCCTGCCGTGCGAGAACGTCCTGGTGGGCGACCTCGAGGACCTCGAGGCCGCGGCGAAGGGAGCCGACCTCCTGGTCGCGAACTCGAACGGGCGCCAGGCGGCGGCCCGCCTCGGCCTGAAGGCGCACCTGCGCGCGGGCCTGCCCGTCTTCGACCGCCTCGGCGCGCACCAGAAGCTCTGGGTGGGCTACCGCGGGACCCTGAACCTCGTCTTCGAGGTGGCGAACCTGTTCCAGGCGACCGCCTCGGAGGCGCAGAAGCTGGCGCACAACTGAAGGAGCACGCGATGAGGGTGGCATTCACGAGCAGCGACGGCGCGAAGATCGACCTGCACTTCGGGCAGACCTCGCGCTTTCACGTCTGGGAGGTCGGCCCCGCGGAGGCGCGCTTCGTCGAGACGGTGAGCGCGGTCACGACCGGTGACGAGGAGGACCGGACGAGCGCGCGCGCCAGCGCCGTCGCGGGCTGCGCCATCGTCTGCACGGTCCAGATCGGCGGGCCGGCCGCGGCGAAGCTGGCCGCGGTGCGGGTCCACCCGATGAAGACCGGCGGCGAGTCGCCGATCGCGGAGATGGTCGAGAAGCTGCAGGCGGTGCTGCGCGGGAGCCCCCCGCCCTGGCTGCGCAAGGCGATGGCGCGGACGGACGAGACGATGAACCTCGCGGACGATCGCGTCCGCTGAACCCGAGGAGGATGACGTGGCGCACATCACAGGTCTCACACGCGGCAAGCGGGAGTGGACGCCGCGCTTCGTGAAGTCGATCGACCCCGAGCTCTGCATCGGCTGCGGGCGCTGCATCAAGATCTGCGCGCACGGCGTGCTCGCGCCGGCCGAGGTGGACGAGGAGGAGTCGGCGAAGATGTTCGCCACCGTCTCCACCCCGGACGACTGCATCGGGTGCGAGGCGTGCGGGCGCACGTGCAAGAAGGAAGCGTTCGCGTTCGAGCCCTTGGCCGCTTGATGCGCGGCGGGACGCGGTACGACGAGGTGGCGGACGGGCCGGTGCGCACGCTCGAGCAGCTCGCGCACCTCTCCCGTGCCGAGGACTTCTTCCGCTTCTTCGGGCTCGAGTACGACCCGCGCGTGCTCGCCGTCCACCGGCTGCACGTCCTCAAGCGGTTCGGCATGGACGTGGCCGAGATCGAGGAGCGCCGCCCGCTTCCGGACGAGCAGGAGCGGCTCCATCTCTACGGCGAGGCGCTGCGGCGCGCCCACGCGCTCTTCGCCGGCTCGAGCGCGCGCGAGCAGCGGGTGTTCAAGGTGCTGCAGGGCGGGCTGTGCCAGCTCGGGACCGTCCGGCGCCCGGGATGATGCGGGCGTGACGGCCGACCTCTCGATCCGGCGCGCCACCTCCAGCGACCTGGACGCGCTGGTTCGCCTCCTCGGGGTGCTCTTCTCCATCGAGGCCGATTTCGCGCCGGACGTCGAGCGGCAGCGGCGCGGCCTCGCGATGCTGCTCGCCACGCCGGAGCGGGCGGCCGTGCTCGTCGCCGAGCGCGCCGGCGCCGTGGCCGGGATGGTGACGGCGCAGCTCGTCGTCTCCACCGCGGAGGGCGGGCCGTCCGCGCTCGTGGAGGACATGGTGGTCGAGGCGAGCGAGCGGCGCCATGGCGTGGGCCGGGCCCTCCTCGCGGCCGCCGAGGCGTGGGCGGCCGAGCGCGGCGCGACGCGGCTGCAGCTCCTCGCCGATCGCGAGAACGCCCCGGCGCTGCGCTTCTACGAGCGGCTCGGATGGCGCTGGACGCAGCTCGTCTGCCTGAGGCTGGGCGGGAGCTGATCGGGCTGCGCCGCAGCGGAGCTGGCCTGGGCATCGAGCGGAGTGCACGACGACGGAGCGCAGTGACCGGTTCACTCTGATGCGCCGGCGTCCCTACTGCCGCTGGCGAAAGTAAATCTACCCGATTGGGCTTGCGGCGGAACTGCGCCATGTGCGCGCGCCCGAACGTTTGCTCCGCGTGAAGGTTGTTGTGCGCGTTGCACAACAGGCGAATGTTCTCGACGGTCGAGGGGCCGCCGAGCGCCGCCGGGTGGATGTGGTCCAGCTCGAGCCTCCACTTGCTCCCGCAGCGCCGGCCGTCCGCGCCGATCCACGCGCAGGAACCCTCGTCGCGCCTCCAGACCTGCCGCCGAACCTCGGCCGCGATCGGCGCGCGGACCTTGGCAGGCTTCCCGATGGCGGTCGGGCGATCCGCGGGCGACTTCCTCGTCCGCTCGTGGGCGGGCTCGACGGCGCCATTCCGCTTGCCATGCCGCTCGATGGCGCAGCGAACCGCCACGCGCAGCACGGCTGCCAGATCGCCATTCGGCACTTTGTGGGAGAGGAGCTCGGTGAGCTGGTCGATGTCGTGCTTGAGGGCAGCGTCGATCGTGACTCGGAGCGAGTAGGTGTCCGCCGCCACCGGGCGGACGGTGGGCCGGTTCTCGGCGCGCGGCGGAGCGAAAGGGACGGCCACGGCGCCAGGAGCATCGCCCGTGGCCGCCGCGCCGGCGAGCTCGACCTCGGGCGAGCTCGACCTCGGGCGGGCGCGGCGCGAGCGGCAGCGCCGCTGCGCTCGCCATGTCGCGCCGCTCGGAGAGCTTGCGCACGCCGTCCTTGGGGGCGTCGCGCGGCTGGAGCGAGACGACGAGGTACTCCACCTCCGCCTTGGTCTTGAAGGCCGCCCGCGCCACGAGCTCGGCGGCGTTCTCCTCGGTGAGGAGCGGATCGAGGAGCGCCACCGTCGACATGCAGAGCGTCCCGTCTCGGAGCGCCTCCGCGAGGAGGGGCAGCCGGCGGAGGACGCGCGCCCCCTTGATGCGGCGCTGGGCGGCGCCCTCGCGGTAGTGCAGGAATCGGGTGACGTAGTCCCAGATCGATCCGAAGCCGGCCTCGAGGTACGCGCGGCGGAGGTCGTACTCGGCGAGGTGGAGGAGAAACTCGACCTGGACCTCGCGCTCGCTCCCGGCCAGCTGCGAGAGGCGGCGGGAGAGCGCGGCGGAGTCGAGCGATGCGGGGCTGGTCGCGTGCACGGTGCACCTCCGGTGATGTTCCTCTCCTTGGTACCACGCGTTTTCCGAGCGTCCGGGAGCGCGCCTGGCGGCCTCGCCATTGCGTTCCGACGAAGAGGGCGCGCGGTTTCGCAGCAACGCGAGCTCGCGCGTCCGTGAGGCCCGCGGGGCGCTCAGGATGGGCATCGTCGCGAGAGGGGGTCCGCACGACCGCTGTTCTGCGTGGGATGGGTCAAGAGAGATCTTCACTACCAGTTGGGTCATAAGGCAGCCCTCGCGTGCCCGCGACCGGGCGCCGCCGCACACGCACGCGCGGGCGCGACGCGACGGCGCCTTCGCGTTCCACCTCTCCGCTTCCCCGAGCTTCCTCCTCTCTTCCTGGGGCGAGGCGTCGAAGTGCAGCCTGCGGGCGCAGTGCGCCCTCGTATGCCGATCACGCGGCTCCGGCTCGCACGGGCGGTAGCGCCTCGCGTGTGACGGTCGCCGGGCGAGCGCCGCCCACGTCCACGGCGTCGCTGGCCGAGCGGCTGCCCTCCTTCACGGCCGATGCCGGCCGCCGTCAGCAACGCCGCTCGTCCTCGCCGCGACATCTGACCAATCATGCCCTGCACGCCTGAATGCATGGGGGCAACAGAGGCGAAGCCGCTGCCGGTCGACCATCTCACCCCGGCGAAACTGGTGGCCACGGTCGCGCCACTTCTGCTGGGTACGCTTACAGAGCCGGCCGCGAAAGCAACTGCCAAGCATGAGCGTGAGTACCCAGAAGCGCCCTCATGTCGCCGAGTCGTAGGTGCCCGCCCTGTACTCAACAGAGGGGATCGTGGTCCAATTTCAAGCCGTGCGCCCGATCCCACCGGCTGCGTCACCGGGACCGCCCGCCGCCGCGAACAGCGCGGCCATGCATGCGCGTCGGTGGCGGATTGCTGTGCCATTCATCGTCGTCGCCGCCGCGGCCCTCGCCTCGTACAGCAACACGTTCTCGGTCCCCTTCGTCCTCGACGATTTTCCGAACATCGTGCTCGCGAGCAGGGTCCACGCGCTCGCGCTGACTCCCGCCGCGCTGGCGGAAGCCGCTGCAGCCTTCCCGCTGGGGCGATGGCTCGCGCACGTCTCGTTCGCGGCGAACCACGCCCTCGGCGGCATGGACCCGGTCGGCTATCACGCCGTGAACCTCGCGTTTCACGTCGCCGTCGCAATGCTCGTGCTCGTCATGGCGCGCGAGATCCTCGCCCGGGTGGGCGGACTCGTACCGGCGGCACAGCGCCGGGCGGCGCTCGTCTCGGCGCTGCTCTTCGCGGTTCACCCAGTTCACACCCAGGCCGTGACATACGTCGTGCAGCGGATGACGTCGATGGGCGCATTCTTCGCGCTTCTCGCGCTCGTGCTCTGGGTTCGCGGGCGCGCCACCTCCGGCCGGGCGGCCGCAGCCTGCTTCGTCGGCTGGGGCGCGTCCGGTTTCCTTGCGTTCTCGTGCAAGGAGAACTTCGCGCTCCTCCCCGTCCTCACCGTGCTCCTCGAGGCGCTCCTCTTTCCCGGGATCGTGCATCGCCTGCGCCGACGGTGGCAGGTCGCCGCGAGCGCAGCGGCTTTGCTGGCCTCGATGGGGGCACTGGTCGCATGGCGTTACGCGGACGTCTTCTCGATCCAGTCGGCCGCCTTCCAGGTGAGCGCCGGTACGCGGCTGCTCACGCAGCCCCGCGTCCTGTGGCTCTACCTCTCCCTGCTCGCGTTCCCGTTGCCGTCGCGGCTCCACCTCGACTACGCGTGGACGGCGTCCACGGGCCTGCTCTCGCCGCCGTCGACGATCGCGGCCGTCGCCGGGCTCGCCGCGCTGATCACCGTCGCGTGGGCGGTGCGCAAGCGCATGCCCCTGCTCGCGTTCGCGACCGCGTGGTTCCTGGTCGCCCTCGCGCTCGAGCAGACGGTCCTCCCGCTGCACTTCGTCTTCGAGCACCGATTGTACCTGCCGTCCTTGGGGTGGTTCGTCCTCGCGGCCTGGGGGCTCGAGCGGTCGGTCTCGCGCGTGTCCGGAAGCGGGTGGCTCGTCGCCGGACCCGTGCTCTCCGCGCTCGCGCTCGCGACGTTCGTCCGCAACGCGGAATGGAACCACCCCGCTGGCCTCTACGCCGATCCCGCGAGCCAAGCTCCCGGGCACGCCGGCCAGCTGCCAAGCCTCGGCACGGAACTGAAGGAACGCGGCGATCTCGACGAAGCAGAGCGCGCATTCAGGCGCGCGCTCGAACTGGAGCCCGGTAACGCTTCAGCGTTCGCCGGACTGGCTTCGGTGCTCTGGGACGGCGGTCGGAAGGAGGAGGCGCTGGAGCTGTACCGCGAGAGCCTGGCACGTCATGCGGACATCCCGGAGGCTTGGCTCGAAGTCACATGGATGCTGGTGGACGTGGGGCGCATCGACGAGGCGGAGGCGACGGCGCGGCGCGGTCTCACCGCCCACCCCAGCTTCGCCCCGTTGCGCATACCTATTTCCGCCTGCCGCGAGCGCCGAGGCGACCTCGACGGAGCGCGGAGGGAGCTCGAGGAGGCGGTCCGCGCCGACCCCGGGCTGTGGGTTGCATGGGGCGAGCTCGCTCAGATCCTCCTCGCCGAGGGAAGGCCGGCCGACGCGCTCAGCGCCGCCGAACGATGCGTATCGGGCGCTCCGGCCGACCCCCTCGCACACATCGACCATGGGCGTGCGTTTGCCGCGCTCGGACGCATAGTGGAGGCGCGCGCCGCTTACGCGCGCGCGCTCGAGCTCGACCCAGCGGACGAAGATGCGCGTCGCTTGCTCGCGGCGATCAGCGCTCGGTGATGTCCCGGCTGTCTTGAGCGGGAACTACGCAGGGTGTTAGCTGTGCGCGATGCACGTCATCCGACGCCTCCAGCCCGACGATGCCGCAGCCTGCTTCGCGCTCTCGACCACTCGCGGCTGGAAGACCTCCGAGGCGAAGTGGCGGACGATGATCGACCTGGGCACCGCGTATGGCATCCACGTCGGCGGCGACCTCGAGGGTGCCGTCATCCTGACCCGGTTCGGCACCACTCTTGCGAGCATCGCGATGATGGTGGTCTCACCCGAGCACGGGAGGCGCGGCCTTGGGCGCGCCCTTATGGAACGCACCCTTGACGATGCAGGGGACGTCACGGTGTTTCTTTACGCGTCGGACATGGGACAGTCTCTCTACTCGCGCCTCGGCTTCGTCGAGGCGGGCGTCTCGGTGCGCCTCGATGGACAGGTGCGCGCTACGTTCCCAACGTATCCCGGCCTCCGTCCCATGCGCCCAGACGATCTCCCGCTCGTCATTGCTCTCGACGAGGAGGCGCAAGGGGCTCAGCGGGGACGCCTCCTCGAACTGCTCTTCCGCGAGGCCGATCGCGCATGTGTTGTCCAGCGCGACGGCGCTGTCGTCGGATTCGGGCTCTCGAGTGTCTTTCTCAGCTATCGCGTTTCGTCTCCCATCGTCGCGCGCGATGACGATACCGCTCGCGTTATCGCATCCGCGCTCGCGGCGAATGAATCCGCGCTCGTACGATTCGATCTCGCGCCGGGCGAGCGCGCACTGCGAGTCTGGGCGGAAGCCGCGGGGCTCGCTGTCACGGGTACTCGCACCCTGATGGTGCGCGGACGCCTATCGCTTCCAGGCAATCGCGGGCTCGTCCGTGCGCTGGCTAGCCGCGCTTACGGGTAACGGGATGAATGGCCCTGGCGCCGCGGCTGCGAGGGCGCGCGGCGCGCGCGCGAAAGACCACCTCCCGGTCCGGCGCTCTCACGGCATGGCGTCGGGCTCCAGAAGAAGGCCGGCCTGCGCGAGCCGCTGGAAGCCGATCACTTGGAGCCATCTCGAACGCGCGGCACCGCCTCGCGTGCGACGTTCGCAGACAGCGGACGGCACGCGGCGAGAGCGGCCGCACGGGGCGTCGAAGCGGCGGTGCGGCAGTCAGATCCGGTGCAGCTCGATGCCGTACTTCCGCACGCGATAGCCGAGCTGCCGGACGGTGAGGCCGAGGAGGCGCGCCGCCTTCGCCTGCACGTAGCCGCAGCGCTCCAGCGCG
>WNGE01003449.1_pt1 | contig 18663 bp, 19 predicted proteins | sample 5400651 | NCBI WGS metagenome assembly WNGE01 (sample SAMN13153370, study PRJNA577476) | soil metagenome | isolation source: 60 cm soil or saprolite under grassland replicate 2 | place: USA:California | collected 2016-06-15
CTCGAAGTCGGATCCACGAACATGTACTGCAGCGGTTCACCGCCATGGTCGGACGCCGGAAGGACCTCGGGGCCCGTCCGCACGATTCGGCCATCCGCCTGGACCTCTTCGCGGAAGATCGCCCAGCCCGCCAGGCGCTCGTGCGACGCTGTCGTCCACCAGACGCGCGGACCCTCGGGACTCCCGGAGGCATGCGCGACGAGGCCGCTGTAGGGGAATCCCGACAGGCTCTCGAAGGACACCGGCATGGCAGCCAGGGCGGCGGGGCCGGAGGAGCCGGCGACCAGCCAGTCTATCCGGGCCACTCCTGCCAGCGGAATCGCGGCAACGGCGCCGGACGCGAGAAAAATGACGTCCGGAGGGAGAGCCACGTCGCGGTAACGCACGACCGCGGCCGCCGGCGCGCCAGTCTCCGGCCAGGAGAGCCGCAGGGCGGCCGGCGCGTCCATTCCGGGGAGGTAGCTCCGGTGGCGCAGAACGAACGCGGAGGGATTCGAGGCATCGAGAGCCCCGGTCTGAAGGTCGAAGAGCCCGATCCGCGACGGCCCGGCCTCGGGCTCCATCGAGGAGTAAAGCCGCGCCGCGAACCGCAGGAGAAGCTGATCTTCCGCCTTGCCGGTGGACTCGGAATAGGCCGCGAGGAAAAGGGGCAGAATCTCCTGTCCCGTCTCCGCCGCCTTCTCCCAGACTGGCCGGAGCGCAGAGGCTCCGCCCGCCGCGCGAGCGAACTCCTCGACGTAGAAACGGCCCAGAGCGTCGGATTGCCCGCCCAGGTCGAGCGTGGGCGCGGCGGCCGCGAGAAAGGCCTTTTCGCTGTCCTGCTCCAGGCGGACGCCGGCCGAAAGATAGTCCGCGGCCGCGGCAGTCAGAAACGTGCGATCCGGCGCACCGTAGGCCGAGAGCGTCGCCAGCGCGTAGAGCCGCTCGGCTTCGGACACAATCTCGGCGTCACTCATCGCCGAGCCGTCAATCTGAATCGAGGGATCGACGAGACGCCCGCGTTCGAGCGACCGGGCGGAGAGGCGACGCACGCCGCCCGCGTCCTTGCGAGCGACGAAGATTCGCAGGGGATCGCTGTCGGCGAACGGACTTCGCCATCCATCTCGGTCGTGGAGCTCGGCCTGGAGTGCCTTGATCCCCCGCGCCAGCTCACCCGGCAGGGCTGGATCATCCCCCTCATCGGACACCAGAACCCTTCCGCCGAGGACCGCCTGCGCGGACCGAAAGTTCCGATAGGGGCTCTCCGTCCAGGCTTGGTGGCTGGCGGGGATCTCCGACTTCTGTTCGGCTGCCAGGCAAAGACCAGCAACCGAAGCGCAGAAGACGCTGCAGGTCAGTAGTTTAGAAACGATCCCTTCCCTCTTTTGTCGGCGCATCGAGAATCAGGATAGCCGCCGGATACTCCTTCGTCAACCGTTTTACGGAGCGCGAAATGCCAGCGTTGGAGAAAAACCCGACCGGGTCAGGTCTTTCCAGCGGCCGCTACGACCGTTTCGGCCGCGTCCTCGGCCGGCTCCTCACGGGAGGAGGCGGGGTCCACAATGTCCACGACAACGACGGTGATGTTGTCCACGCCCCCCTTTTCGTTGGCCATGTCCACAAGCTTCTGGCAGAGGGCCTGGGTATCCTTGACCGACGCGGCGGTGTCCAGGATCTCCTCGTCGCCGACCATGGTCGTCAGACCGTCAGAGCAGAAGAGGTAACGGTCGCCGGGAGAGAAGACGAGCTCCTGAAGGTCGGGAGAAACAGAGGGTCCGCCGCCGAGCGCCCGAGTCACGACGTTTTTCAGGGGGTGCGTCTTGGCTTCCTCTTCCGTCAGGATGCCGGCCGTCACCTGCTCGTGCACCCAGGAGTGGTCGTCGGTCAAGCGCGAGAGCTGACCGTCCCGAAAGAGGTAGGCCCTGCTGTCGCCGACGTGGGCGAGCGAGAGGAGCTTTTCGTTCAAGAGGCCGGCGACGACCGTTGTTCCCATTCCTTTCAGCCAGGGCTGCGCCGCGACCGCCGCCATAACGCGTTCGTTGGCCTTCTCGATCGCCACTGCCAGGCGGTTGCTGTTGAAATCGAGCTCGTGGTTGTACTTGAAAGGCCAGGTGGCCTCCTCCTTCTGCCGCGTGGCCGCGATGAACTCGCCGATCGTCTCGACCGTGATCTTGGAGGCGACTTCGCCCGCCGCGTGGCCCCCCATTCCGTCGGCGACGATGAAGAGCCCCTCGTTGACGTCCGAGGCGAAGGCGTCCTCGTTGTGCTTGCGCTTGCGGCCCACGTCGGTCAGACCGTAGGCTTTGATCACGGCCGCAGCCATCAGAGGCTTCGCTCCTTCTCCGCACGTTGCGCGCGAATCTCTTCGAGTGCCTTTCGAACGTCCGGAGCCGACGGATCCCAGCGCACAGCGTCCTGATACGCCTTCTCGGCCTTGAAGAGCAAACCGGCCTGGCGAAAGATCGAGCCGGCGTCGGCCAGGAGGCGGGCATTCTGCGGGTCCAGAGCCATGGCTCCCTCGATCGCCTTGACCGCGGATCGCACGTCTCCCGAGCGCGCAGAGGCCAGGCCGAGGTAGTGCTGAGCGCGCGCGTCCCGAGGATCCCGATGAACCGCGAGGCGGAAATTGCCCGCGGCGTCCGCGTAACGCTTCTCCCGGAAGGCGGCGATGCCCTGCTCGATGTAGTCCTGCGCGATGGCGTCGTTTTCCCCAGAGGTTCGGGGGGCGTGCGTCACGGAGAGCTCGAAGTCATACGCCTTCCGGCGTTCCGGATTCGTCAGCACATTGACGGCCTGAGCCAACTCCTGGAACCTCGCTTCCGCCTCGCTGCGGCGCCGCGCCGGCGCCCGGTCCGGGTGGGCCTCGCGCGCCAGCGAGCGAAACCGCTCACGGATCTCCGTTTCCGTCGCTTCTCGGCTCACGCCCAGGAGCGCGTAGTAGTCGATGTCTCGGGGCATGATCTCCGAATTCGTCCGGTCTCGAGAGCTGGCCCGGAAGATTAGCATAGGAAAAGAAGGACGCTGCCGGCAACTCCGGCCGCCACGAGCGCGTGTCCGAGAAATCCCGGCGGGGGACCTTGTAATCCCCGGCCGCCGGGAGCCCTAGGAGCCCGGTCCGGGTGATCGTTGTTGTGGCCCCGGTCGCGGCCCCCCCCGCCCTTTGGCCGAGCCGCCAGCCGGTGGCGAAGCCACGTCGTTCGCTCCGCGTGGAGCGACGTGCTACCGCCGCCTCTGCAGGTAGATCTTTCTCGCCATGGCCCGGACGGCTTCCGGCAGGTTACGGTCTCTCGCGATGTTGCGCAGTTCTCGCATCTGGAGGCGTTTGATCAGGGGAAGGCTGATGGTCAGCGGGACCTTCGGATTCCTCACCAACGCCAGGGCGATCAAGGGGCGCCGGATCCAGTCCCTGGTCGTCGCGATCTTGTTGAAGATGTCGTGATCCAGATGCCGCATCGAGCAGAACCCCTCGACTTCGGTGATCGTCAGGCCCCGCGCTCTCAAGACCGCGAAGCCGACGATTCTGCTGACGTCGCCGATGAGGAAACGCCGTTCTTCGCGCCCGCCGGTTAGGGCGAGCTTGACCCTTTCGGGCACGGTCATCCTCGAAATGCGGATGAAGAGCTCCTCGGCGCCCGGCGGGACTTCCGGCTCGGCAGCGGATGGCGAGGCCGCAGGCGGTTCCTCCCCCAACTCTTCGGCGGTTTTCACCGCACCCTGCTGTTCTTCGATTATCGGCTCGGGCTCGACCGGTTTTTCTCTTCCGCGTCGGCGCGCCTCGCGCCGCTTTACCTCCTTCTCGAAGAACTCTTCCTTGAGCTCGTTCAATATGCGGCGGCTGTCCGCCGTCAGCTCCGGGTTCTCGAAGAGAGCGTCGATCAAAGAAGGGTTTTGCAGGAGCCGGGCCTGATTGACGATCAGCGCTTCCTGGGCGGTTCCGGTCACCGTTCGGGCCAGGGCCGCGAGCGTCGCGTCCGACACGTTGCGATGCCGGACAACGCGTTCGAGCACGATCACATCGTCTGTGCGGCTTGCGATTGTCTCGATCTCGACCGGATTCACATCGGACGCGCGCAGGAAGTCGGCGAGATCGTCAGGAGGGATCTGGGCGAAGGTCGTGGCCGCCGCCGCCTCGATGCTCGAATCGGCGTCCCTCAAGACGGCGAAGAGGGCGCGCATCCGATCCGCGGCGTCCAGCGGAAGGACGCCTCTCGCCGCGAAGCGGCGGATCTCCATCGGCGCCTGGCGCGTCCGGAGAAGGGCGACGAGGTCTTCAGCTTCGGCGGGGTCGGGGATCGCCAAGGACGATAAGTCGGTCGGACTCAGCCGCGCGAGGATGGCGCGGTCAGGCGAAGGTTGCGGACGACCTCGCCCGTTCCTCCTAGAGATTCCAGGGCACGGCCGTCCAGGGTCACCCGCACCCCGCCGGCGTTTCCGAGACTCAACCGGAAGCCTCCCCGCGCCTCGAAGCGTTTCGTCTCGCCTCTCCTGACGAGACCCACGAGCAGTGTCTCACCCGCGGCGTCGAGCTTCGTCCAGGAGTCGGCGTCGAATTCCAGGAGAAGGGACACGGGTGTGTCCGCTTCCAGCGCGGGAGCGGCCGCGGGCTCTTGCGGGCGGACGGCGGGGGTGGGCTCACTCGAGAGGGTCACGTTTTTCAACTCGACCCTGGCGGCGCGTGCCGCGGGCCTCTCGGGCCGCGGCGCCGGACGGCGCTCGGGCCGCGCGATCAAGCCCAGAATCAGGAGCACGGCGGTCACGCCGCCGACGATCGTTCCGGCGGTCGCTCCGCGCCCCCGCCAGAACCGCTGACGCACCCGCGCAGCGGAAGGAGTCATCCCGGCTGCCGCATCCGCGAGATCGGTCAAATACGCGCAGACTTTTTCTTCCGGATCGACGCCGATGTGGATCGCGTAAGACCGGATGAAACCGCGCGTGAACGCGGGAGCGGGAAGACGCGAGAGGTCGTTGTCCTCGAGCGCCTTCAACAGCCGGACCGAGATCTTCGTGGCCGAGGAGATCTCTTCGAGCGTGATCTCCCGCACCAGTCTCTCGCGGCGAAGCTCTTCGCCGAACCGCAGAACGGTCCCATGGGTCATCTCAATTTCTCCGCGGGTTGGTATCGAACAAGAAATGTTAATCCCGCTCGCTCCGGCGCGCAAGAAGTCTTTCGGCGCAAGCCTTCACCAGCCGGGAAATGCCGGGGGCCTGCCGGATCCCGGCCAGATCGGCCGTGCTCGCCCGGGACAGAAGCGAGAGCGCCACGGCACTGGGAAGGGCCGGGTTTCGAAGGAGGGCGCTTCGGAGGGCCGGCCGCTGACCCCACCGGTGGTGTGACGCGATGACCTCGAGCACGGAGGGGGGCGTCTCTCTCCGGGCTGCTACCGCCATGACGTCGGGCTCGGTCGTGAACCGGTTGTGCAAGACGGCCAGCTGGACCCGGGGGTCCTGATCGAATCGCAGGGACAGAAGCGTCCCGCGTCCCGCCGACCGGGCCAGGTCCACTCTTTCCGAGAGAGCCATCTCGGGAAGCCGGCGGGCGATGTCGCGGTCGGCCGCGCGGCGCACCTCCGGATGCACCCGGGCATCCGCCGAGAGCCCGGCCAGGTCCCTCCAGTAGAGAGTCGAAACGAGCGAGAGCGCCGCGTGACGGGGAGTGCGCGGGTGCCCGGCAAGGGCGCGCCGGACCGTGTGGTACTTGCGGGCGTTGCGGTTCTTGAGGATCTCCTCGAGCACGTCCGCCGGCAGACCGGGCCGTCCCAGAAGCTTGAGAAAATCGCCCTCGGAAGCCATCGTCAGCAGGTGTTAGGTGCGAGGTGCCAGGTGTTTGGTACGGGAGCGGGCCCCCGGTCCCTAGAACCTGGAACCTAACACCTAACACCTTTTCCGCGGCGGCAGGCGTGCCGGAGCGACCTCGCGAGGGTTTCTACGGCTTTCTCCCGGGCGTCACCGGCCTCTTCGGCGGCGCGGACGAGGGCGGAGCCGACAATCACTCCGTCGGCCAGCCGGGCCGCGCGGCGCGCCGCTGCGGGGGTGGCGATCCCGAATCCTACGGCGATCGGCAGAGAGCCCGCCGCCCGGCGAGCCCGCCTGACCGTCTCGGAGAGGTCGATGGGCAGATCCCGGCGCGCCCCGGTCGTGCCTGGCCGGGAGACGACGTAGAGGAAGCCGCTCGACAATCTGGCCGCGGCGTTCATCCGCGAACCGGGCGAGGTTGGAGAAACGAGAAAAATCGTGTCGAGGCCGGCGGATCGGACGACGGGGTGAAACTGTCCCGCCTCTTCGGGCGGCAGGTCGGTCACGAGCGTCGCGTCGAAGCCCGCCTCGCGCGCCTGCCGGGACGCGCGCTCGATACCGAGGCGCAGGAGGGGGTTCAGGTACGAGAATAGAACGAGCGCCATCCTCGTGGAGCTTGCGACGCGGGAGGCGATCTCGAATACTCCGGTCAGAGTCGTGCCGGAAGAGAGAGCGCGCCCGGCCGCGCGTTGGAGGACTGGCCCGTCGGCGATCGGGTCGGAGAACGGGACCCCCAGTTCCAGCACGTCCGCCCCCGCCCGATCCAGGGCCGCCGCGAGCGCCACGGTCGAGTCCGCGTCCGGGTCGCCGGCGGTCAGGTATGCGATGAACGCCGCCCGATTCTCCCCGCGCGCCTTCTCGAAGGCGGCCCCTATCCGGCTCATGACGAACCCTGGAAACGGGAAACGGAAGGTGGAAAACGATGGAAAGAAGACCCGGTGATGCTCACTCGTTTCTCGTTCGCCGTTTCCCGTTTTCCGGGCCCCGGAGTCGCTCATACTCGGCGAGGTCTTTGTCTCCGCGGCCCGAGAGGTTGATCAGAATCCAGCTCTTCCTCGGCGTTCGTTTGGCCAGCGTGAGAGCGTACGCAACGGCGTGAGCGCTCTCCAGCGCCGGGACGATGCCTTCCGTTGACGAGAGAACTTCGAAGGCGTCGAGAGCGGCCTCGTCGGAAACGCACGTGTACTGGACGCGTTCGAGATCCCGAAGCTGCGCGTGCTCGGGCCCAACCGCGGGATAGTCGAGCCCGGCCGAGACGGAATGCGTCGGGAGAACCTGGCCGGCCTCGTCCTGTAAGAGCATCGTGCGCGTCCCGTGCAGGACGCCGACCGATCCGCCGGAGAAGCGGGCCGCGTTGTCTCCCGGATTCGGGCCGCGGCCTCCCGCCTCCACGCCGATGAGCCGCGCTCGCGTAGAGAGGTAGGCCGAGAAGAGGCCGATCGCGTTCGATCCTCCGCCCACGCAGGCCACGACCGCGTGCGGATCGCGCCCCGCGAGCTTCGCAAACTGAGCCCGCGCCTCGCGGCCGATGACGGACTGGAACTCCCGGACCATCGTCGGATAGGGATGCGGACCGAGCGCGGATCCCAGAACGTAGTGCGTCGTCCGGACGTTTTCCGTCCAATCCCGCATGGCTTCGTTGATCGCGTCCTTCAAGGTCCTCGAGCCGGAGTCCACGCCTACGACCTCGGCGCCGAGAAGCCGCATGCGCGAAACGTTCGGCGCCTGCCGTTCCATGTCCACCACGCCCATGTAGACGCGGCAGGGCAGGCCGAGCTTCGCCGCAGCCGCCGCCGTGGCTACGCCATGCTGTCCTGCGCCGGTTTCCGCCACGATGCGGGTCTTCCCCATCCGCCGGGCGAGCAGGACCTGGCCGAGCGAGTTGTTGAGCTTGTGGGCACCCGTGTGGAGCAGGTCTTCGCGTTTCAGGGCGATACGCGCGCCTCCCGCATGCGCGGTCAGCCGATCAGCGAACGTCAAGGGGGTTGGGCGCCCGGCGTAGGTTTTCAGGAGACCGGCCAACTCGGTCCGGAAGGTCCGATCGCGCCGGAAACGTTCGAAGGCGCGCTCGAGATCCTCCAGGGGCGCCATGAGGGTCTCGGGAGCGAAGCGCCCGCCGTATGGGCCGAAGTAGCCGCGGCGGGGCCGGTTACGAATTCTCATGACTTAGTTCTTCCCCTCACCCCTCCCTGCCGGCCGCTCGCTGCGCGAGGCGCGACCTTCGGTCGCGGCCGGCACTGAGTGAGGCGAGGGGAGACCCCTCGCGCTCCCCCGCGCCGGGAGAGGGAGGGCGTCGGCTTCTCTTACGGCTTCGAAGAAGAGTCGCATTCTGTTCTCGTCTTTGATGCCGGGGGAAGACTCGACCCCGGAGGCAACGTCGACGGCAGCAGGATGAACGCGCGCGATTGCCTCGGCGACGTTGCCGGGGTCGAGGCCGCCGGCGAGGATGAGCGGAACGGGCCAGGTCTTTCCCACGAGAAGACTCCAGTCGAAGACGGTCCCGGTGCCCCCGGACCGGCCCGGCCAGGCCGTATCGCAAAGGACCGATCGGCAGCGCGCCAGAAGCTCCGGCGGCGCTGCGTCGGCGCCGTTGGACGACACGCCGACGACGGCGATAATGGGCACGGGCGACCGATGCAGATCCTGTGCGGAAAGTGGCCGATGGATCTGAACGAGGTCGAGCCCCGCCGCCTCGACCGCGGCGCCGATCTCCTCGGCGCTCTCGTGCACGAACACCCCCACGCGAGCGACGCCGGACCGCGCGGCGCGGGCGAGGGCGCGGGCCGTGTCGAGCGTCACTCGCCGCGGCGAGAGCGCCGAGAAATTGAAGCCGACGTAAGAGGCGCCGAGGGCGCAGGCGAGGTCCACGTCCCTCGGACGCGTCAAGCCGCAGATCTTGATCCCGGTCATTGCTTCAAGTCCCGCAGCGCTTGTTCGGGGTCATCATCGCGAAGAAGGGCCTCGCCGACCAGAAATGCCTCGTAGCCGGCGGCCCGGAGGCGAGCCACGTCCGATCGGTTCGTGATTCCGCTCTCCGCCAGGCGCACCGGCCCCGGCGGAATGTTCGCGGCAATTCCCTCCAGCGCGTTGAGGTCCATCGCGAAGGTCGTGAGGTCGCGGGCATTGACTCCCAGGACGTCGGGCCGCGCGTCCATGGCTCTCGAGATCTCCCCCGCTTCGTGGACTTCGATGACGGTCGCGAGGCCGCGCTCGCGAGCGCCGTTGCCGATCTCGACGAGCTCTTCGGGGGTCAGGGCGCGGACGATCAACAGGACGGCGTCCGCTCCGAGGGAGACGGCGAAGTCGAGCTGCTGTTGCGAGATCACGAAATCCTTCATGAGGACCGGCAAGCCCGAGATTCGCTTGGCGCGCGGCAGCCATTCGGGCTTGCCGCCGAAGTGATCTTCTTCCGTAACGACCGAGATCGCCGCGGCGTGACCGCGCCGGTAGGCGAGCGCGAAGCTCTCGATCTTGCCGTCGGCCCCCGGCAGGATCTCTCCGGCGGAGGGAGAGCGATGCTTGATCTCGGCGATGACGCGGACGCCGGGCTCTCGCAGGGATGCCACGAAACGGGCTCCATCGGTTGACGTGACGGGGGCCGCGGGCGCCGCGGCGTAATCTCCGCGGTCGAGTCTCGCCCTCTTGGCCATGAGGATGCGGTCAAGGATCGGCGTCATGGCGCCGCCGAGTCCGTCGCTCGCAGGCGGCTCCTCTCGCGCATCCGGTCGAAAGCCGAGCGCGCTGCTCCGCTGTCGATCGCGGTGCGCCCTCTTTCATAGCCGTCCGCCACATCCGACGCGCTCCCCTCGACCGTCAGGGCCACGGCGACGTTCAAGAGCACGGCCTCGCGCCGCGGGCCGGCCTCGCCCCCGAGGATTCTCTGAAGCATCCCGGCGTTGTCTTGCGCGGTTCCTCCGACAAGCTGCGGGATCTCGACGGCGCGCTGCGGCAATGTCGCGGGATCGTACTTCCAGGGGCGCGTCCAGCCCTCGTTGACCTCGACGCCGGAGGCGGGAACGCCCGGAACGAGCTCATCGAGGCCATTGGCGGCGTGAAAGACCACGGCCCGCTCGGCGCCCAGCGACGCGAGGGCGTCGGCCAGGAGACGGACGAGTTCGGGCCGTCCCACGCCGATCAATTGCCGCGTCGCGCCCGCCGGATTGGCGAGCGGCCCCAGCGCGTTGAAGATCGTGCGCACGCCTAGCTCACGCCGGACCGTCCCCAGCTCTTTCATGGCGGGATGAAACGACGGCGCGAAGAGGAAGACGAGCCCGATCTCATCCAGCACCCTTCCGGCCGTTTGAGGATCGAGGTCGATCGAGACGCCGCAAGCCGAGAGGACATCTGCGGATCCGACCCGGGAGGAAATGGAGCGGTTACCGTGCTTCGCGACCGAAGCTCCCGCTCCGGCGGCGACGATGGCCGCCGCGGTCGAAAGATTGAAGAGGTCCCGGCCGATCCCGCCAGGACCGCAAGTGTCGAGCAGCGGCGAACGGACGGTCTCGACGCGGCGCATGCGCATCCGGAGCGCCGCCACCGCCCCGGCGATCTCTTCCGCGGTCTCTCCTCTCGTTGCGATCCCGAGCAGGAGCGCCCCCTTCTGCGCTTCCGTCGCCTTCCCGTCCATCAGGTCGAGAAAAGTCGCCTCGGCCAGATCGCGCGGCAGCGACTTGCGCGTCGCGACGATTCTCAATGCCTCGGCGACCGTCGGAGTCATCCGGCGATCTTCCGACCCAGGAAGTTGGCCAGGAGTTTCTCCCCCTCCGGCGTCAGCACCGACTCGGGGTGAAACTGGACGCCGAAGACCGGAAGGGACCGGTGGGAGAGTGCCATCACGACCCCATCGTCGCTCTTCGCGGTCACCGTCAGCTCCGCCGGCAGCCCCTCTTCCCGCACGGCCAGCGAATGGTAGCGCGCCGCCTCGAACGGATTGGGCAGCCCCGCGAAGAGGCCCGCGCCGTGATGCGTGACACGGGAGGATTTCCCGTGACGCGGCGCCGGGGCGCGCTCCACGATTCCGCCGTGATACGCGGCGACGGCCTGATGGCCCAGACAGACGCCCAGAAGCGGGATGGCGTTCGACTCGGCGGCGGCGATCATCTCGATCGTACGCCCGGCGTTCTCCGGACGGCCCGGGCCGGGCGAGATCAGGATCGCGCGGGGCCGCCGCGCCACGACTCTCTTCGGGTCGAACCGGTCGTTGCGCGCGACGACGACGTCCGGATCGAACTTTCCCACCGCCTGCACGAGGTTGTAGGTGAAGGAATCGTAGTTGTCGACGAGGAAAATCATGATTCGTGAGCCGTGAGCCGTGAGCGGTGAGCCGTGCCCCGCGACGAGGCGTTGCCGCACGCTGTCGCTCGGCTGACGGCTGACGGCTTACGGCTCACGTCGGCTCCAGTCGCGGGCGGTGTCGATGGCGCGGAAGAGCGCGGCGGCCTTGGATTCGGCTTCACCGTACTCCCTTTCCGGAATCGAATCGGCCACGATGCCGGCGCCCGCCTGGATCCGGCAGAGACCGCGCTCGACGACGGCCATGCGGATCGCGATGGCCACATCGAGGTTGCCGGCGGCGTCGAGATACCCGACCGCTCCGCCATAAACGCCGCGGCGCGCCGATTCGAGCTCGTCAATGATCTCCATCGCCCGGATCTTCGGGGCGCCCGTCAGGGTCCCCGCCGGAAAGCACGCCGCCAGGGCGTCGCACGAGGTCTTCCTCGCCGCGAGGGTGCCGCGAACCTCGGAAACCAGATGCTGGACGTGGGAGTACTTCTCGACCGACGCGTATCGCGGGACCGAGACCGAACCGATCTCGCAGACGCGGCCCAGGTCGTTGCGGGCCAGGTCCACGAGCATCACGTGCTCGGCCCGCTCCTTCGGGTCGGCCAGCAATTGCGCGGCCAGCGCGCGGTCCTCGCGAGGCGTCGCACCCCGGCCCGCCGTGCCGGCGATCGGGCGTGTCTCGACGTCCCGCCCCCGGCAGCGCACGAGCATCTCCGGCGACGCGCCGAAGATCGCCGCTTCCCGGGTCTCGAGGTAGAAGAGGTACGGCGAGGGATTGAGCATGCGCAGCGCGCGATAGACGTCGAAGGGATCCACGCCGAGCGGTCCGGACCAGCGCTGCGAGAGGACGACCTGGTAGATGTCGCCGGCGAGGATGGCTTCCTTGGCCCGGCACACGGCCTCGAGGAACTTCTCCCGGGGCGAAAGAGGCAAGAAGTCGGAGTTGACTTCGGCGCCGGGCATGGAACCCGTCGCGGAGAGCGGCCGTGACGCCTGCTTCCCGGACTTCCGCTTCTCTCTCGCCGAGCGACCCCGGCCGCGCAAGGTAGCGTGTTTCGCCGCCGCGGGAATGGGAGGATCCTCCCACAGGAGTTTCTCGAGCCGGTCGAGGCGAGTGATCGCCGCGTCCACTTCCTTCTCCTTCTCGGTGGCCCGCTCGACGCCGATGTTGGTCAGAAGCAGAAGGCGTTGCCGCGGATGGTCGAATGCGACCGTCGCGTCGAAGAGGAGGAAGAGACCGTCGGGGATTTCTCCATCGCGGGGATGGCTGTCCGGAATGGCCTCGAAGAGGCGCACGGCATCGTAAGAAAGAAAGCCCACGGCGCCGGCGGAGAGCGGTGGCAAATCCGGGTTTGACTCGAAGCCCGGGCGGACCGCGAGCCGGGAGAGTACCTTCAGGGCGTCGCCGCGCGCCGCATGACGCGATCCTCCGCGCTCTTCCTCGAGGACACCGCCGCGGATCGTCAGGCGCGCCACCGGCCCGCATCCGAGAAACGTGTAGCGAGCGATCGCTTCGCCTCCCTCGACGCTCTCGAGAAGAAAACACTCCTTGCTCGATCGGCGCATCCTGCGAAAGAGCGTCACGGGTGTCAGGGCGTCGGAGGGAAAGACCCGCGCGACCGGCACGACCCGTCTTGCCGACGCAAGGGACAGGAATTCGGCGCGTTCCTGCTCGCGTCGGCTCACGGTTTGCGTCTCCGCGCGAGAGCTTCGTTGACTGCCCGGGGCGGCAGGCCGCGCGCGGTCATGGCGGCGGCGAGGTGATAGAGGAGGTCCGCCACCTCGCCGGCCACGGCCTCGTCATCCGGGTTCTTCATGGCGACGATGACTTCCGAGGCTTCCTCTCCGATCTTCTTCAGGATGTGGTCGAGCCCCTCTTCGAAGAGCTTCGTCGAGTAGGACCCTTCCGGGCGCTCCCGCTGCCGAAGCTTCAAGACCTCAAAGAGCGGAGCCAGATCGAAGTTCTCGGCAGACCCGGTCCAGGATTCATCGAGGGGTTCGTGAAAGCACGTCGGTTTTCCAGTGTGGCAGGCGGGACCCGAGAGGCGCGCCTCGTAGAGAACGGCGTCGCCGTCACAATCGGCCGTGACGGAGAGGACCTCCATCCGGTTTCCGGAGGTCTCGCCCTTGACCCAGATCGCCTTTCGGGAACGGCTCCAGAAGGTCGCCTGCCGCGACTCGAGGGTCCTCTCCAGGGCTTCGCGATTGGCGAAGGCGAACATCGCAACGGCGCCCGTGACACTGTCGCGCACGACGACCGGCACAAGCCCGTCCGTGTCGAACTTCACGTCGTCGAGGTTCACGCCGTCATCCTGACCGGCACTCCGGCGCGAGCCAGGGCTTCCTTCGCGCCCCGAATCGTCAGCTCGCCCCGGTGAAACGTCCCGGCGACGAGCAACGCCGCCGCCCCGGCCCGCGCTCCCTCGATGAGGTGCTCGTAGCCGCCAGCGCCTCCGGACGCGATCACGGGAACGTTCACCGCTGCCACGACCTCCTCGAGAAGCTCCAGATCGTATCCGCGTCCGGTGCCGTCGCGGTCGATCGATGTGAGGAGAATCTCTCCCACGCCGCGGTCCGCCCCCTCCCGCGCCCAGGAGACGGCGTCCCTGTCCCACGCGCGGCGGCCCGCTTCCGTGCGGACCGTCCAGCCGTTTCCGGCGTGGATCGCGTCCACGGCCAGCACGATGCACTGGCTGCCGAAATCGCGCCAGAGCTCGTCCAAGAGCTCGGGGTGCTCGACGGCCGCGGAGTTGACTCCCACTCTGTCCGCCCCGGCGCGGAGCAGTTGCTCGGCGTCGGCCGCGCTGCGCACTCCGCCCCCGACCGTCAGGGGCACGAAGAGAGACCGCGCCGTGCGTTCCACGACTTCGCGCGCGGCGCCGCGCCCCTCTGGCGTCGCCGATATATCCAGGTAAACGATCTCGTCGGCGCCCTCCGCCGCGTAGCGTCCGGCTGCTTCGACCGGGTCGCCGGCGTCGCGAAGCGATACGAAGCGAGTTCCCTTGACCACGCGCCCGTCCCGCACGTCCAGGCACGGCACGAGCCGGACTTTCAAACCGGTCGCGCCCTCTTCTCCCTCTCTCACGAGTCCTTCCTCGCGAACACCGAGAGAGAGAGAGTTCCCTCGTAGAACGCCTTGCCGACGACCGCTCCCCGCACGGAAGGTTCCGCTTCCAGAGCCTCCAGGTCCTTCTCGTTCGCGACTCCGCCGGCGGCGATGACGCTTGCCCCGAACGCCTTCGCCGCGCGCCGAAAGAGTGCAATGTCCGGCCCCAGCAGTTCGCCGTCTCGCGCGACGTCGGTGACGACGAGATCCCCGAGGCCGGCTTCCCCGAGCCGTGCCGCCGCCGCCTCGAGCGACAGGGGCGCGGTCTCGACCCAACCCCTCGTGCGGACGGCGTCATCCATCACGTCGAGCGAGACGGCAAGACGCCGCCGGAAGCGGGAGAGCGACTTCGCCAGCCACTCGGGCTCCTCGATGGCGGTGGTGCCGAGAATCGCGACGGTGACACCCGCGGAGAAGGCCGCCTCGATGTCCCCGGTCTCGCGCAGGCCTCCTCCCAGACGCACGGGCAGGGCGGTCGCGCGGCAGATCCGAGCGACGAGAGCCAGGTGGACCGGCGCTCCGGAGAATGCTCCGTCCAGGTCCACGACGTGGAGGGCTCGGGCACCCGCCTCGGCGAATTGCCGGGCAACCTTCACGGGGTCCTCGGAATAGCGAGTCTCAGAATGGACTTTCCCCTGCCGCAGACGCACCGCCCGGCCATCCTTGAGGTCGATCGCCGGCAGCAGGAGGAACGGCTCGCTCCTCATCCTCTCGCCTCCGAGAGCTCCTCGAGCGCCGCTCCGAGCAGGCTCACTCCCTTCTCTCCGCTCTTTTCCGGATGAAACTGAAAGCCGAGAGACATCCCGTTTCCCACCGCCGCAGGGAAACTCTCGCCGTGGAGACAGCGAGCCAGCACGAGGTCGTCGGAGGCAGGGTGAGCGGCGAAGGAATGGACGAAATAGAAGTCGGAGCCGTCACTGTCGCCGAAGAGCGAGGCTCCCCTTGCAGTCGCGACGACCCGGTTCCATCCGACGTGTGGCACGCGGGCCATGCCCGAAAGCCGCGTGACGCGCCCCGGCAGGAGCCCGAGGCCGCGGCTCTCCCCTCCTTCTTCGCTCGATTCGAAGAGAAGCTGCATCCCGAGGCAGATGCCGAGAACTCGCGCGCCGGCGGCGGCGGCGGCCAGGATGGCGGGACCCATCCCTGTCGCTTCGAGCCGGCGGGCCGCTTCCGAGAAAGCGCCGACGCCGGGCAGAACGATCATGTTCGCGCCGGCGACCGGCTCCGGCTCCCGCGCCGTCACAACCTCATGGCCGAGCGCCTCGAGAGCCCTGCGGGCGCTCCACAGATTGGAGAGGCCCAGGTCCGGCACGACGACCCTCACGCCAGCGTCCCCTTGGTCGAGGCGATGGCGTTGTCCCCCGAGGGAGCGACCGCGTCTCTCAAAGCGAGAGCGAAGGCCTTGGTGATCGCCTCCGCGGCGTGATGCCCGTTTCGGCCGGAGATCAGTGAGACGTGCAGATTGAACCTGCCCCGGTAGCACACGGACTTGAAGAACTCCTCGACGAGCGCGAACGCGAACTCGGGCGTCACCAGCAGCATCTCGCGGTCGAAGGGAACGTCCCAGACGAAGTACGGCCGGCCCGAGAGATCCACGACGGTCCGCGCGAGCGCCTCGTCCAGCGGCACGTAGGCGTGACCGAATCGTCGGATGCCGCGCTTGTCTCCGAGAGCCTTCTCCAGCGCTTCGCCCAGCGCGAGGCCCACGTCCTCGACCGTGTGATGGAAGTCAACGTGGACATCCCCCTGCGCCTCCACGGTCAGGGCGAGGCAGGAGTGCCGCGCGATCGTGTCGAGCATGTGGTCCAGGAACCCGACGGGCGTGCGGATGGATGTCGCAATCTGCCCGGCCGGGGCCAGCTCCAGCCGGATCGAGGTTTCCTTGGTGGTGCGTTCCACGAGTCCGCGGTTCATGACGTCACCTCTTTCCATGCTTGCAGGAACCGGTCATTCTGTTCCGGACGGCCCACGGTGACCCGCAGCGCATCCGCGCGGGTGCCGGCCACGCGGCGCACGAGGATGCCGCGGGAGAGGAGTGCCTCGAAGAGCTCCGCCGCCGGCCGCTCCGGACGCAGGTAGAGGAAATTGGTTTGGGAGGCCGAAAGCCGCGCGCCCGGCATCCGTGCCAGTGCCCGCGCCATGCGTTCGCGCTCCGCGAGGATCGCCGCCACGCGCGCCCGTGTTCCGGCCTCATCGTCGAGCGAGGCCAGGGCCGCCGCCCGCGCGAAGAGGTTCACGCCGTACGGGGGCAGGACCTTCTCGATGTCCGAGAGGACTTCGGGAGAACCGAGCATGTAGCCGACGCGGGCTCCCGCGAGCGCCGCGGCCTTCGAAAGCGTCCGAGAAAGGAGGAGGTTGGAGAACCGCGGCAGAAGATCGCGGGCACTCGCACCGGAGAACTCGACGTAGGCCTCGTCCAACACGACCAGCGCGCCCGTCTCGAGAAGGCCAACGAGTCCTTCGCGCGGGAAGAGCGTCCCCGTGGGGTTATTGGGAGAGCAGAGCACGAAGGCGAGATCAGGATCCTCCTGCGCCGCGGAGTGTATCCGCGCGACGGGAGGCTCCAGATCCTCCTCGCCGAGCGGAAAATGCACAACATCGCAGCCGGCCGCGCGGGCCCACGGAGCATAGAGGCCGAACGTCGGGGGGCAAAGGGCGATCCGCCGGCCCGGGAAGCCCGCGGCGAGAAAGAAGGAGAGGAAGAGAGAGTTCGATCCGTTGCCGACGATCACGGATCCGGGCTCAAGACCCTCGCGCGCGGCGAGGGCCGACTTGACCTCCGAGGCGTAAGGATCGGGATAACGCGACCACCGAGCGGACGAAAGCGCGCCGAGCACCTTCTCCCGGGTCTGCGGCGTCATCTCCTCGGGACTCTCGTTGCGGTCCAGACGCACGGGTGCGCTCGCCGTCGAGGTCGCATAGGCGGGAACGTCCTTCATCTCGGGACGCAACAGCCGCCGGGCGAGCGGGCTCACAACGCCCCCTTTCGCCCGCGCAGGGCGGCCGCCGCCCCGTGGGCTGGAAGGCCTTCGAACCGGGCCCAGATCTGCGCATGCGGAGAGAGGCTCTCGGCATCGCGGACCGAGAGGGAGACGACTGACATCCGGCGCACGAAGTCTCGCACCGAGAGCGCCGAGGCAAAGCGCGCGGTCCCGTTGGTGGGAAGGACGTGGTTGGATCCGGCCACATAGTCGCCGAACACCTCGGAACTGGCGCCCCCCGCGAAGATCGCTCCGGCCCGGCGGAAGAGACACGCGTCGGCAGAGCTCTTCCGCGTCTGAACGCCCAGATGCTCGGGAGCGAAGCTCTCCAGATATGCGACCGCGGCGGGAACGGACGTGGCGATCCCGATCGCTCCGTAGCGCGCGAGCGCCCGCCCGGCCCGTTCCCGCGTGGGGAGTTCGAGCAGCCGCCGGGCGAGAGCCGCCGCAACGCGCGCGGCCAGGCGTGAAGAGGTCGTGACGAGGAGGGCCGCCGCATCGACATCGTGCTCGGCCTGGGCGAGCAGATCCGCCGCGACCCGCTCCGGATCGGCACTCCCGTCGGCAAAGATCGCGATCTCCGTCGGACCCGCCAGGCCGTCGATTCCGACGAGCCCCGAGACGAGCCGCTTGGCCGCGGTGACGAAACGATTTCCGGGGCCCACGATCTTCGCGACGCGCGGCACGGAGGGGGTTCCAACGGCCAGGGCAGCGATCGCGTGGGCGCCTCCCATGCGGTAGACCTCGGTCACGCGGAGCCTTTCCAGGGCGTAGCGCAGCTCCGCCGAGCTGTCGTAGGCGGCGGGCGGAGTGGCCACGGCGATCCTCGGTACGCCGGCGATCCGGGCGGGAAGGATCGTCATCAGGGCCGTCGAGACATACGGCGCCTCGCCTCCCGGGATGTAGACCCCGGCCGAGTCGAGCGGCAGAATCCTTTCCTCGATGCTGCTGCCCGCGATGCGCAGATGCGCTCCGGGCGTCTTCTGAAGCCGGTGGAAGGCAGTCAGGCGGCGCAGTGCCTCGTCGAAGGCCACACGGAACTCCCGCGAGACGCGCGTGGTCTTCCGCGCTGCCCGCGGAGGACCCGTGACGCCGTCGTAACGCCTTCTCCAACGGGCCAGGGCCCTATCTGCCCCGCGCCGGATCTCGGCGAGAGCGCGCGCTGCCGTCTCGGTAGCCTCGCCGTCGAAGAGGGACCGCGAGCGACGGGAGAGAAGCTCCAGGTGCGCCAGCGCCTCCCGCGAGGGAATACGGAACGTTCGGATTCTCATGACGCCAGCATCCCTTCCAGGACCTCGAGGAAGGCGAACACGTCGCGGCGCCGCCGCGCCAGCGCGGCGCGGCTGACGATGAGGTGCGGCGAGACGTCGCAGATCTTCTCGACCTCGGCCAGGCCGTTGGCACGCATCGTCTCGCCCGTGTCCACAAGGTCGGCGACCAGGTCTGCGAGCTTCATGCGTGGCGCGATCTCCACGGCCCCCGCCAGCGGCACGATGGCCGCCGCCATACCCTTCTGGTCGA
>WNGE01003450.1_pt1 | contig 18658 bp, 14 predicted proteins | sample 5400651 | NCBI WGS metagenome assembly WNGE01 (sample SAMN13153370, study PRJNA577476) | soil metagenome | isolation source: 60 cm soil or saprolite under grassland replicate 2 | place: USA:California | collected 2016-06-15
TTTTCCTCAGAAAGTGAAGGTTGTTGGGGTTCAGGAGGAGACGAGAGTTCGCTTTCATTTAATACTGAAGCTTCCTCAGAGTGTATTGTTTCTCCCTGAGTCACAGGTTCTACTATAAGGGTTTCTTTTTCTGCTAGCTCTGGATCACCATCGAAGTCCGGGTCAAAAAAGTGCTTGATCGTGCCTGCATAATCCAGAATAGTAAACCAGCGCTTTTGGGGTTCAAACAAACGCGTTCCACGCCCAATAATCTGCTTGAACTCGACAATGGAGCCAATAGGTCGCGCTAACACAATATTTTTGCAGGTAGGGACATCTACTCCCGTTCCAAGCAATTTTGAGGTCGTCACAATTACCGGAAACGTCTCGTCTGGTGTCGTGAAGTTTCCGAGCGCACGTTTGCCTTCTGGTCCCTCGTCCGAGACAATACGCACGACATAGTCTGTGTTTCCAGGTGCAAAGGCAGCACAAGCCTCCTCGAGTGCTACACGCATCGCCTCAGCATGCGCCTGATCGACACAGAACACAATCGTTTTAGCCAAAGGGTCTGTCCGTTGAAGAAATGCAGCCAGGTGCTGAGCAATCGGCTTTGTATAGGTAACCATCGTTCCGGGTGTCTCCATCGAGATAGGAATATCAATGACGGAGAACTCATCTTCATCTACCGAGACCTCGACGGTTGCCTGCTCTTCTAAGATCTGCTCTTCACCTGGCGAGGTCAATGTCTCTTCTTCTGCTTCCTGACCAATAAGGATGCGACGCACGCGATAGGGCGCAAGAAACCCATCAGTAATACCCATACGCAACGAATAGTTGTACAGCGACTCGCCAAAGTAGTCGTCCGTTTGCACCGTTTCGGTGCTGAGGGGGGTCGCCGTCAAACCGATCTGGATAGCACCAGAGAAATGCTCCAGGACGCGACGCCAGGCCGATGCTTCATTGGCACTTCCACGATGACACTCGTCAACGACGATGACCTGAAAGAAGTTAGCAGGATAGTCCAGGTAACGACTCCTGCCATAGTAATCGGAACTGGTAATTCCTTGATACGTGGCGAAATTGATATCGTATGCGGTAGAGAGTTCTCCCTGGATACGATAGCGCCCGTCTCCAAAGGGGGCAAACTCATTCTCCATCGCCTGGGTCAACAGGAAATCACGATCCGTTACAAACAAGATATTTCTTACAGCCCGTTCCCTTTTCAGCTTCCAGAGCAGTTGGAAGGCTACCTGTGTTTTGCCTGTTCCAGTCGCAAGCGTCAACAGGATACGAGGAGGTCTCAGGCCCTGAAGTGACTGAAGAACAGCAATGACCGCACTATTAATAGCAGCTTCCTGATAATAGCGAGGTCTGCGACTTCCGCTGTACCGATAGGGAGAGAGAAGTGCTCGCTTATGCTTAGGATCAGCGAGTTGAAGGGTCGTCGTCCAGCGGTCCCAAAGCGCTTCACGCTCTGGAAATGCAGAAAGCATGGTACTAATAGGTTCGGCAGAGGCCGACCAATCGAACTCCTGGATTGTCCCTTGTTCACCAAGGAGATAGGCAAAAGGGACCGCCAAACGGCGAGCATAGCCCTGGATACGCCGAATAGCGTCTTCTCTTGTTTCGGTTGCTCGTATGGTATGAACAACTGCTATAGGTAATGAAGTAGAAGCACGTAGCAGAGCGTCAACGTAGAGCCGCGTCCCCCGACGCGAAGAGCTGGGATAGACACGACCGGCGGTGAGTTGGTGATGCATCTGCAAATGTTGTCCCAACCAACCTGCCTTCGTAAGCCGATCGCGCAGGCCAAGCGTGGCAGCATCAAAGGCGGCTATCGACTCTTCTGGGGACTCTAGCAATCTGGTCAGCAGTGGGAATGTTTCGAGTACACGACGGTCTAAGGGTTGCCTGACGGCCTCCAGTAAACGAAGCTCTGCGATGGTATCGGCATGTGCAAAGGCATTTCGTGGGTCAAGCTGTGGTCGTTGTCCCAACTGCTGCTCTTGATAGTTCAAGAGCAAATGCCCAACGGCATGGGCATAGAGAGCAACCTGATCCTGGAGTACCAATGAATCATCGATGGCGAGCACAAACCGATCTGGAAACGCTCCAGCTCGCCCTACGGGGACGAGAGCGGTATCAAACCGACCAGTCGGGGCCACGCGAAACTCAATGGTTGCATTTCTGCCGACGCCAGTGGAACGTCGAAATGCCGTCCGGAGGTGCGTTAAATCGAGATCTGAAACGAAGAGCAGTTGTGCAGGTAGTAAGGTATTTCCACGTCCTACCGCATCGATACATTGACTATGGAGTACCGAGAGCGGCTCGCCCCGTCCAGCTCCACCCCAGTTGGAAATGATTTGCTGCAAGCGCAGCGTGATATCCGAGTTGAGTGGTGAGTCATGTTGCACGTCCAAGGGGTCTCCTTCCCATGCTTCTATAAGCGCTTATTTTTTTGTATTGTACTTGAATGCAGCTCTATTGTACACAGGAGAACACACGCATTACGAGAAAAATCGGTTTGCTCCCAGAGAGAAGCATACACGAATATGAGGGTGATCCTCTAGAGAAGCGTCACGCGAACACTTTTTTCCTATTGCAATCTCTCTCCTCAACAGGTAGTATGTAGCACAAAGCACAAACGGTGGCTGCATTCGTCTCCTTTGTTTGCTGGAGACGTTGTATTCTTTATCAAAGAGTCGAGAAAAATATGACCTACGTTCAGCATACCCTTGAGGGGCTTGACCTGCCTTTCCCAGAGGATCAACAGTGTGTCACTCCCATCTCATCATCTCAAGCAGCCGAACGTGGGGCGATCTTTACCAAACGAGAAGTCGTGGACTTCATGCTGGACCTGGCTGGATATTGTATCGAAGAGGATCTGACTCAGGCATCGTTGCTCGAACCATCGTTTGGCCAGGGCGATTTTCTCTTTGTGGCGATTGGACGTTTGCTGGATTCCTGTATTCTGCACCGTGGTCCCCTCCTCAATGCCGTACCGCTGCTGCGTAACGCGATACGCGCAGTCGAATTACATCAAGAAACCTTCACCTCGATACGAAGCGAGCTTCTCCTCTTCTTGCAAGAACGAAATATCAGGCAGCAAGAGGCGCTCCAGCTTGCTGATGCCTGGTTGGTTCATGATGATTTCTTATTGACCGAGTTCTCCCAGCGCTTTTCGCATATCGTTGGGAACCCGCCATACGTCCGGCAAGAGTTGCTCCCCGATGCGCTCATTGCCCGCTATCGAGCACGGTATCGCACGATCTATGATCGAGCCGATCTCTACATCCCCTTTATTGAGCGAAGCCTTTCACTTCTCACATCCGATGGAAGTCTCTCCTTTATCTGTTCTGATCGATGGATGAAAAACCGGTATGGCGGGCCATTGAGAGAATTCATTTCCCAACGGTTCCATTTGCGCTACTATGTCGATATGACCGGGACAGATGCTTTCCAAACGAACGTCACTGCGTATCCAGCAATCACGGTTATCACGGCACAAAAAGGCACACAGACTGCTATTGTTCGCCGTCCCCACCTTGATGCAACATTTTTGCAAACACTGGCGACAACGCTGCGATCAGACCCCAACGCATCGACAGATCCTTCCATTCAGGTGCTCACCAACGTGGTAACGCGGTCACAGCCCTGGATCTTGAGTGCATCTTCAGAGGAGCAACTGCTCTTGCTTCGCCTGGAGGAGGAGTTTCCTTTGCTGGAAGAGGCAGGATGCAAGGTAGGCATTGGGGTGGCAACCGGATGCGATGCTGTCTTTATTGGTTCGCAAGAGCTTTTGCCCATTGAAGAGGATCGTAAACTTCCGCTGCTCATGACAGATGATATTCACACGGGACGGATCACCTGGTCAGGGAACGTCATCGTCAACCCATTCGACGTGCATGGAACGCTTCTCAGTCTTGAGAGATACCCACGTCTCAAAGCCTATTTTCTTGCGCATGAAGAGCTTTTGAAGAAACGCCATGTGGCAAAAAAAAATCCCCGGGTCTGGTATCGCACCATCGATAAAATCTCTGAGCCACTGACGTATCAGCCCAAACTGCTCATTCCTGATATCAAAGGCACGCCTCATGTCGTCTATGATGAAGGCCATTACTATCCGCATCACAACCTCTATGTCGTGACCTCTTCCTCCTGGGACCTCCAAGCTCTCCAGGCTCTTCTGCGCTCATCTGTCGCCAGGTTCTTTGTGGCCAATTACTCAGTCAAAATGCGCGGTGGCTACTTCCGCTTTCAAGCCCAAAACATTCGTCGGATTCACATCCCGCGCTTCGAGCAGGTCTCTGCCATACAGCGTGAGCGACTTCAACAAGCGGCACAGCAAGCAGATGTTAGCGTTTGTGATGAGGTGGCATTTGAACTCTACCACATCACAGATGATGAACGCAGGCTGCTCCTGGAAGAAGTGGAAGCGTGCGAAGAAATATAAAGGAGAGAAGTTGTGGGTCTTGATCTCTCGAATTACGAAGAACGGACCAGGGAAGCAGTTGCTCACTTCTGGCGATCAGGGGAACAAGCAGCTACGAATCAAGCGTTAAAAGGAAAAAAGGATCAGGGAAACCGAGGACGCAGTACTGCCGGAACAAACATGGACGGATTCGTGAGGCTCATTCAAAACATCGTCATCGCAAATGGGCTTCCATCGCAGAGTGTGTTCATCGAGAGAGGGGCTCCTGTAACCCTCCCGGGGTTTTATCGCGCAACGAAAATGTGGGATTTGCTGGTGGTTCACCATGCTGAGAAAGGCACTCGCCTGGTCGCAGCACTTGAACTCAAGTCGCAGGTAGGCTCATTCGGCAATAACTTTAACAATCGTTGTGAAGAGGCGATAGGAACGGCTGTCGATTTTTGGACGGCCTTTCGAGAAGGAGCATTTGGCACCTCCCCAAAACCATTTATGGGATATCTCATGCTCCTGCAAGACTGCCCAGCAGTGCACACACCCGTTCGTGTTGAGGAGCAGCATTTCAACATCTTTGCTGATTTTCGTGGCTCTTCCTATGCTCGTCGTTATGAACTGCTCTGTCAGCGACTCGTCCAGGAAGGACTCTACGACGCATCAACTCTGCTACTCTCTTCTGATACAGATGGCCCGAAGGGATTGTACTCTGAATTGCAGTCTGGTGGCGGGTTACGAGAGTGGGTTGCACGGCTGGCGGGACATGTGGCTTCAGTTGCGGCTACACTGTAAGTTTCAAAGACTGTAACCACAGAGCTACATCAGATACATATCACCTGAGAATGCCCTATTCTAAGCAAGGAATTTGCACTAAAGCTAATTACTACAATATATTTCTATGACCTTCTATTCGCTTTCTCCAAGAGAGACTCTCCTCCGAACACTTTCGAGCCACCGGGTATTGAGGTTCCAAGTTACTATACGCACATTGTTTCCTTGTTTGACCATAACCTGTACTCTAGAGAGGTAATCCGCTTTGAGGTCAAGTGCTCTCAGTTCCGAAAGAACGTTCCCATCAGCTAGATACTGCTCAAGAATCGTCGTAGGTAAGTTAAAGAAAAAGCGCTGATGGTTGGGAAGTTGCATATACCAAGTGGTATCGTACCAGTGAATTTCAATATCACAGTCTCGTATTTCCTCCAAATTGATCCCTGCTTCGGGAACAAGAAATACAGGAAATCTTCTAGCAATAATGCCTAGAAGGGGCCTATCTAATTGCCTACAAGCATTGCAGAAGCAGTTGAGATGCTCTAATAGAGAGCCACTGACAATCTGTGAAGTGCTGGCGATATCTCCATTTCTAATATCTGCTCTCACAGCCCTTCTTAATGCTGGAATGCGGAACAGACGAGGAGTCTGCCTAAATCGCTGCCAATCGACGAAAATTTTTACTCCCGGACGAGGAAAACCTCTCAATTCTTCCAGAACAGACTGCATAAAAGGCAATCCGTTTAGAGGAATAAGGTATATACCATGCACCAAAGCATATGTTTTCGCATTGTCGTTATAGCCGAAAGTACAGCATACTGGTAGCTGTATCTTGACTCGATCTCCTGGCGCCTTTCATAATCCCAGTATTTATCGACGTCCTGCAAAACACCTACAGCATTCCTCATTACCTCGATGCCTACAGGATCCCGCTGAAATTTCGCCTCAACTAGCAGCCTTAGTGGATGCATAAACGGTTGCTGAATGGCAAAATCTGCAATGGCATCAATTTGATGCTTGCCTCCTCTCCCCTGAACTTCCAGACCATTTCGGCCCTGACGTAGTGTTGGGTCATTGAGGATTTCCGTCACAGGTGTATATCCTGAAGCTTCAAGGAGATAGAGTACAGCCTCTTCCAAAAGCATCCCTGTAAGTTGTTCGTAATTAGGAGGCCTTCGAGCCTGAGAACTGTGGTCCTCGTCCATATTATTCTGTCCTCCTCCAGACTTGCGAATTCCGTTATCATCCTAACCAATCTGATAATTGTTACTATAATGCCAGAATGTTAGAAGTGTGACAAGAAGTAAACGTGTGATGCATAGAACGGTGAAGGGCCGTTTCAGATGAAGCACAGTATCAGAGATGAGCATAAAAGAGACTGACGAAGTAACTGCACTGATCTTTACAGGCGTTATTGCTGAAGAATGACCGACGTTGTCTTAAAGTGCAACTTTGCCACTTTTCCTAGTGTTTCTTGACCCGCCCTGGCGACGATTTCCCGTCCTACAGCCACAATATCGGGATTTGAAGCTCCCTTTGGTAAGGTTACGCCAACTAACTTGGAGAGTCCAGCAATTTGCTTCACAAATTCAGCACGGGCGACGATGGAGGCAGCAGCAACTGCAATATCCTCTTCCCCGTGGGTCCGTTGTTCGAGGCCGATATCGCAACCCACTTTCTGCAACATCGTGAGCACTAACGATGCATCTCCAAATTGATCGACGATAGCAAGTGTGCTCGCTGTTCTCTTCTGAAGATGAGCGATAATCTGAGCATGCGCTCTGGCTAACAAGAGATTGAGATTTGATGTTTCTTTGTAGACCTGATTGTAGCGTTCGGGGGGATAGGAAAGGATATGCCCTTTTCCCTGGCAGATGGTCTTAATCTCTTCAGCAAGCGAGAGAATGAGTGTATCAGCGAGTAACTTGCTATCGCGGACACCAGCGGTAAGCAGTTGCGATGCCATTTGTTCATCGACGTAAACGCCAGCGATGACCAGCGGCCCAAAATAGTCGCCCTTTCCCGCCTCATCTGTCCCTATATGTGCGACGATCATCTTCTTCTGCTGTGAAGGCAAAGATGATGGTAGAGGTACCAGTTCTAGCGCTTCCTCGCCAGGAGGAGATGGTTGTTCCCAAAGGCTCATAAGCGTTGGTTGTGATCGCTGTTGCCACCATCGCTCAACAATGCCACGCATCTCATTGGGATTGCCCTGAATAAGAACCGTTCCGGTCGGATACACATTGATGGGGACAGTGACGTCACCATTGGTGAGGCGCAGTTGATAGATACCATTGTGGATCATCCTGCCTGCTGGAGACCATCCCTGGTCAACTGCAAAGGTACGAAACGCCTCTACTATTGTTTTCACGTTGGCAGAAAGGTCTGCTTCCTCAAATAAAGGAGATGCGGGCGATGCCTTTCGCTGTTTCCACCAGTTTTGCAGATCGGTCTTCAATGTTCCCGCAGGACCTTGAATACGCGCGTTTCCGTTAGTGTAACAGTCAGCGGTAATGCTTGTGATTCCATCGGTCACGAGAAGTTGAACGCCGTTTTGGATATCTCGCTCTTCAGAGATAGACCAACTCTGCTGAAGGATATAGCTACGAAACATGTGAAGCACAGCTTGTAATTGTTTTCCAGCCATCATGTTGCTCTCATTTTCGGTGATGTTCCGAAAGATTCACCTGTCTTCTCCCTCCGAGTAAGAGGAGGGTTCATCTGCTTACGAAGGCTTCTCGTTCAAAGTATATGATACTGACTGAAGTGTTGAAAGAGAGCGTACACTCATCAGTGAGAATGATTCCTAGAGTCATCCTCTTCTTCTCGTGGCCTTCGAGCCTCGTGAAGAGGCTGGGTAAAGCCGCTGATGGAGCGGGCCACGCCTAAAATAGCAGAAACCTGTTCCTCGTTTAATTCCTGACACAACAGCAGTAATTGCATTAACTCTGCGCGTTGAAGGGTTTGAGGCAACTTCTGAGCGACTTCGGAAGTTGACACAATGGTGACAGTATCGGGATTCGACGCACTCCCATCAAGAACGATGATAAGAGGGAGATCGAGTGCAGCCGCAATTTTCTGCAGTGTTTGAAGACTAGGATTTGTTCTGCCATTTTCTATCTTATTAATTTGGCTTGCCGTCACTGAACTATCATGCTCGCTTTCCCTGACACGTTTCTCCAAATCACGAGTACTTAAGCTTTGGCTTTCCCGTGCCCTTTTCAGAAAGACGCCTAACTGAAATTTCTCCACTTGCACAAACACCCTTTTTATTGTAACATATCGTTGTCAAATATTCAACAACAGGACGAAGAGGAGCAATGCAACCGTATGCATTCTCATTGCAGAGTAATTGCTCTCTCGGTACCAGCGTGAGCATATCCTATGCTCATTGAGAATAGAGGGCTGACTATGGACATGACCAGAACGCCGCAAGATTTTTGTATGATGTCATGTCACAAAATGGAGATGACAAGTGCATATTATCAATCGCTTCCGATCTCCAAAAAGGTTCTGCATCTTTGTTTGCCTGATCTGGTCAGACCTATTGCTGGCAGCAGATTTTCTACATATCGGAAAAATCTCTCCAGCAATTGGGTCCCTCTCCTCGACACCTTCGAGAGATTGCAAAGGCAATTACCAATGACGCAGAAGTGAAATATGTTGGTGGCAGCATACTATAGAAGCGACTTCTTTGACAAGCACGAGGCGAGAGAGAACCGATGAGCAGGAAGAGCCGCTCGTGGAAACTAAAGAAGGAGAAACCCAGACAGATGAGCGGAGAAAATAGGCAGGAACAATTGGCGACGAAGAGTACCCACCGTCGGCTCGGGAACTATCATCTCATTCGTCAACTAGGGATGGGCGGCTTTGCGGAAGTATATCTGGGAGAGCACACGTATCTCAAAACGCCTGCAGCCATCAAAGTATTGAGTAAGAGTGTCTCATCGCAGGAAATGCAACAATTTCTTCAAGAGGCTCGTACTATCTCCTTGCTTCATCATCCCTCTATCATTCGTATCTTAGAGTTTGGAGTAGATGATACGACACCATTTCTTGTCATGGACTATGCTCCTCATGGCACATTGCGCCATGCTTGTCCACAAGGTCGTCGGCTGCTTCTGGCCACGATCATTTCATATGCGAAGCAGGTTGCATCTGCGCTTCAATACGCTCATGCCAACAACGTGATCCACCGCGACGTCAAGCCAGAAAATATGCTCCTGGGCAGAAACAACGAGGTCATGCTCAGCGATTTCGGCATTGCCGTTGCAGCTCATCAAACCTCTTCTCTCAAGACGCTCGATACGGCTGGGACACCACATTACATGGCTCCCGAGCACATTCGAGGAAAGCCACGCCCAGCAAGTGATCAATATGCGCTTGGCATTGTGCTGTATGAATGGTTATGTGGAACACGGCCTTTTCATGGAGACATTCTGCAGGTGATGTATCAACAGGTCAATACTGCTCCTCCACCGCTGCACAATACGACACCAACGCTCTCACCTGATATCGAGCGGGTGGTCCTCCAGGCATTGGCGAAAGATCCACACCAGCGTTTTGTCAGCATTGAAGCCTTTGCCAATGCCCTGGAAGATGCTTATCGAAGGTCGCTCAGAGGGAGCATGCCTTGTTGCATGTATCGTGGTCATGCATCCTCAGTAACTGCACTTGCCTGGTCACCTGATGGAACTCGTATTGCCACAGCAGACTACCACGAGCGAATACACATCTGGGAATCCACGACTGGGACACCCTGCTCGATTGATAGGTACACTGGTATCCCCGGCCCGGTAGGGGATATCGCCTGGTCGCCAGATGGCAAGTACATAGCCTTTGGCAACCGCAGTGCTGCAGCAGTAATACGTTCGCTCGCTACGAGACAGGAGAGGGTCTTAGATGATCTATGCGGAAAAGTCGATGTGATAGCCTGGTCACCCAATGGTTCGCGCCTTGCTTCAGGCAGTGTCGGGAAAGTATATGGAGACGCCTTGGCATATATCGTACAAGTTTGGGATACGATAACAGAAGAGAACATTTTCACACATTATCTCTCTCTTCCGTTGGGAAAGGGGCGAGATTGGTTTTCTCTTGTAAAAGGAGGGTTCGTTTCTATGAGATGGCTACCTGACAACACAGGCATAACGTTTGTGAATCTTGACGGAACGTTGGAAACCTGGGATACGATGGCACAAAAACAGCTTTTTCTCCACAAGGCTTCTGGCCGCCAAAATATGGCGCGTGCAGTAGCATTGTCACCTGATGGAAGGTCTCTTGCGACTATCCGGGCAGATCAGGCGGTAGAAGTTTCGGAGACCATTTCAGGGCGCGTGCTCTGTACGTACCGTGGCCATCAGAGCCAGGTACATGTGATAGCCTGGTCTCCCGATAGCAAATGTATTGCCTCGGGTAGTGAAGATACGACGGTACACATATGGGATGCGAAGACAGGCAAACACATCTTTACTCACCAGGGTCATTCTTCTCGTGTCAATGTTGCTGCTTGGTCGCCTGATGGAAGGCACGTGGCTTCAGCAAGTAGCGATCAAACGATTCAAACCTGGCAAGTAAAGGGGTTGTAGCAATCATGGATGCGAGGACCCGCCTGAGATGAAAGAAAATAGGTGTAACCCTATGGCTCTGCGTCTGGTAAGGTAATGTCACGAGTCTGCTCATCCAGTGACCAATGAATGGGAGGCTTAAAAGCAATGGCGAGGGGTAATGCCTGTTCTGGCCAGGTTTCGTTGCTCGGTTTCACAACCATATTGTAAAGTGCCCGGATCGTGGGTACAAAGAGTTCAGATGTTTCCCGCATCAGCAGCGTTTCCTGTTCTGCAGTGAGACGACGCTGGGCTAATGGCAATGCGGGAGGAGAATAGACGCCAGCATGGATATCCTCAATGCTCGATCCATTACGCCAATGCTCGTTGAGGATGCCATTTGCCAGAGCACGTGTGGGATGAAGAAGAATCCGTTCTTTTTCTTGCTCTACCCATGCAGTTCCGAAATCTCGCTCAAATGCCTGCATCAGATACCGCCTTCCATTCGCAGAATTGAAAGCACTCAAGGCTCGGAAGCGATCATAGTAGAGAGACGCATCAAGGTGGGTGATAGGAAAGGGGAGCAATTGAATGGCAGCTTTGACCATTTTGCGGAAGTGCTGGTTGTTTGAGCGCATCAGATCAATCCAGTGGGCCAAAGCTGCCGAAGCTTCTATGTTTATGCGCGCCATTTCTCCATCGCTGATACAGCTTATGTTGGGCTGAGATGCTGGGGTCCACTGCGGTTGTTCTTGACGCATCAGTACCGCAAGGTAAGATCCCCATCGAATACACACTGCAACAGTTGCGAGAGCGACTTCTCCAAAGTGGAGTTGGTTTTTGGGAGGAGCCTTTTGATCTTTTGTTGTTTCTTCCAAATAGGTGAGAAGTTGCCGATACAATGTCGTTTGAGGCGAGGAAATGAAACGATAGGGCATGTGATCTTCATCAATGCCTGATTGCCAATATCCGGCGTCAAGGGTACAGAGATCATTCATCTTGATGAACAGCGAATGTTGTCCTTTCATACAGCTTTTTCCTCTCTATTGCCTACAAGTGCTTAATAAGGAAATACATAGAGAGTATTTCCTTATTGCTCCTTTTCCCAGTCTTCAAATACATTTTAATGAACCATACAGCACATGTATCTATTTTATTATCTCACTCTCTCTGGTAGGAAATATACGCCATTCATCGCTAAGAGTGGTCAAAATAGGAGCGCAATACGTCATTTAAGGACGTAGCTATGCTATGCTCAACATTGACAATATGTATTCTATAAACGCCTCTGTAGAATCCTCTATTCCCTGTGAGGGACGGAAGCTCAAGATGACGTAGCGCAGCATTAAAGGCTGTGATACGCTCTGGGGGGAATGGTGCAGGCGTATCAATGAGAAGGATGGCAATATCTGGACGAAGGGCCTGAACCCGCTGGAGAAACAGGGAAAAGTGCGCCTCGTCTACATCACTTGCTGATTTGCATTCCACAACTGCGAGAAGTTGATCTCCCAATATTGCTACGACATCCAGGTCACCAGGGAGCGGCATCTCTGCGATCTGGACCCCATGGTAGACTGGCGCGAGTCGGGTGAGACTATATGTCAGGCGGAGCCATTCGGCAACGTACCATTCAAGCGTTCTTCCTATATTTGAGATATATGCCTGATAGGGTCCTCTATGAAGCGAGTGGCCATGAGAAGAAAACCACTCTTGATCCTGCATGAATGTCAGATAGGATGTAAGCAGATCCTGCTGTGGACAGATCTGCTCTAGCGTTTCTCTTGGACAGGGAACATGAGAGAGCATATATCGGAACAGTTTGCGAAAAAGAGTGCTCCCGAACGCACGGTAGAAGGTTCGCTCCGGATACCCTGCACCATTTGGACAGATCAACCATTGTTGTCGAAAGACCGCCGGATCGGTATATGCTTTGCGCACATGCGTTACGGTCCACCCCCGTTCCGCCATTTGTCGCTCAAAGGTGGCAGATGAGATGATTTGTTCACGTAGCTCGTGAGGAAGCAATATGGGAACACCCTTTTGTACTATAAAGAGTCCTCCGAGTAAAATACCCATCCACAATACATGTATCTTTATATATCTTGCGTTGCTATATTATACCGCAAAAATACGACACTGTTGCGTAGAGATATTTCCAGAAAAAAACGTATCCAGGATAAAGAGATCATGCAGATGGAATATCCTACATGTGCTCATCCTCAGAACCTGTTAGGGACTCAAGCTGTAAGGACGCCCGAGAGGGAGTTCATCAGCGGTGTCCAATTCGAGGCAAGATAAGTTTTGATCAGGGTCCAGAATGCGCAAAAACTCAACGGACGTGACTCACTTCATGACGGTGCTGTTATACACCGAACAAACGCCAGGAGGGTATACTCGCCATCACGGCCCCTCAATATGTCATAATGCAGATATGAAAGAACCTGCAATATTGTATCTCTTGGTGGGACTTCCAGGGGCTGGCAAGACAACAAAAGCCAGGCAATTAGAAGTTGAAGCCTCTGCCTTGCGGTTGACCCCTGATGAGTGGATGATTCCGTTATTTGGAAGAGACGATCCGGCAGCAAGAGATGTCCTAGAAGGTCGTCTGATATGGATAGCTCTGCGTGCTCTTCAGCTTCATACGAACGTCATCCTGGATTTCGGATTTTGGAGCAAAGACGAACGGTCGTCTCTGAGATGGATCGCCAAGCAGATAGGAGCGAAAAGTCAGGTGATGTATTTGCCCATTGACAGAGAAGCGCAACGAAAGCGCGTCCAAAACCGCTTTGTAGAGACGCCGGACCAGACATGGCAGATGAGCGAAGAGGAACTGACGAAATGGTGTGCGTTATTTGACGAGCCGGATGAAGCTGAGCTTCATGGCACAATCCTTTCAGAGAACCCTCATGGATATGCGTCCTGGTCTGCCTGGGCTGCAAGGCGCTGGCCGTCGTTACCCGATGAATATGCATGAGCATTTGGAGTGAGAAGATGAGAGCCTGATTGGGATGTATCGTACTCATACCATGATTCTATCATGGTTCCAACTTGAATCCCAGACTCTAGAGCATCTCAAGAGTGAAAAGATAGAGATTGGAGCACTCTAAATCTGTTCTATTCGCCCATTTTTTATTTATGAGAGGCTTACACGTCTATATATTAAGAACGCCCTCCTGCCTACACTACAACTGATTGTTCTGCTTTCGTGATTTAAGCGAGATTGGCTTGTTCTTCTATTTCTCCTTTTGAAGAGAACATGCTCCTCTTTGTAGCAACGAGTAGATCGCCAGGAGCCGGTTTCATCGTCTCTTCCCCTCTCTTATCTTCAGCTTCTGAGATTTCGAAGAATTTCTGATCCCTTTGGTACATTGCCACACCAAAGATTAGAGCGCTTCCAGTTTCTGCAAAGTAAAATTAATTCCTTTACGCAGGGATTCTATGACTCCTCTTCCTGTCACTGCGACAGCTTCATAACTTAGCATCCTGTAAGGATTGAGGTATTTTTCTAGTATGGAAACGGGAAGGATATCCTGTAAATCGCGCTTATTCCACTGCATCACCAGCGGGAACGTCTGTATGTCTTTGCTCATTCGCCGTAGCTGCTCTTGTAGCTCGTTCCAGCTCTCAATATTTTCCTGTAACTTACTTGCTTGTGAATCTGCAACAAAGATGACACAGTCTGCCCCTTTCAGCACCGAAATACGGGTCTGTTGGTACAGGATCTGGCCAGGTACTGTATAGAGTTGAAAACGGATGTGAAAACCATGTACCTTTCCTAGCTCTAGTGGGAGAAGATCAAAATAGAGCGTGCGTTCTGTTTCAGTATCGATAGACACCATATCGCCTACATCCTGTGGATTGACTGCCTGGTGGATGTAAAGGAGATTTGTCGTCTTCCCACACAACCCCATTCCATAGTACACGATTTTGCAGTTGATCTCACGTCTGGCCATATTTATTAATGACTGATGAACGATAATAGAAGTAGCCGATGCCGCATATTAAAAGTGCCGAAAAGACAAGGAGAGTTCCAGAAGTGTGTGACAGCTCAACTCAAGATACCGAAGTAGTTCATCCGTTTGATGATACGTCCTGACGAGCATCTATCCGTGAGAAGCAGCGAGAACCAATGGGGGGTGGGGCAAAACCTCCGCATGTTGATCGACTGAGGCGGGGAAAGGGGAAAGGGGCAGTCGAGGCAACATGCGGAGGATGCGAGCGAAGCCTGCGGTCCTGGTGCAGGGTCGGGGAGGTGGGGAAAGGACCTCGGGCGTGAGCTCGCAAGGCACCTGTTTGTTCTGTTTGTGGTCGGTCTTCGAGCTACACTGCGTGTGATCACCGCTCAAGCCACATTGATAATAAGCAGGCCTCAAGCAGCTCTGCTCATTATCAATGTGCAGGCGCGCCTGCAGAAATGAGCAGTAGTGGGAAGCGTGACACATGATCGATGCGCAAACATCGCAGGTCTGGTAATAAGCAGTGTTCAAGTGGCCCTGCTCATTATCGATGCGCAAACAGCACGGGGAATGAGTGGTGCTCAAGTGACTCTGCTCATTGGTCTTCACGCTCGCTTCTCAGAAAAAAGGGCCATCTCTCTAGACGCTTGCTAGAGAAATGACCTACCATGACCCTACTGAATAACAAACAGAGGTGTCATGTGAAAAAGGATACAGAAATTCGGCTCTACTTGCAAGAAAGAAGAAAAGGAATGACCCAACGCGTCGCGGCAGCACGAGCCGGGATCGGGGAACGAACCGCCCGTAAATATGAGAAGGCAGCAGCACTGCCATCTCAGCTCAAACGCCTGCATGATTGGAAAACACGTATTAACCCATTCGAGCAAGACTGGCCCTGGGTCGTCTCGGAGTTAGAGCGCGATCCTGCGCTGCAAGGCTCAACGCTCTTTGCCCTTCTGTGCGAACGACGTCCTGACCATTATCGACCCACGCAGGTGCGTACCTTACAACGCCATATTCAACAGTGGCGGGTGTTGCATGGACCTGATCGTGAGGTCATGTTTGCACAAGAGCATTTCCCAGGTGAACGAGGACAATCCGATTTTACCCACATGGAGGATCTAGGTGTCACCCTTGCTGGTGTGCCTTTTCCCCATATGGTCCATCATTTTGTGCTCACCTACTCCAATGTGGAGGCAGTCAGCATCTGTTTCAGCGAATCGTTTGAAGCGCTGGCTGAGGGGATCGAAAAAGCGGTCTGGCAGATCGGAGGGGTTCCCAAGCAGCATCGTACCGATCATTTGAGCGCTGCGATCAAAAATGCTGGCAAGGCCCAGGCCAAAGATTGGACTACACGATACACTGCACTCATGGCTCATTATGGCATGGTGCCCACGAAAAACAACGTCACCATTGCCCATGAAAATGGCGATGTGGAGCAATCGCATCACCAGTTCAAACGGGCTGTTGATCAGGCATTGCGTGTGCGAGCCAGCCGCGATTTCCCGAACCGCGAGGCCTACGAACGCTTTCTGGTTGATCTGGTTCGTGTGCGCAATCTCAAGCGCACCGCACAGTTTGTCGAAGAACAAGAAGCCCTTCAACCTCTGCCAACCACTCCATTGGCTCCCTGCCAGGAAGTACGAGTCACGGTGAGTCAATTTAGTACCATTCATATTAAAGCCAATGTCTATTCGGTCCCCTCCCGTTTGATTGGGACCACTCTGCTGGTGCGACTGAGAGCGGAGACGCTGGAAGGCTATGTTGGCAGCACAATCGTCTTCACCCTCCCTCGTCTGGTTGGTAAGCAGCAGCATCATATTGATTATCATCATGTGATCTGGTCCCTGGTCCGCAAGCCTGGTGCCTTCGCCGCCTATCGGTATCGAGATGATTTGTTTCCCACGACGATGTTCCGTTTGGCATATGATCGTCTGCTGCAAAGCGGGGTCGAGCGGGCAGATCGCAACTATGTCCGTTTGCTCCATCTTGCAGCCAGCATGTCAGAAAGCGAGGTGGAAACAGCCATTACGCTCTTGCTGGAAACAAGCACCCTGCCCACCTTCGATGCCGTGCGGGATCTGGTCCATCCCCCTCATTGCTCTGAGGTGCTCGCCCTTTCTCTCCCAGATTTGGACCTTTCACCGTATGATCATCTGATCCCATCAAGGAGAAGCCATGCCTAACGCCCACAATCGACACAGCGAACTGCGCACGCTGTTAACCCAGCTCAACCTGGGAGCCATGGCCGATGTTTTTGCGGATGTGGCACTACGAGCCGCTAAAGAAGGCCTGTCTCATGAAGCCTATCTCTATGAACTCGTCCAACAAGAGCTGGAACAACGGACACAACGGCGCACCGCACGATTGATCCGAGCTTCCGGATTACCCATCGAGAAAACCTTTCGAACGCTCGCGCTCGGTCGCCTTTCGCCCACCCTCCAATTGCAATTGGAGCGTCTCAAAAGCGCCTCGTTCCTGGACACCGCAACCAACATTCTCGCCATTGGCAAACCAGGCGTTGGGAAAAGTCACTGCCTGGCAGCGGTTGGCTATGAACTTATCTATGCAGGTCATCCTGTCTTATGGACGTCGACTAGTACGCTCGTCCAGCGATTGCTCGCCGCGAAACGGGATTTGCGTTTGCCACAAGAACTGGCGAAATTGGACAAATTTGCCTGTGTGATTCTCGATGATATTGGCTATGTCCAGCACGATCGTGACGAAATGGAGGTGCTCTTCACATTTCTGGCGGAGCGCTACGAACGCAAATCCGTCATGATCACCACGAATCTCGTGTTCAGCGAATGGGAACGCATCTTCAAAGATCCTATGACCACCATGGCAGCCATTGACCGTCTGGTCCATCATTCGGTGATTCTGGATATGATGAGTGTTGAGAGCTATCGTGCTGAAGTGGCTAGCCAACAACACCTGTCCTCTGCACGGTCGAAAAAGATGGTATCTGGACGAAGAACGACGCTTCATGAGGCTGCACCATCTTTGCAGAACTTCGATGCTTCTTGCATTCCTGCCCAAGGGGAGAGGGATGCATCTGGTCTCGCTACCGCTGAGAAGCCTTCAGAAGATCTCTTGATCGATGGCATCAAATCGGCACGTGTAATCGCCGCCGATGGGCCTGTCTAATTGACTTTCATCAGGATCAAAAAGAGCATCAAGCAGTACTCTTCCCTGCTGCCCGATCAGATCGCGCAAACGCCTGACGCTCCGCTTCTCCCAAAGGAGAACGCGAATCTTCACTGCGAGGACCATACCGCTCGACCCACTCCTGTTGACTGTGAGCACGTAGCCAGTCGGGAGCAACCATCGCAAGACTGTTGAGGGCAGCACGCATCGTTTCCCACACACACAACACTCGGTTGAGAGCGCGGATCTTCGCCAGCACATGGGGAGAATCGGTGCGCTGCCTCCCGCGAGCTGCTGCCGCCAGCCTTTCTGCCCAAACAGCGTGAGCATTTTCGAAAGCTCGAGCTCTTCTGCATGTTTGTCTATCAAACGAGCACGAAATTCGGAGAGCACCGAGGCGTCGAAGCCCGCAGAGGTTCGGTTCAGGCCCAGAAGGTACTTCCAATCGATCCTTCCTCGTACTGCATCGGCGGCTTGCCGGGAAGTTCGGTTCTCTACAAATTGCATCACAGTAACCAGAGCCAGTCGCCAGGGCACCTCAGCGGGCTGCCCTTCCTTGGGAAAGACATCCGCAAAATCCTCATCAGTGTAAATGCTGCCCAACACATCGCGCATCTGCATGTAGAGGTTCCCTTTTGGATAGGCAGCTCGTGCTACTCGGGCGGTTTCTTGAGGGACTGGACAGATCGCTTGTGATTTGAGTGACATTGATGTTCTCCTCTGGGCGATCCCTCACCTCTTTTTTCTTCCTTTTCTTTTTTCTCTCCTTCAGTATAATCAAGCGCTCCAAGGTTCGCCAGCGGTATCAGGCTCGCTGATGCGAAATGTGGTAGAATAGAAAA
>WNGE01005624.1_pt1 | contig 18643 bp, 12 predicted proteins | sample 5400651 | NCBI WGS metagenome assembly WNGE01 (sample SAMN13153370, study PRJNA577476) | soil metagenome | isolation source: 60 cm soil or saprolite under grassland replicate 2 | place: USA:California | collected 2016-06-15
TTGCCGACGGTCCCTATGTGATGACCCGGGAGGTGTGGGTCGACACCGACCCGGCCCTGGCGCTGGACCTCGACGGCGAGGTGCGCGGCACCACCCCGGTCCGGATCGTGCTGCTGCCCCAGGCGCTGCGGGTGCTGGTCCCACCGACCTTCGCCGACACCTGACCCGGGCCGCGCCCAGCCCATCGCGCCCGGTCGCCGCGACTGGTGCCGGGTCTGGCCGGCACTGCAGCCACATCCGCCGATCAACGGGGACGTTCGATGTACCTGAGTTCAACCTTGCAGTCCGCGCTTGTTCACTGGTCGTTTTCCTTGCGCTGTTAGCTTCCGCGAGTTGACGGGTCTCACAGGCGCACGGGGCTGGTAGCTTCCGCGAGTTGAGAGAGATGGGCACGAGGCAAGGAGAGGGAGACCATGAACAGGAAGAGATTGTTCAGCCTCGCGGTCGTCGCGGTTGTCGCGGTCCTCGCGGCTACGGTGTCCGTCGCGGGGGGTCCGAGCAGTTCGCAGTCACCGTATCTGTTGCCCGCTGCGTCGGGGGTTGTCACACGGTCGATCCTCACGGTCGGGGATTCGGTGAACACCAAGCCGGACGGGATCACCCCGTATCGGATGGTGGGGATTCCCGACGGTCTCGGCGCGTTCGCCAACGGTGACGGAACCTTCACCGTCCTGATGAACCACGAGCTTGGCAGCTCGCAGGGCGAGGTTCGGGCCCACGGCGCCCGCGGGGCGTTCGTCTCCAAGTGGACCGTCCGCACGTCCGACCTCACGGTGCTCAAGGGCGAGGACCTGATCCGGAGGGTGCACACCTGGAACCCGACGCTCAACGCAGGCGCTGGGGATTGGGAGGTGTCCAGCAGCGACACCGGTCCCACGCGCCTGAACCGGCTGTGCTCGGCGGATCTGCCGCCCGTCTCGGCGTTCTTCAACGCGGCGTCTGGCAACGGGTATGCCGGGCGGCTGTTCATGGACGGGGAGGAGGGAGGTACCGGCGGGCGGCCGTTCGGGCATGTGGTGGCGACCGGGGACAGCTTCGAGCTCACGCCGTGGCTGGGCAACATGTCGTTTGAGAACGTGGTGGCCCACCCGAACACGCGTAGCGACGCGACCGTGGCGATGGGGCTCGACGACGGTGACGCGACGGTCGGTCAGCAGGTGTACCTGTACCGGGGCACCAAGACCGGCGTGGGCAACCCGGTGCAGCGTGCGGGCCTGACCAACGGCAAGCTCTACGGCGTGAAGGTGCTCGGCGTCCCCCAGTCGGAGTTCCAGACGGACTGGCAGGTCGGTGGCGAGTCCCGGTTCGAGCTCGCCGACGTCTCGCAGTACGCGGGCGTGGGAGGGACGACCGCCAACGGGACCGTGGACACGCTGGAGGAGGACAGCCAGGCGCGTGGCGTGACGAACTTCCAGCGGCCCGAGGACGGTGCCTGGGACCCGAATAACCCGAGCGACTTCTACTTCGTGACGACCTCGTCGTTTGGTCCGCTTCCCGGTGAGAGTCGGACCGGGCAGACGCGCCTGTGGCGGCTGCGGTTCGAGGACCCGACCGATCCGAGCAAGGGCGGAACGCTGAAGCTGCTCGTCAGCGGCCCCGTCGGGACCGCGGATGACCCGTCCTCCACGGGCACGCAGAGCGCAAGCTCACCTGGACCGCAGATGTTCGACAACATCACGGTCAACGGCGGCCGGGTTGTGCTGCTGGAGGACGTCGGCAACCAGGCCTACCTCGGCGGCGCCTGGGTCTACGACATCGCACGCGGCGGCCTCGCGAAGATCGCCGAGCACGATCCGGACCGGTTCACACCCGGTGCTCCGGGGTTCCTCACCAAGGACGAGGAGGCATCCGGGGTCATCCCAGCGCCGTTCCTCGGCCAAGGCTGGTACCTCCTGGACGTGCAGGCGCACTATGCGATCTCGGGGGAGCTCGTCCAGGGCGGCCAGCTGCTCGCGATGCACCTTCCACCAGGCAAGAAGCTCACCTAGCGCAACCACGGCGGCATGGCGGGCGCCAGCGTCGAAAACCAAGATGCGTTGCGGACACCGGGTTCGCGAAACGCATCTGGGTCCCGCATGCTGAGTTCCCCAGCGCGATCGACCAGCGCGTGGACAACGGCGTCTGGTACCGACCTGGACGACTTCTTCGACAACCACGACCCGCTCACGCAGTTCTTCGCCAAGAGCATCGAACAGGTCCAAGGCGACGAGCGTGATCACATCATCTTCAGCTTCAGCCTCGGCTACGGCTACGACGAGCATGGCAAGCTGCCCCAGCGGTTCGGCCCCTGATCAACACCCAAACCGGCTGGCGGCGCCTCAACGTCGCCATTACCCGGCGCCCGCTACCGGCTCGACGTGGTGGCCTCCTTCGCCGCCGAGGAGCTGAACACCCGCAACTCCAAGAACCCCAGCCTGCTGGAGCTGCAGCGCTTCCTCGACTACGCCCAGCGTGGTCTGCGTGCTCTGGCCGTCCAGCGCGGCCACGTCCCGTCCCAAGCCCCACCCGAGCCACCCGACCAGTCCGTCACCCACGCGGCGCTGGCAGGCACCGTCCCCACGGTCGACCTGGACCGGCCATTCGAGTGGACAGTGCCCTACCGAGCCTTCACCGCCCACCTCGACCATCCTGTCCATCCCGCCGACTACAGCGAGCACCAGCGCCTGACCGCCCTCATCCAGCGCGTCCTTGCTGCCGAGGCCCCACTCCACCGTGATCTGCTCGCCCGCCGAGTGGCCGAGCTGTACGGCGTTTCGGGCAGCCCCAGGGTCCGCGACGCCATCGACCACCACACCGTCGTCCGCGTGCCCGACCCCAGTGACCCTCGCACCAACCGCCAGGTCGACCACGTCGCCCCCGCCGAGCTTGCCGCCGCGATCCGCAATCTGGTCAGCGACGCCTATCTCATCGACCAGCAGGAACTCATCACCCGCTGGCCGATGCGGCGGCGCAGCGCCGTGATGGCGAGCGAGAGGATCGTGAACCAGGCGAACGAGCCTACGCCGATGCCGGCCAGCATCGCCGAGGTCGTGCCGGTGCTGGTGGCGACGCTGGCCGCCGTGGCGGCGGCGAACACCGCTCCCCGGGAGGCGACAGTCAGCGGGTTCGACGCGGTCGCGGCCAGCGACACGCGCAGCGCCTGCAGCGACGAGGCCAGCTCCGCCTGGGTTCGCCGCCGGCGCGCACCCGAAACGCCGACCACAACGTGCGGGCGCCAAGCGCCAGCAGCATGGTCGTGCCGAGCAGCCCGAGCGCCAGGCGGAGCGCCGGCACCCACTGGCCTAGACCACCTATTGACCGATGCGTCCATGTGGTCTATACCACTGTGGACCGCATCGACGCTCACGAAAACCGCCGTGATTACCGAGCCGAGCCGGTCCGGTGCCGACGCCTTGCGCGATTCCGTCGCCCCCCGGTGGATGCCCAGGCCCATCCGCAGTGACTCGCGGGACGCAGGATGGGGCCTTCGTCGGTCGCCAGTATCGATGGCGACCAGGGTCTTGCCATGAGACGGCAACCTTCGCGCCCGGCCGCGGCGACCCGTGACCGCACCAGAGTGGAGCAGACCACCCGACCGGCGCAGGGAGGGGAGCCGACATGAGAATCCCGATGCCGTCCGGACTCAGCGGGCACGACACACGCGCGTCGTGGCGTGGCATGTGGCGGCTCGCGCGGATGCTGCCCGCCGTGGCAGTCCTCCTGCAGATGACGTTCATCGGTGGGCAGGTCGCGCGGGCCGATGTCGCTCCGGTTACCCCGCCACGGCTCGTCCCGGTCCCGGTCTCGATGACGACCGTGCCTGGCACATCCTTCACCCTCGGCCATGGCGCGCGGATCGTCGTCGCACCCGGGGCGAACAGCGGCCTCCCGGTGGCACAGCAACTCGCCGCAATCCTGCGGCCCTCCACCGGGTACCCGCTGCCGGTGCTGACCGGGCGCGGCGCCGGCGCGGCCCCTGGCGACATCGTCCTGTCCCTTGCCGGCGATTCGGCCCTGGGGAGCGAGGGCTACCGCCTCGATGTGGCTCCTGACGGCGTCCAGATCCGGGCCGTCGCGCCGGCCGGCCTCTTCTACGGCGTGCAGACGCTGCGCCAGCTGCTGCCGCCGTGGATCGAGAGCTCGGAGGTGCAGCCCGGTCCCTGGACGGTGCCCGCGGTCCACATCACCGATCATCCCCGCTACTCCTACCGCGGGGTCATGCTCGACATCGCCCGGCACTTCGAGCCGCCGGCGGCGGTCAAGCGGCTGATCGACGACGCCTCGGCCTTCAAGGTCAACGTGCTGCACCTGCATGTGAGCGACGACCAGGGCTTCCGCATCGCGATCGACGGCCGGCCGGAGCTCACCGACATCGGGTCCCAGTTCTCGGTCAACAACGACCCCGGCGGCTTCTGGACGCAGGCCGAGTACGTCGACGTCGTCCGCTACGCGGCTGCCCATTACATGACCGTGGTCCCAGAGGTCGACACCCCCGGCCACAACAACGCGATCATCATGTCCTACAACACAGGGCCCACCCCGCCGTACCCGGTCTTCCCGGACATCAACTGCGGCGCCAACCACCCGCCGGTATGGAACCTGAGCTTCGACGTGGGTTACAGCGCGCTGTGTCCCGACAGCGACAACACCTGGGCGATCCTGACCGACATCATCACCCAGCTCACCGCGATGTCGCCCGGGCCCTACTACCACTTGGGCGGCGACGAGGTGCCGGCCTCGCTGCTGACGGCGGACCAGTACAACGCGTTCATCGATCGGGAGGGCCAGATCATCAAGGCCCGGGGCAAGATCGTGATGGGCTGGGCGGACATCTCGTCGGCCGGCTTCGACCGGCCCGGCGCGCCGCGGGCGGTCGCCCAGTTCTGGAACAACGCCAACCCCGCGGGCCCCGGCGGTGACACCGCCCGCGTCGCGGTCCAGAAGGGCATGCAGGTCGTCATGTCCCCGGCCAGCCACACCTACCTCGACATGCAACAGTTCTCAGGCAGCCCGCTGGGGCTGAACTGGGCTGGCATCCTCGACGTCTCGGACTTCTACAACTGGTCGGGCTCGACGAGCGATCCGGGCACCTACATCCCGGCTCGCACGTCCGGCGGTGTGACGTTGCCCGCGGTGACCGACGCCAACATCATCGGCGTGGAGGCCCCGATCTGGTCGGAGACGCTGCGGACCATCCAGAACATTGAGTTCCAGGCCTTCCCGCGCCTGCCCGCGACCGCGGAGCTTGGCTGGTCGCCGAAATACGATCCGGTGGCCGCGCCGGATCGCACGCTCGCGTCGTTCGAGGCACGGCTGGCCTCACGCGGGGCCGCCTGGCAGATCCGCAACCAGAACTTCTACGCCTCCACCCAGGTGCCGTGGCGGGTCGACCTGGCCGCCCCGAACATGATCCGCAGTGACTTGGCGTTCAGCGGCGCGGTGGCGTCGGTCGCCGCCCCGGGGGCGACCCTCGCCGGTCTGACGACGACGATCGACTGGGGTGACGGCACCAGCTCAGCGGGCACGCTTACCGGCACCGAGGCCACGAGCACCACCGTCAACAGCCTCTACACCGCCAATGGCAGCCACACCTACGCCGCCGCCGGGGTGTACCACGCAAGGATCACCGTCTCGAGGCCCGGCAGCAGCGCGACGGCCACCTTCACGGTCGTCGCCGGCGGACGCCGACAGTGACCCACCGGTCCGACCGCACGGAGGCGTCATGAAGCTCCGATCTCGCCGTTGCCGCTCCAGCCTGGCCGCTGTGTTCGGCGCGACACTTCTCGTCTCCGGTCTCACGGGTGGCGGGACCGCCGTTGCGGCCACCTTGTCACCTCAGCAGCGCACGGTCGGTAGCGAGGTGCAGGCCGTCCTTGCGTCGATGAGCCTCGAGGACAAGGTGGGCCAGTTGTTCTTCACGTACGTCCACGGGGACAGCGCGACGACGGAGAACCCAACCTACACGCAGCAGAACCAGGCCCTGTACGGTGTCGACAACGGCGCCCAGCTGATCGCCAAGTACCACCTCGGCGGGGTCATCTACTTCACCTGGTCGGGCAACCTGCAAAACCCGGCGCAGATCGCCTCGCTGTCCAGCGGCCTGCAGCAGACCGCAATGGCGCAACAACCGGCCGTCCCGCTGCTCATCAGCACCGACCAGGAGGGCGGAAACGTCACGCGGATCGGAGCGCCCGTCGCTGTTTCGCCCGGAAACATGGCGATCGGCGCGACGTTCTCACCGGCCTCCGCGTTGCGCGCTGCGGCGGTGACCGGACAACAGCTGCGGGCGATGGGCATCAACGAGGACGACGCGCCGGTTGTCGACGTGAACACCAACCCCGCCAACGCGGCTGACGGGCCGCGCTCCTTCGGCGACCGGGCCGGGATGGTCTCGGCGATGGCGGGCGCGGCCGTCAGCGGCTACCAGAGCGCTGGCGTGGCGGCGACGGCGAAGCATTTCCCAGGACTCGGCAGTACGACGGTCAATACCGACACTGGCGTCGCGGTCACGGACGAAACCCGCGCGGAGATCATGGCCAATGACCTCCCACCGTTCCGCGCGGCAATTGCCGCCGGCACCGACATGATCATGAGCGCGCACATCATCGCGCCCGCGCTGGACCCGTCCGGGACGCCGGCGAGCATGTCGAAGCCAATTGTCACCGGCCTGTTGCGCGACCAGCTCGGTTACCAGGGCGTTGTCGTCACCGACGCGCTGAGCGCGGCGGCGCTGGAAGGCATCCCGACCGCGCAGCGGGCGGTCGAAGGGGTCGAGGCAGGCGACGATCTGCTGCTGATGCCAGATAGCCTGCCCGACTCCGTGCAGGCCGTGCTCGACGCCGTGCGCGACGGCGCGATCAGCGAGCAGCGCATCGACGAGTCGGTCACGCGCATCCTCACGCTGAAGGACAGGCTCGGCCTGTTCGCGGACCCGTACTCGACGAACGACGCCGTCGGCACGCCGGGCCAGCTCGCCACGATGGCGGGCATCGCGCAGGATTCCATGACCTTGGTCAAGAACGATCACAGCGTGCTGCCGCTGGCGGACGGCTCTGGGAAGCACCTGCTGGTGACCGGCTGGGGCGCCAGCTCGACGCAGACCCTCGCGGCCGCTATCGCGACACGCGGCGTGACAACGCAGCGTGTCTACACCGGCTCGTCGCCGAGCGCCGCGACCATTGCCGCCGCGGTCGCGGCCGCGCAGCAGAACGACATCACCGTGGCCACGACCAACAACGCCTGGGGCGACACCGGCCAGCAGCGCCTGATCAAGGCGCTGCTCGCCACCGGCAAGCCAATCATCGTCGTCGCGCTGGGCGGGCCGTACGACATCGCGTATTTCGACGAGGCGCCGACGTTCCTCGCGGCGTATGGCTACCAACCCACCTCGCTCACCGCAATCACCAACACGCTCTTCGGCACCAATCCAACCGGACGGCTGCCGGTGACCATCCCGGTGGCCGGTCACCCCGACCAACCCCTGTACCGATGGGGCACCGGTCTGAGCTACGAGCACTGACCGGCACCGACATTCGGCGCCATGCCCCATCGCTGTGTGTGACTGTTTGTTCGAAGCAAGCCTTTCGGGCATGGACACGCATGATGGCTGCGTGGCCGTAGGACTGGGATGGAGGTTGGCGCGATGGGCTCGATGTATGGGAACAGGCCAGGCATTCGCCACTGTCGGTGGAAGAAGGTGGGGCTCGTGAGGAGACACGTCCTGGGCGCCCTTGCCGGGGTGCTCAGCCTTGCCCTTGTCCTTGCCGCGTGCGGCAACGAGCAGGGCGGCGGGGGAACCAGCGGTGGGACCGCGGCGCACAAGATCAAGATGGTCGCCGCCTCGTACAGCGACAAGACCCAGGGCTACTGGCAGGACCTCATCAAGCGATTCGAGCAGCAGAACCCCGGCACCACAGTCGAGCTGCAGGTCATCGACTGGAACAACATCCATCAGCAGGTCAACACGATGATCCAGACCCGGCAGATGCCGGACGTCCTCAACATCGACGACTGGGTCGCATACGCCAACCAGGGGCTGCTCTACCCGGCGCGGGATGTGCTGGACCCGCAGGTCCAGTCGGACTTCCTGCCGTCGTTCACCAAGAACGGCGAGCTCAACGGGACCCAATACGGCATCCCGTTCATCGCCAGCGTCCGGGCGCTTGGCTACAACCAGAAGCTCCTCTCCGAGGCCGGCGTCCAGAGCCCCCCGAAGACATGGCAGGAGCTCGAGCAGACCGCGCAGAAGGCGAAGGCCAAGGGAATCATCGGCTACGGGCTGCCGCTCGGTTCCGAGGAGGCCCAGGCGGAGTTCTCGCTCTTCATGTGGGGCAACGGCGGCGACTGGAAGCAGGGCGACAAGTGGACGATCAACAGCCCTCAGAACGTCGCGGCGCTCCAGTTCATGAAGAAGCTCGCCAGCGAGGGCCTCACCGAGCCGAACCCGGGCAAGACCAACCGCACTGACGGTGTCTGGAGGCTGTTCGCGCAGGGCAAGGTCGCCACGGCGGCGATCATGCCGCTGGGCACCTTCGCGAACAGCACCATGCAGGGCGCAAACTTCAAGTGGGCCTCGACGCCGTTCCCGGTCAATCAGGGCAACCCGGAATTCACGCTCGGCGTCATGGACTCGCTCATGGCCTTCAAGAAGCCTGGCAACCAGGAGGCGGTGAAGAAGTTCCTCTCCTTCGTGTACCAGAAGGACAACTACCTGAAATTCAACCAGATCGAGGGGTTCCTTCCGGTGACCGCGTCGGCGAGTGAGGCGATGAAGAGCGACCCGATCGCCGGCCCGGGCATCGCGCTGCTTCCGAAGGCGAGGTTCTACCCGCTGACCGACCCCAACTGGGGCAAGGTTCGCGGCGCCGTCCTCAACCAGCTCGGGACGGCGCTGGAGCCGAACGGCGACCCGAAGAAGGTCCTTGACGCCATCCAGCAGGTCGCCGAGCAGGGTGGCTGATACGGCCCTGCTGGACGGCCGCGCTGCAGGGTCCGGCCCGGAAGAGAGCCCATGGCGAAGACAGCACGTGGACGCGGCGGCGCCGTGTCCGCCCGCCGAGCCTCGGTGACCACGGCCGCCGGGCCCAAGCTCCGGCACGCGCCTCCCCGCAGGGGGCGTGGCCTGCGGGGCGGGCTCGAGCCGGTCGCGTGGGTCGCGCCCAGCGTGCTGCTCATTCTCGTGGTGATCGCGTTTCCCGCCGTGGAGATGGTGCGCTCCTCGTTCCTGCGCATCACCCAGACGGGTCTCGCCACCGGCGGCAACGGCCTTGGGAACTACCAGCGGCTCCTGCGCGAGCCTGCGCTGCCGAGCGTGGTCTGGCACACGATCCTGTGGGTGGTGCTGGTGGTGGGCGTGACGGTGCTCGTCTCGCTCCCGCTCGCCCAGTTCCTCGACAAGCCGTTCGTCGGACGCCGGCTCGTCCGCCTCGCGGTCGTCGTGCCATGGGCGGCGTCCCTGGTCATGACGGCCACGGTGTGGCGCTACATCTACGAAGGCGCCTACGGCCCCCTCAATCGGCTGCTGATGGATCTCGGGCTGCTCAACCAGCCCGTCGAGTGGTACAAGGACGCCCGCTTTGCCTTCTGGGGCCTGATCGTGATCGCGATCATCGTGTCGATCCCGTTCACGACCTATGTGTTCCTCGCGGGCCTGCAGACCATTCCCGGCGAGCTCTACGAGGCGGCCAGGATCGACGGGGCCGGGCCGTGGCAGGTCTACCGCCGCGTCACGCTTCCGCTGCTGCGGCCCTCGCTCCTCGTCGCCGTGGTGCTCAACGCGATCTATGTTTTCAACTCCTTCCCGATCATCTGGCTCATCACCGGCAAGATCCCCGGCTATGACACCGACACGACGATCACCTTCATGTACAAGGTCGCGTTCGGCCCCGGCCCGCAGCTCGACGCCGGCGAGGCAGCCGCGCTCGCGGTCCTGAACGTGCTGTTCCTCCTCGTGGTCGTGACCGTCTACCTGCGGCACATCACCTGGGATGAGACCAACGTCTCAGTCGGCGTGGAGCGGGAGGGCGCGCTCAGCCGGCTATCCCGGACGGCCGCAGGCTTGCTTCGCCGGGCGGCCGGCGGAGCGGCCGCGGCGCTCCGCCCGGCGGGGCGCCTCCTCTCGGCGCTGCGAGTTCCGGGCCGAGGCATCGGCGCGGCATGGCGGCCGCTCAGGCCCGCCGGCCTCCCCGCCATCGGCGCCGTGGTCGCCCTGTTCTTTCTCGCGCCGTACGCCGTCATGTTCCTGGGCGCGCTCAAGAGCGACCAGGACCTGTTCAGCATCCCCGCCCGCTACCTGCCGACCCGGTGGGAGTGGTCGAACTTCGTCGGCGTCTGGAGCCAGATCCATCTGCTCGCCTATCTCAGGGCGACCCTCGTGATCGCCGGGGTCACAACCCTGATTGTCCTGGTCGTCTCGGTGCCAGCCGCCTGGTTCACGGCACGGCACCGCTTCCGCGGCAGGAGCCTGTTCCTCTACCTGATCCTCGTCACGCAGATGTTCGCCCCGGTCGCGCTCGTCGTCGGGCTGTACCGCGAGTACGCGCTGGTCGACAACTTCTTCGCCAACCTGGGCCTCGGGCTGCGCGCGACCTCCTCGTTCTGGGCGATCATCCTGGTGTACTCGGCATTCAACCTGGCCTTCGCCGTGTGGATTCTGTCCGGGTACTTCCGCAGCATCCCCAAGGAGATCGAGGAGGCGGCGCTCATCGACGGCCTCGGCCCGTTCCGGGCTCTGCTCAGGGTGGTGCTGCCGCTGGCCAAGCCCGGTGTGGTCACCGCGGTCATCTTCACCTTCATCCAGGTGTGGAACGAGTTCGTCGTGGCGCTGACGCTCTTCAACGACCCGACCCGCAACCGCCAGACGCTGACCGTGGGCATCCAGCAGTTCGTAGGGCTGTACGAGACGCACTACCAGTACCTGTTCGTTGCCTCGCTCATCGGCATCGTGCCGGTCGTGGTCCTCTTCACGACGATCGAGCGGTACCTCATGGGCGGCCTCACCGCCGGCTCCGTGAAGTAGCGGGGTGTGAGCGCATGCGGTCCGAGCGTGGAACCAGCGACCATGGCAGAGGAAGGCACGGGGTGACCGCGGGGTCCTTTCTGAAGGCCGAGATCGCCAGCCAGCCTGCCTGCTGGCGGCAGGCGCTCGGGGGACTCGGCCGGTGGCGGGAGGCGCTGCCGCGCTCGCGTGAGCGGGTCGCGGTCGTCGGCTGTGGGACGTCGTGGTTCATGGCCCAGGCATACGCCGTCCTGCGCGAGCAGGCCGCCCTCGGCCTTACCGACGCGTTCCCGGCCTCGGAGATGCCCTCCGGGCGCGGCTACGACCGGCTGCTGGCCATCACCCGGTCGGGGACGACGACCGAGGTGCTCGACCTGCTCGCCGCCCTGCGGGGCCAGTGCCCGACGGTGGCGATCACCGCCGGGCCGGCCACGCCTGTCCAGGAGATCGCCGGCGACAGCGTCGTGCTCGACTTCGCCGATGAGCACGCCGTCGTGCAGACCCGATTCGCGACCGCCACCCTCGCGCTGCTCCGCGCGCACCTCGGCCGGGACCTCACCGGCCCGCTCGCCGAGGCCGAGGAGGCTCTCGCCGCCGACCTGCCCCCGGGCGCGCTGCGGCAGACCCAGTTCACGTTCCTCGGACGCGGCTGGTCGGTGGGCCTGGCGAACGAGGCGGCGCTGAAGATGCGCGAGGCGGCGCTCGCCTGGGCCGAGTCCTATCCGGCGATGGAGTACCGCCACGGTCCGCTGAGTATCAGCGGCGAGCCGCCGCGGGGCCTCGCCGACGAGGCGGCCCGCACCGGCGCCCTGGTCGTGGCCGAGTCCCGCGACCCTATGGCCGAGCTGGTGCGGGTGCAGCGGCTCGCCGCGGCCACCGCACTGGCAAAGGGGCTGGAGCCCGACAACCCGCGTCACCTTGCCAGGTCGGTGGTCCTCCAGCCCTGGACGGCATCGCGGCGTCGGGTCCCGTGACTGGGTGGGCCGGCGCGCTGGCCGAGGCGACCTTCGGCGCCGCCCGCGACGAGCGCGACGTGCTGTTCCTGCCTGTGGGGGCTGGCATCGCGGGCACGGCGCTGGTTGACGGGAGGCTGCTCGTCGCCGCACGCGTCCGCGAGGGCGACCCTGACGCCGTGGCCGTCTGGGACCAGGCCGTCGCGGCGCTCGCCCACGGGCTCACCGCCGCCGTCGCCCTGCTGGCGCCGCGGCTCATCGTCGTCGGGGGAGGGCTCGCCGACTCCGGTGACCTGCTCCTCCGCCCGCTCTCCGAGATCCTGCTCGCGCGGCTGTCGCCGCGCTCGGCGCGGATGCCGCGGCTGGTCCGTGCCGCCCTCGGTGACCAGGCCGGATGTCTTGGCGCGGCGCTGCTCGCCAGGCGGGCCCTCGGTGCGGGGCCCTCCCCATGACCGTGCTCCTGGAGGGGGCCCGGATCGTTACGCCCACTCGCGTCCTGGACCCCGGGTGGGTGGAGGTGGCAGGCGACCGCATCGCCGCGGTCGGCCCCGGCGGGACGTCCACCGGGCTCACGGTCGTCCCGGGCTTCGTCGACATCCACGTCCACGGCGGCGGCGGCGCGTCGTTCCTCAGCGCGAACCCCGACGAGGCCGCGCGTGCCGTGGCGTTCCATCGCCGCCGCGGGACGACCACCACGCTGGCGAGCCTCGTCACAGCCCCCCTCGACATCCTCGGGCGTCAGCTGTCCGCGCTCGCCGACCTCTGCACCGACGGCCTGCTCGCCGGGATCCACCTGGAGGGCCCGTGGCTCAACAGCGTCCGGCGCGGCGCGCACGACCCGGCGTTCCTGCGCCCGCCCGCGCTCCCCGATGTTCGGCGGCTGCTCGCCGCGGGCGGGAGCGCGCTTCGTATGGTGACGCTCGCGCCGGAGCTGGACGGCGGCCTGGACGCGGTCCGTGCCGTCGTCGCCGCCGGTGCCGTGGCCGCGGTCGGCCACACTGACGCGACATATGAGGTGGCCCGCGCCAGCATCGACGCCGGCGCCCGCCTGGGCACCCATCTCTTCAACGGGATGCGGCCGGTGCACCACCGCGAGCCGGGCCCCGTCGTGGCGCTGCTGGAAGACGATCGGGTCGCCGTCGAGCTGGTCAACGACGGCACACACCTGCACCCGGCCATCGTGCGCGGTGTGGTCGCCGCCATCGGCCCGGACCGCGTCGCGCTGGTCACCGACGCCATCGCCGGCGCCGGGATGGGAGATGGCGAGTACGAGCTGGGCGGGCTGCGCGTGCGGGTCAGCGGTGGCGTGGCGCGGCTGGCCAGCACCGGCTCGATCGCCGGGAGCACGCTGACCATGGATGCCGCGTTCCGGCGCGCGGTCGTCGACGCCGGCCTGCCGCTGGAGGTCGCCGCCCGGCTCACCTCGTCCAGGCCCGCCCGCATGCTCGGTCTCGACGACGTCGGCGCCATCGAACCCGGTCGGCGGGCGGACCTGGTGGTCCTCGACGAGAAGCTCGAGGTCGTGGGGGTCATGGCGAGAGGGGCATGGGTGGACGGATCGCCACGATGATCGTCACGGTGACCCTCAACGCCGCGCTCGACGTGGCCTACGACGTCGAGGCGCTCGTCCCGCACGCCACCCACCGCGTGCTCGAAGTCCGCGCGCGGGCGGGCGGGAAGGGCGTGAACGTCGCCCGCGTGCTCCGCCAGCTCGGCCAGGACGCGGTGGTCACCGGGCTGGCCGGTGGCCACACTGGCACCCTGATCCGCGCGGATCTCGCCGCCTCCGGGCTGCCAGACGCCCTGGTGCCGATCAGCAGGGAGAGCCGGCGGACGCTGGCGATCGTGTCACGGCGTGATGGTGGCGCCACGCTGCTGAACGAGCCCGGCCCCCAGGTGCGCGAAGAGGAGTGGGCGGGCCTCCTGGCCCGCTTCGACCGCCTGCTCGCGGCGGCGCAGGCGGTCATGCTCTCCGGCAGCCTGCCGGTCGGCGTGCCCACAGCGCCTACGCCGAGCTCGTCCAAGCCGCACACGACCACGGACTCCCAGCGCTCGTCGACGCCGAGGGCGAGGCGCTCCACGCCGCGCTCCTGGCGCTCCGGACGTGGTCGAGCCGAATGCCGCGGAGCTGCGCGCCACGACCGGCCATGACGATCCCGCCCTGGGGGCCGGGGCGGTCCTGCGGGCCGGCGCTCGCGGCCGGCCTCGCCGGCGGCCATCCCTGGCCGGAGACGTTGCGCGAGGCGGTTGCCGTCTCCGCTGCTGCCGTCCTCCTCCCCTGTGGCCGGAGGCTTCGACCACACGGCCTACCGGCGGTTCCGCGACGCCGTCACGGTCCGACGGCTCGGTAGCTGACCTGTCGCCAACCCGTTCGTTTGTGAGCGAATTTGGTCCAAGAAGACGATAAGCTACAGAAATAGAGCTCATCTATACTTGTGATCATGAGGCGAGCGGAACGACTGCGGAATGTGCTGGAGGCGCTGTCCGCCAGCGGCACCATCGACGTGACAGGGCTAGCGCACGAGTTCGGCGTCTCCACCGCCACCGTCCGTCGCGACCTCCAGCTCCTGGAGGATCAGCGGTTGCTGAGCCGCACCCACGGCGGCGCCGTCTCCAAGGCGTCCTGTACGAGTTGCCGCTGCGCTACAAGAGCTCACAGCACCAGGACGCCAAGCGCCGCATCGCCGCCGCTGCCGCCGAGCGCGTCAGCGAGCGCACCGTCATCGGCCTGACCGGTCGCACCACCACCACCACCACCACCACCACCACCGAGGTGGCCAGGGCACTGGCAGGTCGCCAACTCACCGTGGTTACCAACGCTCTCAACATCGGCGCCGAGCTCGCGGTGCGCCCCAACCTCAAGCTGGTGCTCACCGGCGGGGTCGCTCGCAGCGAGTCCTACGAGCTGGTCGGCCCGCTCGCCGACGCCAGCCTCACCGGACTCCATCTGGACATCGCCTTCGTCGGCGTCGACGGCATCGCGCGCGGTGCAGGCCTCACCACCCACCATGAGGTCGAGGCGCACACCAACCACATGCTGATCGAGCGGGCGGATCGGGTCGTGGTAGTGGCCGACGGCTCCAAGATCGGCCGCATCGCCTTCGCCCGCATCTGCAGTCTCGACCAGGTCGACGAACTGATCACCGACGAAGGGGGCCACGACGACACCGTGGCCGCGCTGGAGCAGGTGGGCGTCCAGGTCACCAGGGTCTGAGGCCTGCCGGCGCTCTTGGCGCGACTGCATCCTCTGGCGCATGGCCGGCAGCAACAACGACGGCAATACGCGTCGATTGCGGCCGTCGGCGCCGAGCGGCTTTGGGATGCGCGGGGGACGCGGCCGCGACGACGATCGCGTTGTAGGGAGCGTGCTGGACCACGCCCAGGATGCCATTGCCCACCACCCTGACGCGTCAGTCCGAAGCCTCAAGGTAGGCGCGCACCTGCGCGGCAAGGTCGGCGAAGCCCCCACCGATCGGAACGGCGCTCGCCAGATGCGGTCTGTTTCGAGGCGGCGGAACGAACCTGCAGCAAGACCGCGATCCGACACAGCTCCTCGGCGGGCAGCTTCTCCAACTGATCACGATCGACGGTGATGATCGCGCGCATTGTCAGTGCGTTATCGCATCGCTGTCAGGGCTCTGACGAGAGCGCTGGTGCCGGCCGTGGTGCCGGCCGTGGTGGTCGGGAGCGGTGTTCGTCGGGTTGGCGTCGCAGTCCGAGTTGGCCGATCTGCTCCTCGAGCCAAGCTCGGTTTACGCGTAGCTCGCTGCGGTCTCGGCGGATCGACCAGCCCTGCGCCACGCGAGCGTGGCGATAGCCGCCGAGGTCGGTGAAGCCAGCTGGGCAAGGCGTGCCTGGCGTTGCCGGGCGGGTGGCGGCCCGGGAGCCCCTTGTGCGACGTAGTAATGTTCCATTTGTTCCCGCGCGTCTCCCGGGTGGAGGAGAGAACCGATGTTCCGTGCGCGCCACTTGCTCGCCGTCGTGCTCGCCGTCGTGCTCGCCACGCTGTCGTTTGCTCCCATCGCGCGCGCGCCGCTCACGCGGGAGACCTTCTACTTCGTCATGCCGGATCGCTTCGCCAATGGCGACAGCTCCAATGACCGCGGCGGGCTGAGCGGGCCGCGCGAGGTCACCGGCTTCGATCCCACGCGCAAGGGCTGGTATCACGGCGGTGATCTGAAGGGACTGATCTCCAAGCTCGACTACATCAAGGGGCTGGGCACCACCGCGATCTGGCTCACCCCGAGCTTCAAGAACAAGCCCGTCCAGGGCTTGGGGACGCCGTACCCGTCCGCCGGGTACCACGGCTACTGGATCACCGACTTCACGCGGATAGACCCCCACCTGGGGACCAACCAGGACCTGCGTGCGCTGATCGCCGGCGCGCACAGCCGCGGGATGAAGGTCTTCTTCGACATCATCACCAACCACACGGCGGACGTCATCAGCTACGCGGAGAATCGCTACGACTACGTGTCGAAGAAGGACTCGCCGTATCGCGATGCGAGCGGCAACGTCTTCGACGACCGTGCGTTCGCCGGCAAGGACACGTTCCCGCCGCTGGATCCCAACGTGTCCTTCCCGTACCACCCGCAACTGGCGGCCGGCGACGAGCATGTGAAGGTGCCGGACTGGCTCAACGACGTAACGCTCTACCACAACCGTGGGAACTCGACCTTCTCGGGTGAGAGTTCCACGTACGGCGACTTCGCGGGTCTCGACGACCTCTTCACGGAGAACGTGAAGGTGGTCCGTGGCATGGAGCAGATCTACGACGCGTGGATCCGCGATTTCGGTGTCGACGGCTTCCGGATCGACACGATGAAGCACGTCAACCTTGAGTTCTGGCAGCAATTCCTGCCGCATATCCTCGCCACGGCGCGCTCGGTCGGCAAGACGCAGTTCTTTGCGTTTGGCGAGAACTTCGACCTGGCCTCGAACCCGTTCATCTCGCGCTTCAGCACCGCTGGCCGCAGTCAGGCGGTGCTCGATTTCCCGTTCCAGCAGCAGGCACGCGAGTTCGCCGCCTCGCACCCGACCGACCAGCTGCGCGAGCTGTTCGCGCAGGACGACTGGTTCACCGACGCGGACTCCAACGCCTACCAGCTGCCCACCTTCCTGGGCAACCACGACATGGGCCACATCGGGATGTTCCTGCGCGACGACAACAACGGCGCGCCAGAATCCGAGCTGCTGAAACGCGACGTGCTCGCGCACGAGCTCATGTACCTCTCCCGCGGCAATCCGGTGGTGTACTTCGGCGACGAGCAGGGCTTCACCGGTGCTGGCAACGACCAGGCCGCCCGCCAGGACATGTTCGCCAGCCAGGACTCGGAGTACAACAACATCGACGACGACGGGATCGACCCCAACAATGGGCAGAACCTCAACGACGGTGGCAAGAACGACGACATCGGCTCCGACGTCACGCCGGCGGCCGACAACTTTGACCCCTCCCATCCGCTCTACCGCACGATCGCGGCGCTGGCGCAGCTGCGGCACGCCAACCCGGCGCTCGCGGACGGCGCGCAGCAGACGCGCTACTCCTCGCCGGCTCCGGGCATCTTCGCCTTCTCGCGCACCGACGCCCGCGACCAGGTCGAGTACGTCGTGGCGCTCAACAATGCCACGACGGACCAGACCGCCACGATCCCCACGTACTCGCGGCTCATGCCGTTCTTCCGGCTCTGGGGCGATGGCCCGCAGCGGCTGAAGACCGCGCGCGACAAGACCCTCAAGGTCACGGTCCCCGCGCTCTCGGCGGTTGTCTACCGCGCCGCGCATCGGCTCGAGCGGTCCCAGGCCGCGCCGGCGATCGCGCTCCGCGTCGACCCGCAGGTGAGCGGGCGGCCGCAAGTGGCCGCCGACGTCAGTGGCGACTCGCTGTACCAGGTCTCGTTCTACGCGCGCACCGCTGGCGGCCGCTGGACCCTGCTCGGCACCGACGACAACGCGCCCTACCGGGTGTATCCCGACCTCTCGGGCTATACGGTGGGCACCAGCGTCGAGCTGGCGGCGGTGATGCGCGACAACGCCGGCCACGTGTCGGCGGCGCGCGCGACGACGACGGTCGTCGCCCCAGCCGGCGGTGGTGGCCTCGCCACGATCCACTACCACCGCGACGACGGCAACTACGCCGGGTGGGGCCTGCACCTATGGGGCGACGCGATCGCCGAGGGCGTGGGCACGACCTGGGATAGTCCACGGCCACCGACCCGCTTCGACGACTTCGGGGCCGTGTTCGAGATCCCGCTCGCCGACCCGACCGCCTCGCTGAACTACATCATCCACCAGCCGAACGGCGACTCGGTGCCGGCCACGCGCGAGCCGGGCGGCGACCGCTCGTTCGTCCCCGCCATCAGCCCGGAGGTGTGGGTGGTCAGCGGCGACCCGACGATCCACACCTCGAAACCGTAGCCGATCGACGGACCCGGGTGAGCTACCGCCCTGCGTCCGAAGCCGCGCACGGTCGGTTGGTTGCAGGCAGGGCCGAGGATGCTGGCGGCGCAGCACTCTGGTGACGGTAACGATTGAACTTCTGGCGCCCCACGCGCCTTCGCGCCTTCCGGCTCAATGCAGCAGTGTTCGCTGGGTTCGTTTGCCCGCCTACGAGAGCTGGGCGAGGTCGACCAGGTGATAGGCGGGCGGCCGGGACCACCACGTGGCCTGACAGGTGAGCGGGCGCTCAGGGTCGGCGGGGCCGACCTGCAGGCGC
>WNGE01007324.1_pt1 | contig 18635 bp, 15 predicted proteins | sample 5400651 | NCBI WGS metagenome assembly WNGE01 (sample SAMN13153370, study PRJNA577476) | soil metagenome | isolation source: 60 cm soil or saprolite under grassland replicate 2 | place: USA:California | collected 2016-06-15
TTGCTGGCTCCCTGGCCGAGCAGGCGCAGGATCTCCAGTTCGCGTTCGGAGAGCGGCTCGATCAAGGGTTGAGATGAGGAAGGCCGATGGGGGGACAGGCGCGCGAACTCAGCAATGATCTTGTTCACAAGGGAAGGCTCTAAGAAGGACTCGCCACGCGCGACCCCACGGATAGCCTCGACCAGTTGTTCCGAGGGGACATCTTTGAGCAGATAGCCGACCGCTCCTGCGCGCAGGCCTTCAAACACGTCCTCGTCGTCGTCGAAGGTGGTTAGCACAAGCACTTTGATGGTAGGATGCGTGCTCTTCAGGCGGCGGGTCGCCGCCACGCCGTCCAGGATGGGCATGTGCAGGTCCATCAGGATGATATCCGGGTTGAGGACAGCCGCCAGGCGCAGCGCCTCTTCGCCATGGCGAGCCTCTCCCACCACCTGCAAGTCGGGCTGCACGGAGAGGAGGGTATGCAGGCCTTCGCGGAACAAAGCCTGGTCATCGACAATCAGGATGCGAATAGGAGTACTCATAGCGGGAGCTCCACTTCTAAGAGGAAGCCCGCACCCGGGGAACTGGCCGTGCGGAGCTGGCCGCCCAGGACCTTGACACGCTCACGCGACCCGAGCAGCCCGAAGCCGTCGGTGGGGCTGAGAACCCCGACACTATTGTCCTGTACGCGTAAGCGCACCACGTGCCCCTCGGTCCCGTCGAGGATGAGGTCGACGTGGGTGGCATGCGCGTATTTGCGCACATTGGTGAGTCCTTCCTGTGCAATGCGATACAAGGCGAATTTCACCGGGGACGAGAGCGAAGGCAACGCGCCAGGCACGAGGAGCGTGGTGGGCACGCCCGCTGCCTGCGACTCCCGTACCAGATCTGCCAGTGCCTCTGGCAAGGAGCGGTTCTCGGTGGGCAAGGCACGCAGTGCGGCCACGGACCCCCGAATTTCGCCCAAGCCGTCCCGCGCGAGCTTCTGCGCTTGCTCAAGGGCGTTGCGGGCACGCGGGGGATCCACGTCCAGCATGGCCCGTGCCGCCTCAAGCTGTACATTGATGATGGTGAGATAATGCCCCAGGTTATCATGGACCTCCCGCGCCAGGCGGTTGCGTTCGGCGGCCGTCGCCAGCGTTTCGATGTGCGTGGCATCCTCGCGTAAACGCTGGTGCGCTTCGCCGAGTGCTTGATGCGTGAAGCACAAGCGCATCACGGCTTCCGTAAAGACGACCACGAAGACACACAAGGCCAGCATCGGGAGCACGATCAGGAGGATGGACTCCCAGGTGTCACCGACCCGCCAGTCCACGAAGCCGAGCACTAGCAGCAACAGCCCACACATGGCGACCGCACCGCGCCGGGGTAGGAGGAGGATACTGTAGGCGGCAAGCGGCACGAGCAGGAGGAAGCCCTCTCCCAGGCTGAGGAAGAGAATCGCGCCGAGGACGACGACGAGGACGACAAAATACGCCAGCATAATCGGCCTGGATGGTGAGCGCCAGCAGTACTCCAGGCCAAACAGCCCGACCACCGTATACAGGAGGCCCAGTCCGACCAGGACAGCCACGCGCCTTGGGTCAAATGGTATGGAGACCAGGAGGGAGACATAGGCGGCAACGATCAGCAGGAACAAGCCGCTGCGATACTGTCGCTGAGGAAAAACCGCCAGCTGGTTTCGCGTCTTCATCAGATATCCTTCCTTCCCGGCTACTGAGAGTCTCATCGCGCGAAAGCCAGGTGAGTGAGACGCCTTGCCTTCGGACAGGGCGCAAGCGAGAAAAGCATACGGGACGTGCGTCCCTTGCGTCTCGCTCGCTCGGATCCAGGAGTTGCTTACCGCGGTTGTGTTCAGTTTCAGCGCGCTCCACGCTCGTGCGCATGATGAGAGATTACCACGCCTAGTATACCACGTGATCCTTCTCCTGTTTAAGAAGCGTGCTTCGCAAAGTGAAGAGGATGCACGCTTCTCCCCGCCTTCACAGAAAGATGGCCTACCAGCACGACACATTCGCCTGCTTTGAGAAACAGGTTGAGGTCTTGTAGCGCCTGTACTGGCTACTTGGGACATCTGTTCGCAAAATTGACAACTCGAACTTTCATCACCCTCTTATTTTTCCTTGTCATGTGGTACTCAACCATGAAAGCAACAGCGAGATTTTTCTAAGGCTCTGCTGTTGCATTCCTGACCCTTAGTTAAGTCCACGCCTCTAAATTCTGAAAAAGCTCAAACCTCATCAGCTAGCGATTTCTACTTTAAGTGAAGTTTTTCTGCAAAACCATGCTTCTCCATCAGAGCGACTAACTACCCAATATCCTAAAAACATCATCAGGCTTCTTTCCCCTCAAGCTTAGTTAGCGCCAACTTCCTGCAAAACCATCGGTTAAATGATAGGACGATCCCCCCCTTGCGGCAGCGTTAGCGTCACGCGGATGCGGCAACCCAACGGCCCTGACCGAACTGAAACTGGGCTCGGCCCGGGTCGTGGTGGAGCCATCGAGGTGCTGCTCTCGGCTAGATGTGTAGGCCTATGCAGATTTGCCTACGGGCTGGATATGACGGACGAGATGCTCGCGTGAGCGGAACTGAGAACGGCGCGTTTTCCCACATTGACAAAGTACCGATCAACAAACTACCGATAGTTGCTCCTTCCGCTTTTCGTTGGCCATCCCCTCATCACTCAGACGCAGGGAGTGTTTGAACGAGGCGCTTTCCTTTTGCCCCAGCAATTCCCACAAGGTGCCGAGATCGCCTCCTGCTTGTAGGTACCGCACCGCAAAGCTCTCGCGCAAGAGGGAGGGACCCACGCCCTTCCTCGTGATCCCAGCCCGTTTCCTGAGCCGGTCAAACAAGAGCGCTATCCCACTCTTGGTGAGAGGACGACCCGTCTCAGAGAGGAAGAGGTGATCCGAGCTTCCACCTGCCCGCTCTCCACACGCTGCTGCCCCCAGACGGTAGTCATCCAGATAGGCCAGCAGGTGGCGCAGCCCCTCGTGCCCCAGCATGAGCCATCGCGCCTTTGAGCCTTTCCCCCGAACCAGAAGGATGCCCTGCTCGCGGTCCACGTCCCCCAGCCGCAACCCACAGACCTCTGAGGCACGCATGCCGGTGTCAAAGAGCACCCAGAGGATGGCACGGTTGCGCGCCGCCGCCCGATCTGCGAGCACCCCGGTTTCCTTTAGAGGGTGACAGGCCAGTAACAGGTGTTCCCATTCCTCTGCTTCGGGCAGATGAAGGACACGGGTCCCCTTCTCGGGAAGGGGAAGGTGCGCAAAAGGAGTAGCTTGCAGGTACTGGTGACGCACCAACCACTGGCAAAAGGCCCGCGCTGAGCGCGCGTACGATTCCACCGTGCTGGGCGAGCGAAGAGCGCCGGTGGCAGTGGGCATCTGAGGCAGCCACGCCAACCAGCCACGCCCTTGCGCTTCCGTGAGCTGGCCAAGCAGGACGCATTGGTGCTCAGTGAGCAGAAAGTGCTGGAACAACCCGAGGGCGATCTCGTGCCACTCTAGGGTCTTTGGACGGCGGTGGTGGCTTCTCTGATGCTCCAGATAGTCCTGGATGGCTTGCTCAATGGTCACATCCGAGGGTTTTTGGCGCGATCGTTTGTGGCTCTCAGGAGCGTGAGACGCCTGAGGCTGCCTACCGCTGGGTACGGTGGTATTCTGGACAGTGACACGGCTCGTCGTTACTGGTATGCGCGTTGCCTCCTCCTCTACGGTCGGTTGAGACGGGAACGGTCTTTCTTCTCCTGGTTGCTGGGAAGGGGCAACAAGAGAGGAGCCAGCGCTTGTGCGAAAGGATGAGGCATGGCCATCTGCCTCTTGCTCCTGCTGACTTAGCGAGACGGGCTCAGGGACTCCTACTTGGATCACCTGCTGCTGCCGTGATCCCTCCACGGTCTCAGGGGCGGCAGCATCAGGCCCAGCGAGACACCGTTGGACGCAAAACGGGAGCACAGCCACCGGAGAGGTCCCTTCCACGTCAGGGGAGAGGCTTGTCGTCGAGCCAAAGAGCGCCTGTTGCAGGTCTTGCAGATGGTGAAAGAGCCGCAGCGGGTCCAGCACCTGAGCTACCCGCAGCAACTCGCGCTCCTTGGATGCAGGCAGCGCCTGTGAGAGCAGGAGACGTTGCAATGGAGTTTTGGCCGCATCATAGACCCGACGCACCATTCTGCCGTCGTACTGTTTGGCCTGTAGTTTCATCGAAGGCTGAAACCCGTTCACGTACAGACGCAGGATCTGGTACACCTCGCCCAGTTGCCGGTAGGCGCGTTCTCCCTCCAGGCGATCATAGCCCACGACCTGACGAACAATAGCTCCATTCTTCTGCTCCACGAAACACTGATCATTCTTGAGACCCTCGCGTCCGCGCGTAAAGGTGATCTGTTCGGCTTCACAATAGGTCAGCAATTGCTCATTGATGAATTCGCACCCATTATCGGTATCCAGTCCCAGGATCGGAAACGGAAAGCACGCTCGCGCCTGCTGCAACGCGGACAAGACGGCCTCTGTGTTCTTGGAGCGCAGAGGCAGGCATTCGGTCCATCCTGTCGCAATATCAGTGAGGGTCAGCGTGGAAAGAAAGCTTCCCTCGATCCGCGAACCACAATGAGCCACCAAATCCGCCTCCAGAAAGCCGGGGCGGGTCTCATTCCACTGCTGGAACGTGCGGATGGGGATCTGCTGTTTGAGCAGGGTTCCCGCCCGCGTGGTGGCGATGCCATGAGGACCTCGTCCTCGCTGTGACCGCAGGAGGCGATCTGCGGTGGCTGCGCTCATCGAGAGGAGTTGGGTGCGGCAGGCTTCGGTCAGGTGAAGGTGCCCATGCCGCTCCAACGCCTCGATCAGATTCGGCAGGAAAGGGATCAGACGTTTGGCACAGATCCGATTGGCGGCGTTCCATGCCTGCACGAGCGCGTCCCGAACCTCTGGTCCATAGTGGTGAGGGCGAGCATGTCGGCCCCTCGTCTGCAAGACCTCCTGGCTATGGTTCAAGAGCCACTGGGCATAGGTCCGATGATAGCCAGTCATGTGAGTAAACTCATCAAGCAGTACGCGTTTCTTTGCAGGTGGTGCCTCCCGATACTGCGGTGCCATGTGCTCAAGCAACTCACGCCGTGTTTGAAGACGTAACTTCACTGCCACGTTCGCCTCCCCTGGAACCATCATGTACGAGACCCAGGCGTCACCATGACAGAGACGTCCCTCTCTCCCGTTTGCCTCACCAACAATCTTTGTTGTTACACCTATTGTAGTACCCGTTGCTTTTAGACCAAGGAGGGGCGAGGCAACGTTGTGGCCTCGTTGAACGCGCATAAACAGAGGTGCAGTGAATGGATTCTGGACCGTGTGGAAACAAAGATTTTTCGTGAGGCAATGCGCTGGAACTGGCAGGACTCGCCAATTCCGATCACTGCCTCCGACATTGCGCCCGTGCAGGCGGGCTCCCGAGCGCAGCCCGAGAATATCACGCCGGGACAGCTCTCCGCTCCTGGTGTTTCGATCCAGAACCCGACGGCGCTGCCCGACCCGGCCGGAATCGCCGCCATTATCACAGCCATCCAGAACGGGAATATGTTCCGCGACATGAGTGGACTTGCGCAAACGCTGGCCTTGGCACAGACCGCGTTACAGGCGAGCGCCAAAGGTGCCACCGCCGTTGGCGAGCAGGCGGAGCAGAACCTCAAGACGGTGATGGACAACAACACCGAGCGGCTGCGGATTGCTGCGCAGCTAGCCGCAGCTACGAATGGTAACCCAGCAGGACTAGCTGGTGGCGGGGGTGGCGGTGGCACACGGTCGCGACCGGCCAGCAATATCACGGAAGAGGGCGCGCGACTCAACTATGCGCGCGATATGGATGCGCGCAGTGCAGCCAGCGGCACTACCGCCGCGCGTGGCACGCCGACGTCCTTGTCGTCCCAATTCGGGGCAGCAACCCAAGTGACACCGTCCTCGCGCGTCACGGAGGCCGATCTCTTCAATCGCCAGACGGGCGGCGTTGCGGCCGATGCCGTCGAGAATATACTGGCCTCTACTAGCGGAGATGCAACACCGGGCGGTGGCGGTGCAGATGGAGTTGCGGTAGACCCCTTCCCATCAGTCTATGCGATGCCATTTACGATGGACCCGGACCTTGACGCAAAGCTCGCCGAGGCCATCAACGCAGCAACGCAACCCGGCTTGAGCTCCGACATTCCAATCAGCATCGTCGTACTTAAAGATGATGGCAACCACCGTCATGCCGGAAATCGTTATGAAGAGATGCATTATTCTGGGAGCATGATCAAGATTGCTGCGATGTATGCGGCCTTTGAACTGCGCGCCGCGGTCAACCGCGTGTTCGGTGCCACGCCGCCCAAGACGAGCAAGGACGCCATCGCCGAACTAGTCACAGTGATGAATCCGCAGATCGACGCCGCGGCGGCGAAGGAAATCAAGAGCCTGAGTGCGGCAAGTCTTACCAAAGTCCTTCAGCCGAACTACGCCACTGCGTTTAAGTTGCCACCCCCTACCGCCGACAAGACAGACTTCACGAACACGATGAATGGATTTTTGACATCAATGATTGTCAACGGCACCAACACGGGCGCTGGCAACACAATCCACGCCGTGGGCTTTGGCTATCTGACGGCTGCTTTGATTAAGGGGGGCTTCTTCAAACCAGATCCAGATCCTTCGAACAATAAGGGTTTATGGCTGGCTGGCGATTTTTTGGGGGCGGGCGACGCAGGAAATTGGACTGAGGAAGGCCGGGTAGAGTGCATCAATGATGGAGACACTGCCCAGGGAACAACGACAGTCCAAATGGCCAAGCTAATCACGCTGATGTGGGACGGGAATCTCGTCGATAGCGACTCGAGCAAGGCGATGTTGAAGTTTCTGAAGGATGCCCGGGACCATGGCTTCAAACCGTGGATCCTGCGTTCGAAAGCGGGACCGGCGAACTTCAATGTGACTCACAACAAGCTAGGTGAGGGTTTTCTGAAGCCTGCCAACGGCGGCAACGCGGTGATGTCGGAAGCGTCGATCATCACGCAGGTCAAGGACGGAGTGACGCGCCGCTTCGTAGTCGTGTGGCAGAACATGAGCAAGACTGGGCCCGCAGATGATGAGTTCGGGCCAGTCGCCAGAATCGTCAAAGAGTTCCTAGACAGGGTTTAGGCGCTCGGGCGTTTGGCAATTCTCGCACCTTACATTAATGGTGAGGACTGCAAGGTCGGCATAAGGTCGCTCAAGAACGGTCAATGCGCCGATCCCATCAACGAGTGCGTGACTTCCGAAGCCATGATCGTGCAGGACACGCCGACCAAGCTTGAGTTCGTGGTGTTCCAGAACGTGAAGGACGCCACGAAACTCGACTTCACGCGAATCGCCGAACTCATCGAGGCTACTCAAAAACGGGTGCTGATACTCTACCGTGTTCGGAATGCAATTTACACGCAAGAGGATAAAGCGGTATATCCAGCACCCATTTTTGAATGGTCTCCTATGCAGCCAAAAACAATACGATTGCTGCACTTTTTCCTCTTCTATTCGCCACAGATGGGCAGGTGTGCGTTGGCGCGTGTATAAAGAGGGATGCGTTCCAATGGGGCCTCCGCTCTCAGTGTCTGGCCACCTTCGATGGTTTGTCCGCTCCAGGCATCGGTCCAGCTTGTGCCACACGGCAGATAGACCGTGCGGTAACGCGCTCCTGCTGTCAGGACCGGGGCGACGAGCAGGTCGGGGCCGAGCAGAAATTGATCGTCGATGCTGGCACATGCTTCGTCGTCGGGGAAGTCGAAGAACAGCGGGCGCATGGGAGGAATGCCTTTTTCATGGGCAACGCGCATCTGCTCTTCGATATACGGCCGCAAGCGTTCCCGCAGGAAGAGCAGGTCTTTGATGATTTCGTAGGCTTCATCCCCAAAGGACCAGGCTTCGTTGGCAGCACCGGTACCAATCATGGCCGCGGAGGAGCGATCAGGATTGCGATAGCCGTGCAGGCGGAAGAGTGGGCAGAAGGCACTGTATTGGAACCAGCGCACGACGAGTTCGCGGAATGCAGGTGACGTGATCTCCCCTCCATAAAAGCCGCCGATATCGGTGGTCCACCAGGGGATGCCGCTTAAGCCTATATTCAAACCGGCACGCACCTGAGCCTGGAGTGCCTCAAAGGTGCTATCGATGTCGCCCGACCACACAGCGGCACCATACCGCTGACTACCCGCCCAGGCGGAACGACATAGGTTGAGGATGGCATCATTTCCTGCCTCGCGCTGGTGCTCGTAGAAGCCTTGCTCGTGCAGCATGGGGTACGCGTTGGCAACTACTAATCCATTGCCCAGGTGGAAGCGCAAATTGTCCGGGTCCAGCGGGAACATCTCTGGTTCGCACGCGTCCAGCCACCAGGTTTTGACCCCGTACTGATAATAGTGAGCATGTACTTGCTCCCAGACGAACTGGCGGGCCTCGGGATTGGTGGCGTCATAGGAATAGAGAAAGGCTGGACCTTCTGGGCGATTATCCTGGAAGATCATCAGCGGTGCGAGGCCACGCTCGGTTCGTATCAAAAGTCCACGCTCCTGCATGGCCGCGTAGTTTTCGCTGAGCGGATTGACGGTGGGCCAGATCGACACCATCAGTTCGACTCCCAGTTCTTTTAGCTCGCGCACCATCGCGGCAGGATCAGGCCAGGCTTCCGGGTCGAACCGCCATTCTCCTTGTAGCGTCCAGTGGAAGAAGTCGATGACAATTACCGAGAGCGGCAGGCTGCGGCGCGCATATTCGCGTGCGACGGAGAGTACCTCGTCCTGGGTGCGGTAGCGCAGCTTGCATTGCCAGAAGCCAGAAGCCCACGATGGAAATTCCGGGGTATGGCCGGTTGCGTCGGCGTAGTGTTCCATAATAGCGGCAGGAGTGTCACCGGTAGTAATCCAGTAGTCGAGTTGTGGTGTGGCTTCTGCTACCCAGCGTGTTTCATTTGCGCCTAATTCGACGCGTCCAATGGCGGGGTTGTGCCAGAGCAAACCATAGCAGCGGCTGGAGAACAGAAAGGGAATAGACACTTCTGTGTTGCGCTGAATGAGATCGATGATACTGCCCTTCTGATTGAGGAGTCCGTGCTGATGTTGGCCTAAACCGTAGAATCGTTCGTTTTCATAGGCGTGGAAACGCATCTCCAGGTGATAGAGGTTGCTATGGCGCGCTTTATAATAGCGTGCTGGAATGCGGCTGGACCGTGCTGGCTGCGTCTCCGCTAACAGTTCAGTGCCGTTGTTGGTATTGAAAAAGTGGATGAGTCCCTGTGGTGAGATACGGGCAGTAATGGCACCGTTGCTGATGCTCGCACCATCTTCCCCAATAGTAATCTGTGCATTCGCCTGGGCGGGGGGCAGCAAGACGTTTACGCCGTTGTCAATGAGGGCGGCATTCTTGGTTGCTCGTACACGTAGGCTATCACGGCCCCACGGTTCGATGTACAGTTTCTCATGTTCTCGTTCCCAGAGCAATGTGTGGTGGTGGTGGTGATGAAATACCTGCATAAATAACCTTTCCTCTGAATTCGCGACAGCAAAGGGTATGGGGCGCGATACATTGGGCCCTACGCGTATACAGCGCGCTTCGCTGCCGCTTTTGACATCTTCGATTGACGTAGGAGGGCGATCATGCTCTTGAAAAATGAAAACTAGTAATGCCATTACTGGCGATCAATCGCTCTGCAGGACGCGCTTAAGCTGATCCCTACACGTTTCATTTTTCAAGAGCATGATCGGGTCCCTACTCTTTGACGGCTCCAGCAACGAGGCCCGCAGTGATGTACTTCTGGGCAAACATGAAGACGAGAATGATGGGCAGGGCCGCGACGACCGCTACTGCCATGAGATCGTTCCAGCGCGAGCCGTACTCACTGATGAACTTATAGAGACCCAGGGTCAAGGGGCGTTTCGTATCATCAGAGATCAAGGTGAGCGGAAAGAGAAAGTCGCTCCAGCCCATCAGGAACGTGAATGCTGCCACGGTCAGCAGACCAGGCCGCGTCAGCGGCAGGATAACCTGATAGAAGGTCCCCCATGCACCACAGCCATCAATGGCGGCTGCGTCCTCCAACTCCCGGGGTAAGCCCAGGAAGAATGGGCGTAGGATCAGGACGGCGAAGGGTAAGGTACGCGTCGTCACCGCCAGGACCACCGCCAGCAACGAGTTGACCAGGCCGACGCGGGTGAACATCACAAAGAGGGGCAAGGCCAACATGATACTGGGAAACATCTGCACGATCAAGAAGGCGAGCAGAAAGACATTCTTACCGCGAACGGGCAGCCGTGCCAGCCCGTAGGAAATGGGAGCTGCCAGGACCAGGCTCAAGATCATCGTTCCCAGGGCAATTTGCAAGCTATTGCCCATGTAGTGCAGGATATCTTGATTCTGCACAAAGTTGGCAATATAGGGCGTCCAGTCGAGGTGCAGCGGAAAGAGCGTGGGCGGCGTGCGAAACAATTCGGTTGTGTTTTTGAGCGAACTCACCAGCACCCAGTACAGCGGAAAGATCATGAGCAGGGTCGCGAACACCGCGAGTGCCGTCAGCAGCGCGGTGTTCCAAGATTTCTGTGTCGTCATCAGGCGACCTCCTCCCGCCGGATCAGGAACAAGTAGAGCGCGCTCGCTGCCAGCAGTAACAGGAAGATGAGCACCGCCACGGCTGATCCTGATCCGAGATCAAATTGCTGAAAGGCAATCTGATACGCATACAGCGGCATGACCTGGGTGGCGTTAACGGGTCCGCCTCCGGTCATGACATAGATCAAATCGAACACATTGAGGGTATAGATAAAGCCCAGCATGAGCACCGTCAAGCTGGTGGAACGCATCAATGGCAGGGTGACATGCAGGAAGCGATTGAAAGCATTCGCTCCATCGATGGTAGCGGCCTCATAGAGTGAAGCCGAAATGCCTTGCAAGCCAGCCAGCAACAGTGCCATGTTAAAGGGAATGCCGATCCAGACGTTGGCGATGATCACTCCCCACAAGGCAATCTTGGGATCGGACAACCAGCCAACAGGGCTATGGATCACCCCCACGCTTCGCAAGGCATAGTTGATGATGCCAGAATCGCTCTGGAACATCCATTTGAAGATGGTGCCACTCACGACAATCGGCAGCATCCAGGCGATCATGATTGAGCCGCGCATCACGCCAACGAGGGGGAGCGGTTTACTAAAGAGCAAGGCCAGCAGAAAGCCGATGGCAAATTGCAGAGCCAGGCACCCCAGCGTAAACACGAGAGAAACTCCCAGTGAGGAGCGGAAGACCGGATCGGTCAGGATCGTGCGATAGTTGTCCAGGCCGACGAACGGGATATCGCCAGAGAGCAAGGTCCCGATATTGACCTGCTGAAAACTGTACAGGAGCATTGTGCAGACGGGGTAGAGCAAAAAGGCCGCCAGGAATAGGGTAGCAGGCAACAAAAAGAGATAGGGCCCCATCTTTTTGACAATCCGTCGCCACAGCATGGGACGAGCACCAGGTGCTTTCGGGACCTGTGGACGAGTTGTAACAGTGGTAGACATGGCAAACATTCTCCTTGGGCAGGGGTGAAGTGCTGACGTAATGATGATACGGTCAGCCTTCATCCACCTGGCAATCATACTCCTATCCAAGCAAGGGCTTGATCGTCTGGGCCGCCTGGCTCAAGGCTGCTGAGGCAGACATCTGTCCACTAATGGCGGATTGAAAGGCTTGCTGAACGGCATTGGAGACCTGGGGATATTTGGGCCCGTATGCACGTGGTCTTGCGACCTCAAGCGAGTTCACAAAGACGGAGAGATACTGATCCTTCTGGAAAGCGGCATCCTGGGCAAGGGTTTTCGTGCTGGGGAGCCGGTTATCCGTCACGATGTAACTCCTCAATTGAGCTGGTTGCTGGGTCCATTTGAGGAAGTCCCAGGCTTCTTTCACATGCCGACTCGTTTTCGAGATGGCCCAGTTCTCGCCGCCCAGAATGGATGCGGATTGTGCGCCTTTCGGCAGCGAGACAACTCCCCATTTGAATTGGGCGCCTTGCCTGGTCAGCGCACCGACGGCCGCCGGGCTGTCAATCGTGTTTAGGTCAGCACCGGCCGACCAGAGGAAAGGCAGGAACTGGAAGGTGCCCTCTTCGCTTTTCACGAGAGACATGGATAAGCCATAGACTCCGGGCTTAGTCAGCTTCTGGGCGGTGGTGTGCAGTTCGTCGAGGGTCGTAGGCGGCGTGAGTCCAGCCTTGCTGAACATGTCCTTGTTGTAGTAGAGAGCCAGGCAGTTGCTATTATTGGGAAGGCCGTAGTTCTTGCCTTTCCAGACCGTCGATTTGAGGGGGCCGGGGAAATACTGGCTGGTCTGTCCCCACGTGCTGATCTGGGTGGTCAGGTCGGTGAGGACACCTAGATCCGCAAAGGCGGTGTGGTCAGGGTTGTCAATGACAGCGATATCAGGTAACTGTCCAGAAGCGGCCCCTTGGATGAGCTTCTGTTTCAAATCAGCAAAAGGAATGGTAGTACGCTGAATCTTGACCGATGGATTGGCCTTGGTGTAGCCGCTGATGAGTCCGAGATACCCACTCCCTGCCGGGTTAAAATAGTCCCAGAGGGTCAAGGTCACAGGGCCATTGGATCCCGATGTAGAACCACCACAGGCGGCGAGGAATGCCGCCGCCGCACTACTACTGAGGCCAAGAGCGGTTGCTCGTTCGAGAAAGCTACGACGCGTCATGCGTCCTGTTTGCATGGCGGTGATCATTTCGTCCATGCTGTTACTTTGCTGGAAAACCATGAGAATCCTCCTCAAATTGACACCTAATTGTGTCTAGAATCCGTAAAAGAAGAATGGTGCGGTACATCGTTGACGCGTAAAAAGATGACCTTACAAGAGGATGAGCAGACGGGCAACGTCAGAGGAAGCCCCGCCTACAGAGACACGGGAACGATAAGCAGAACCGAGCAAGCGGGATACATGAAAGTTAGTTCGTCGTGCGGCATCACTCCTTTCTCTAGTGGTGGCTGCTGGCTTGTGAGAGAAGTTCATCAATAGCCAGGGCTTCTTCACTCTCGTAGATGGGTGGCTGGAAAACTTCGCGTAAGATCAGGCTCGCTGCTCCACGGGTCCAGTTCGTCTCGTCGAGTGGATGAACGATAGGGCTGATGGGTGGAAAGGGACCAAAGCTATGCAGAGGGATGGTGGCGCGTAATGGTTCAAGGATGAGATTATCTGCTCTGAGCCCTTCTCCACTGATGAAGACACATGCGGGATCAAAAAGAGTGATCATGTTGGCGATGGCGATTCCCAAAGCCGTGCCAGCGCGTGCAAAGATCGTACGGAGCGACTCGTCTCCCTGGCGCGCCTGCTCTACCAAGTCATCAATCGTATCTTCTACCTGATGGCCGGGGTCTCTTCCGAGGGCGGAGCGTAGAATGCCGTAATCCGAAGCAGTCGCTTCCAGGCAGCCACGCTTTCCACAGCTACAGATGGGCGCGTCGGGGCTGGTATCAACCGTCATATGGCCGAATTCGCCTGCACCACCGTGTGAGCCGCGATAGATTTCTCCCTTCACGACAATGCCCAGGCCAGTACCACGGCCGATGATCACGAGCAGAAAATCCCCGGCATCGCGCCCGGCACCAAAGTAGCGTTCGGCAATGGCGAGCGTATTCACGTCGTTGTCAATGCGTACGGGCAGGTGCAGCTTCAACGCCAGTGCGGGCCCCAGCTCCACATCGCGCCAGTTGAGGATAGGGGAATAGCGGCAAATGCCACGCTCTGAATTGATGAAACCGGACAGGCCGACTCCCACACCCAGGATGCTGCGTAAGGAGATACCGGCTTCGCTAATGCAGCGTTTCACCGTTTCCGCGAGAGTAGCAACCACACGATGCGGGTCGGTATCGCTCATGTATGCTTCGCAGGAATGGACGGCGGCGCAATTGAGATCACAAACCGTGACCTTGATGCCGTTTTCGCGCAGTCGCACTCCGATGACGTGGCCCGCGCTGGAGTTAATACTCAGCAAGATAGGGCGTCGCCCTCCGCTCGATGCTTGGGATGAGACCTCTGAGACCAGGCCAGCAGCAAGAAAATTGCCCACAATCCGCGTAATGGTCGCGGCGGGTAAACCACTGCGCCTCACCAGTTCGGTCCGCGAAATGGAGCCTTGTTCGGCAATCAGATTAAACACAATGCTTTGATTGAGGTCACGCAACAAGCGTTTGCTGCCAGCACGGGTCGATGCCATACACGAACTCCCTTCGTACAGGAGGTTTGTTATTTCATTGAAATAAGTATGAAGGAATAGTACCATGTCTTTGAAGGTTTGTCAAGGGGTTTTGCGGTTGTGTTGCAAAAAATCGCCAGGAACGTCATGGGCGTATCGCCTCTTCTTATTGGGCTGATGCTGCCACTGCAAACAGCAGAGCGATGAATGCCACTTGTCCAGTGCTCTCTCCTTTGTTCACCCCTTGCATCTGTCCCTTACGAATCATGTGCATCGCGCGCTCCCCTTGTTGTAAATCATTTCTTTCTGCGGGCGGAAATTGTACAATTCTATGGGCCGAACGTTCTTTCTGTTTTCTGCCCTGGTGAAAACGCGGGAGGGGAATGAGCAGCTTGCTTGCATACCCGTGGAATTATACAATTTCCGCCCGCAGAAAGAAATGATTTACAGACATTGATGTTCTCCTCTGGGCGATCCCTCACCTCTTTTTTCTTCCTTTTCTTTTTTCTCTCCTTCAGTATAATCAAGCGCTCCAAGGTTCGCCAGCGGTATCAGGCTCGCTGATGCGAAATGTGGTAGAATAGAAAATCCCGCTTTTCCTCCTGTTGCGAGATGGAAGGCGAAAAGGAGAGTAGCAGTATGCCATCCAAGAGCAAAACCACAAAGAGCGATACCTCTAGTACATATATGGTTCTCGATAGCAAGAAAAAGGCAGAAATTCGCCGCCTCGTGCTCCAAGACCACCTCATCACAACCGTGATGGGAGGAGTGCTGGCGGAGCAGGCAGATCCAAGCATCTTTCATCGTATCCTTGATGTTGGATGTGGACCGGGCGAATGGATCTTGGAAACGGCTCAAATGTATCCTGAGATGCATCTCGTAGGCATTGATATCAATCCGCAGATGATTGAGTATGCTCGTGAGCAGGTCAATGCTCACCATCTCAAGGAGCGGGTCGAATTTCGGGAGATGGATGTACTTCAGGGACTCGACTTCCCTGAGGACTCGTTTGATCTCGTCAACCTCCGGTTTGGTATAAGTTACGTGCGAACGTGGGACTGGCCCAAATTGCTGAGAGAAATGCAGCGGGTCGCCCGTCCCGGAGGAGTTCTCCGCGTGACGGAGTGTGAAGTTGGTACTCGCAGTACCAGTCCAGCGTTAACGAAAATCAGTGAGATCAGTGTGCAGGCCCTTTACCGAGCAGGATATTTCTTCACAGAGGAAACCGCAGGACTGACAGCTCACCTGAAAGAGCTGTTGACAACAAGTTGGTGCAAGGATGTACAAACGAAAGCCTATCTATTGCCGTTCCATGCAGAAACTCCAGAGGGTCGGCTTTTTATTGAGGATTTAAGCAATGTGACTCAAGCAATGTATCCCTTTATGCACAAGTGGATGGGCATTTCCAAGAAGGAGTACGATGTGCTCTATCAACAAGCTTGCAAAGAGATGGAGCAGCCTGATTTCCATGCCATCTGGCCTCACCTGACTGTATGGGGAAGCAAGCTACTATCATACAAGAAATAAACGAGCTGCTCTGTGGGAAGAGAGCATCACACTGTAAATGATTGCATATCCCGACTCTTACGCATCTTCGCTGATACCAAATGTGGCAGAGTTCGCATCAGCGAAGATGCGTAAGAGTCGGGATATGCGTCAATTTGAGTTCATAAGCACCACTGCAACCAACAGGGTGTGTTTGCCACAAGGCAGCGGAGCACCAGATAACGCGTGAGCAAGCGCAGCCCGGGAAAGTGACGAACGTGGCAAGGCCTCTCGCCAGCGCACCGAAGTGAAACGGCCGCACGGTGGGAACCTTCGACCGCCTCCACTTCTGCCAGAATGGCCCGAGAAACTCTCGCGTGCCAGCTTAGGCCCGTTCGATCGCACGCTCAACTGCGCTCGGCAGACGCGTCTCAAAATCCAGGATGCCGACCCAGTCGGGATGGATGAAGATGCGCGTCATGCGCGGATAGAGGGGTGTCGCCTGATCGAGCAAAGCCTGTTCCTCTTCCTGGCTCATCGTCCGGCGGATCATCGCGGCGTACTCCGGCGCGATGCCCTCGACCGTGTCGACTCGCACCGTCCTGCGAATGAGGAGTACTTTGGCAGGCCTCGAGTCACGGTCGATGCTCACCGCCACCTTTGAGCCATTCGTGAGCACCTTCGTCTTCGGGGCATCCGTCGCTGTCGCCAGCACGATCTCCTCTCCGTTCCAGTGGAACCCGATGGGTACGACGCGGGGCGTGCCATCGCGCCAGTTGTAGGCCAGGTGCGCGGGGCTCTTCGACTGGAGCAATTGCTGGGCGACCGGGTCTCGCAGCAGGCCAACGTCTCCTTGTTTGGTGGGCATCAGAGTCTCCTTTCATTCGGGGGATCGATGCGCATGATGCGGGAGCGCGCATCCCGTGGGTGGCATCAGCATCACAGCTTTGCAGAGCGTTTGATGCGCGAGCGCCAATTTTTCCGCATCCGTACCACCATAAAGCAAAAGATTTCTCTGGCGCAACAACGCGAGATGTTGCGCCAACGATTGGAAGCTTTGAAGGCCCTGGCGCTGGTGGCGTAACACACACGCATGCAGGGACAGGTGTGTCGAGAACAATGTTGGCTCCTGCATTCTCAGTTCTGACACATCCCATGAAAAAGCAAATCGCAACAATCTCTTCATGAATTCTGCCGCTATATTCCCTGATCACACCTTTACGCATTTTATGCCTAATAGCTTAAACGAGCGAGGTGACATCTGGAACTGCCCCTTACCGTGAAGTGTGTATTGGAGTATTGGCGATGAAACAACAACTCTCTCAAAAGTAATGGTAATGTAGTTGCCGATGTTATGAGAGGTGAAACTACCGAGTTTAGAAGCAGCAGCACCTTTCATGCTAAAGTTGATAAAGTAGTATCCTATCTGCTGATCCTGCCCCAGACTCAGGCCCTTGGGATCCAGGTCAGCTCCAGTGAAGAGTGGGTTCCCATGGGGAATAGTTAACGGATACTGGCGAGGATTAAATGATGTGTTTTCTGGCACGCTGGTCGAACCTGTATTCCAGATTTCGAGCCTGCCCGGTTTGAGCAGCGCGTGAATAATCTGTTGCTGGCTACATTGATGGGAGACATTGACAGTGAGCCTGCTCTTGATGTGCTGCCGACTCTGCATGCACGTGGCCCATATACCTGTATCCGATGGGTGCAATTCCCTGGATACCTGCAGGACGCGAATACCGCCTGACAGATTAAGACTCTCTTCCATCCTAAAAGCATTGAGAACATTACGGAAGGACTTCTCATCTTTCTCTGTATCAAACCATAAGACAACAGACGCTGCACTTATACCTAATACAATGAGCAACAAAAGAAATGGGAGTGTTCCTCGACGCATTGTTTGATTTCCTCTCACTATCTTGAGATTCCACAATCGGCAACGTTCGGACATTTTGAAAGAAGTACGTTGCCGATAATCGATTCTAGAAGGCACGTAGCCCGTTTGGCGTCCCCAATCCAGTCGGGCCATTATAGCCCGGTCCTGCGCGACACAGGTAGGCAGGAGTGCAGGTACCATTGCTCCCATCGGTAACTGCGTTCAAGAATGCGGCATGGCTATACAGATAGGAACTCCCAACCGTTGCTGCATTGCCTGCCAGAGCATAGGTGCTGGCGATGATGGGCGAGGATGCGCTGGTGCCACCAACGACTTCCCAGCCAGAACCACCATACGTATCATAGATGGCGACGCCAGTACCAGGATCGGCCACAGCCGAGACGTCGGTGACGCTTCGGTTGGAGCACCCCCGGTCTGTCTGCCATAGAGGTTTGCTGACATACTGGCTACATCCACTGCCTGTCCCACTCCAGGCAGCCTCGGTCCACCCACGAGCGTTGTTTGCGCGACTCAGTGAAGTTCCACCAACAGCCACGACTCCCTGGAATGCTGCCGGCAGTTGCACGCCATAACCGCTATCGCCTGCGCTCGCAGTAACAATGACACCAGGATGATAGTAGTAATGAGCAACCATTTGCATAGACCGGCCATCTTCCTGGCTACCATAACTATTGCTGACGATGTTTGCACCCAGGCGTACGGCAGTATTCACACTCGTTCCCAGATCGTTGAAGGATGCGCTGTCGGCCTCAACCAGTAAGATATGACAATTAGGACAGGCTGCACTGACCATGTCCAGATCGAGGGCGATCTCGCCAGCCCAGTTGCTATCCGCCTGCGGGGAGTTGTTCCCGCCACGCTGATCCACTTTTCGGAAGCAGCCATTCCTGGTTGTGCAAGCCTGAAGATGAAAGGTCGAGCGGTAAATATTCATGTCCGCTTCTGCATTGGGATCATCATAGGCATCCACAATGGCAACGGTCTGTCCCTTCCCGGCAGTCGCTGATGGTAATCCATACGCATTCTGCAGGTCGCTCGGGA
>WNGE01009831.1_pt1 | contig 18629 bp, 17 predicted proteins | sample 5400651 | NCBI WGS metagenome assembly WNGE01 (sample SAMN13153370, study PRJNA577476) | soil metagenome | isolation source: 60 cm soil or saprolite under grassland replicate 2 | place: USA:California | collected 2016-06-15
CCTATGTGGCTTCCTTTTCCAAGCCCTCGATCGAGCTCGCCGCCCGGCTCGGGTGCGGACTGATCGTCGCGCCGTTCGCCGCCGCCATGAGCTATGGCGGGCTCAAGCAGGTCGCCGAGCTTTACCAGGAGACCTGTGCTAAGCACGGCACCACGCCACAACGGCTCATGTGCCGCTACTTCACGCACTTCGCCGACGACAGCGAGGCGGAGATGGCGCAGCGCGTCCGTCAGATTCGCTACTACAAGGAATGTGTCATTCCGGCCTTCCCGGGCGATCCCACGACGGCGCCGCCGAGCTACCGGTACTTCATCGAAATGGTGGAGCGGCTGCACAAGGTGAAGCCCGAGGACTTGACCGAGAATTCCGTACTGCTCGGCTCAGCCGCGCGGATCACCGACACCTTGAAGAAGGTCGAGGCCGCCGGGTTCCACGAGGTGATCCTCTATTTCAACGTCGGATTGAAGCCGCACGCCCAGGTCAAGGACGAGATGGCTCGCTTCATGGCGGAGGTTGCCCCCGCTTTCGACGGTGCGCACAAGCGGCGGGCAGCCATTGACGGCTAGGGGTTAGCTAGGCTCCCATCTCCGCCGCGCGGATCGACTCGACGCGAATCTCTTCGGTGAGGCGCGCCTTGTAGGCGGAGAATTCGGGCGAGGTCTTGATGGTGTAGGGGCGCGGGTGAGGCAGGTCGATGGCGAGGTCGCTCTTGATCCGGCCCGGCCGCGCCGTCATCACGGCCACGCGATTCGCCATGAAGATGGCCTCGTCGATGTCGTGGGTGACGAAGAGCACCGTCTTGCGGTCCGCCTCCCAGATCCCGAGGAGCAGCTCCTGCATGAGGGCGCGGGTCTGATTGTCGAGGGCGCCGAAGGGCTCGTCGAGGAGGAGGACCTTGGGATCGTTGGCGAGGGCCCGGGCGAGAGCGGTGCGCTGCTGCATGCCGCCGGACAGCATGCGCGGGTAGTGTCGCTCGAAGCCGCGCAGACCCACGCGCTCGATGAAGTGCGCGCCGATACGCCGTCGCTCCGCCGCCCGCATCCCCTGCTCCCGCAGACCGAAGCCGATATTCTCCTCAACGGTGAGCCACGGAAAGAGCGTGTAGGACTGAAACACCATGCCGCGATCGGCGCCGGGGCCGGCCACCGGCTCGCCGTCGAGGAGGACTCGGCCCGTGGTGGGACGATCGAGCCCCGCCACCATCCGCAGGAGAGTGGACTTGCCGCAGCCGGAGGGCCCGAGGAGACACAGGAAGTCGCGGTCGGCCACGCGAAGCGAGGTCGGCTCGATGGCCCGGGTGGGAGGCCCGCCGCGCACGCCCGGAAAGGTCCGGCTCAGCTCCTCGATGGAGAGCGTGGGCACGGGCGAGGGCTCAGGCGAGGCTCCAGGGAAACAGCCGATGGTTCAGGGTCTTGAAGACGTAGTCGGAGGCGAGCCCGATGACCCCGATCACCACGATGCCGAAGATGATCTGGCCCGTGTCGAGGAGAGCCTGGCTGTCCGTGATCATGTGCCCGATCCCGCTGGAGGCCCCGATGAGCTCGGCCACGATGACGTACGTCCACGCCCAGCCGAGCACGAGACGCAGCGTCTCGGCGATGTCGGGCGCGCTCGAGGGCAGGAGCACGCGGCGCACGATGCCCCCCGCGCGCGCCCCCAGAGTGTAGGCGGCTTCCACGAGATCGCGTCGCGTCGAGCCCACGGTGACCGCCACCATGAGCACGATCTGGAAGAAGCAGCCGATGAAGATGACCATCACCTTCTGCGCCTCCCCGATCCCCGCCCACAGGATGAGGAGGGGAATGAAGGCGGAGGCGGGCAGATAGCGGGCGAAGGAGATGAAGGGCTCGAAGAACGCCTCCACCGGCTTGTAGGCGCCCATGAGCATGCCCAGGGGCACGCCGATCACCGCGGCGAGGGCGAAGCCGCCGAACACGCGCCAGATGGTGACGCCGATGTCGGCGTAGAAACCGTGCACCACGAGCAGGGTCCAGCCGGACCCGACCATAGATATGGGGTCGGCGAGAAAGGTCCGGTTGACGAAGCCGCCCAGGGTGGCCACCCCCCACCCGAAGAAGAACAACACGAAGAAGGCCACCCCGAGCGCGATCCGGGCCGCGCGCGCGACGGGGACGAGGGGCTTCAGCGCGGGGTCCGTCCGTCGGTCACGTGGCCTTCACTTGATGAAGCGCGTGTCGATGGTGGAGGTGACGTCGGGCACGCTCTTGATGATGCCGAGCTCCAGGAGCAGATCGGCCGCTTCCTTGCTGAACGCCTGCATGTCGCCGGCAAAGAACTTGCGGTTTGCCTCCCGGTTCTGCCAGCGGAGATAGGACTGCGACTTCTCGAACTGCTCCCCCGTCTGCTTCACCACCGCCCCCATGATCTCGAAGCTCTTCTTGGGCTCCTTGGCGATCATCTCCTCCGCCTCGAAGTAGCTGTCCACCATGGCCTGGACGAGCTTCGGGTTCTCCGCGATGAACTTCGGCGTGCAGCCGAAGGTGTCCATCACCATGGGATAGTCGAGGGTGGTGGCGATGATCTTGCCCGCCTCGGGCTTCTCGCGCACCGTGGACAGGTAGGGCTCATAGGTCATGGCCGCGTCGTTCTGGCCCGCGATGAAAGCCTGGGCGGCCACGGCGGGCTCGAGGGTCGCCACCTTCACGTCCTTGACGGACAGACCGTTCTTCTTGAGCATCCACGCGAGAGTGAAGTAGGGTGCGGTGCCCGGAGCGGAGGCGGCCACCGTCTTTCCCTTGAGGTCGGCGATCCTGGCGATGGTGTTGCGCACCACCATGCCGTCCGCGCCGTAGGACTTGTCGAGCTGCAGGACCTGCTTGGTGGCCACCCCGTTGGCGTTCCAGACAATCCAGGTCTCCACCGTGGTGGCCGCGCACTGCACGTCGCCCGAGGCAATGGCGAGGTGCCGGTCCTTCTGGGGAATGAACTTGATGGTCACGTCGACCCCGTTCTTCTTGAAGATCCCCGCCTTCTCCGCGAGGGACAGGGGGGCGAAGCCCGTCCACCCACTCATGGCCACGGTGACCTTGGGCAGATCCTGGGCCGGGGCGGCCACGGCAAGGGCGAAGGTGAAGACTCCTGCGACGATAGCGATGACGGAGCGCATGCGACTCCCTCCTGAACGATTCGTGGGCACCGGGACGAGCGACCTGCACATCGAGCGGCCGTTACGGCGCTCAGAGAATACTACACGCCGCGCCGTCTTTGCGTTCGCAGTTCAGCTTTCGTAGACGCGCTTGAGCTCGCCTTCCGCCCAGCGAACAGCGTCCTCGGGCGGCATCCCCTGCACCGCCTTGGCGTACATGTCGGTGATCACGTACTTGGTGTAGACGAGGGTGGCCTTGGCGCTGGGCGGCCCCGCGTAGCCGAGGGCGCGGGAGCCGCGCGCCGCGGTCTTGAAGGGGCGCATCGCCTCGTCCACCTCCGTCCACATCTTGCTCCCTTCCCAGAACGCGTTGGCCCCGGTGGCATAGCCGCCTTCGAGCTCGAACCAGCGCGCGTACTGCTCCTTCGCGTGGAGCCACTTGACCAGCTCCTTGGCCGCCCCCACGTTCTTCGACTGCTTCATGATCGTGGTGGAATACGTCACGTGGTAGGTCGGGGTGGGCCCGTGCGGTCCGTCGGGGTAGCGGAAGTGGCCGATATCGGGCCAGAGCGGCTGCCCCTTCTCGTCCTTGATGTCGGGGCGGCGCTTGGCCAGGATGTAGATGCTGCCGCCGTTCAAGGTGGCCGCGATCTCGCCCGAGTGAAAGGCGCGGTTGTTCGTGGTGTCGTCCCACGCGAGGCCGCCCTCGTCGCACGCTTCCTTCCAAAACGCGGTCATCCACTTGACGGCCTCCACGGTGTTCCGGGAATTGAGCGTCACCTTCGTCCCCGTCTTGTCCGTTTCCGCGCCGCCGAAGGTCCAGGTCAGCGGATAGGACCAGGTCGGCGCGTCGTTGACGGTGTGGCCGAGGGTCTGGCCGAAGGGGCGGCCCTTCTTCTTGAGCAGGGCGCCGATCTTTCTGTACTCGTCGAGCGTCTTGGGGGGCTCACCCGACCCCGCCTCGGCAAACCACGACTTGCGGTAGTTGACGAGGGCGGGCGTGATGCAGTGGGGCAGCCCCAGCCAGCGGCTACTGTCGCGCGCCGCCGCCTCCGACTGCGGGCAGAACTTGCCCTGGTCGCGCTCTTTCCAGTCGGCGAGCTCGGTCATGTCGGCGAGGGCGGAACCGTAGAGATGCGGCCAGTTGTGGAGCATCTGCACGATGTCGGCGCCCGCCCCCGACTGGATGGCCGCGGTGATGCGCGTCTGCAGGTCGTTCTCGTTGATGGTCTCGAGCGTCACTTCCATCTTCATCTGCTTGCCGTAGTCGGCGAGCTGGCGCTTGAGCTCGGCCTCGCCCTGGGGAATGAAGTCCACGCGGAAGAGGAGATGAAGCCGCGTGGCCTGCGCGTGGGCAGGCGCCTGTCGCGAGGCGAGGATGCCCGCGAGGCCGCCCGCGGCGCTCCGAAGGAGCTGCCGGCGGTTCATCGCTCGGCGGCGATGGAGAAGGACTCGAACATCTTCCAGTTCAGCGCGGAAAGAGTCACCGCCAGCGCTGCGAGAACCGCCATGGCCATCTTCATCTGAGCGCTCTCCCTGTGGCCGGTGGTGAGTGCATCTGCGCAGTGACGAGAAGAACTACTTCATCCTCACGAATACGACGTCGAAGCTTCGTCCCTCTACGGCCTGGTAGTACACGCCGTAGAGCTCGTCACGCTTGGAATCATACGTCAACGTATACGTGCTCCCCGGGTAATTCGGCGCGCGGAGCTCGACGAACACCCGCACGGTCGCTCCGTCCCGGCTCGCCTGCGCCTTGCTGACATTGATCGGGCGGGGATTGAGATAGGCGACGTCGATGGCGCCGTCAGGGCGAACCTTCCGGATGTCGAGGACGTAGCCGCCGTCAGGGCGGCGCCAGCGACCTTCGAGCTTCTCGAAGCCCTGATCCGCGGCAAGGGCAACTGACGCCGCGGCCACCAGCGCGAGCACAACGGCCAAGAATGACCGCCCTCCGCTATTCGAAAGCAAAGATCCGCCTCCAGTCATTCTTCATCACCGCGAAGCATCCTCCTCGGTTGTTCGTGACCACCACTACCCCGAAGACGCCAGCTGCCGCTTGATCCCCTCCAGGAGCTCGCGGGCCCGGGGGTCGGCGGGCGAGATGGTCACCAGCTGCTCGGCAAAGGGTAGCGCGCGCTTCCACTGACGCCGCTGCACATAGAAGGCGGTCAGGGCATAGACGATATCGCCATCCCGCGGATCGAGCTGGAGCGCTTGGAGGAGCGAGGCCTCGGCGTCACGGTCGCGGCTGAGCCGGTCGAGGGCGAGGCCGAGATTGTACCGCACGCGGGCGCGCCGGGGCATGAGCCGCGAGGCGGTGGCAAGCGCATCGGCGGCCTCGGCGAGCCGCTTGTCCTCCGCGAGGAGGAGCCCGAGCGAGTAGTAGAGCTCGCCCTCGTTGGGCGTGCGTTTGAGCCCCTCGCGCAGCACCCGCTCCGCCTCCGCGTTGCGCCCGACCGCGTTGTAGAGCGCGACGAGATTGGCCCGGGCGGGGCCGAAGTAGGGATCCATGCGGAGCGACGTCAGATACTCGGCCTCCGCGAGATCGCGCTTGCCCTGGCTCGCGTAGAGCACGGCCAGGTTGAGATGGCTGGCGGGCATGTCGGCCATGGCGTTCTGCGCCTCGACGAACTCGGCGACGGCCGCGGCGAAGGCCGTGCGCTGCCGGCCGTCGAGACGGTCCGGGGGCACGGAGGCGAGGACGCGCGCCGCCTCGATGCGCACCGCGCGTACCCTGTCCGTGAGCAGGGGGGCCACCGCGTTGACACGCTCGGGCGGAGGCGCGCCCTCGAGCGCGGCCACCGCGGCGACCCGCACCGCGGGGTCCGCATCGCTCAGGGAAGCGATGAGAACGTCGGTGCCCTGGGGGCCATAGCCTCGCAGCAGGCCGAGGGCGGTGGCGCGGACGATGGCGGGAAGGTCGCGATCGCCGGCCACGGCCATGATGGCCGGCGCGCCGTCACGGGCTCCCGCGCGACCCGCCGCGATAGCCACCGGCCACTCCAGTCCCTTCGGCCGCTCAGGGCCGTACCACTTCACGATGGTCGCGGACGCCCATTCGGCCGTGCGATCGCGGTGGCAGCCGGTGCACGCATTCGGTGTCCCGATCTTGATCGAGAGATCGGGCCGGGGCGGCCGCAGGGTGTGATCCCGCCGCGCGTCCACGATCATGTAGTCCCTGGTGGGCATGTGGCAGCTGACGCACTGAGCGCCGGGCGATCCCGCTTTGTGGAAGTGATGGACAGGGGCGTCGTAGACCTTGTGGGCGAGCGTGGGGAAGCGAGGGTTGGCCTCGGGTCGGTGGCACTGGGCGCACACCGCATTGCCCTCCGCCTTGAGCTTGGCGCTATGCGGGTTGTGGCAGTCGCTGCAGCGGACACCGCGCTGATACATCTTGCTCTGGCGGAAGGAGCCGTACTCGTACACTTCGTCGAGCTGCTGTCCGTCGGCATGGTACAACCCCGCGCGCAGCGTCTCAGGCCTGAAGGTGTCGTAGAGCGGCCGACCGGGATGCTCGCCCGCGGCGACCCGGGCCCGCCGCGAGTGACAGGACGCGCACGCATCCACCTCGTAGCGTGAGTCGTTGGCCTTGAACCCGACCACGAGGCCGGTGGCCGCGCCGCCGCGACCTCCGGCACGCGCCCACGCCACATGGTCGCCGCCGGGGCCGTGGCAGGCTTGGCAGCCCACGTCGATCTCCTTCCAGCCACTCTGATACGTATCCGCGGCCGGGTCATAGCCCTTCCGGAAATCCGTGGTGTGGCACTCCGCACACATCAGGTTCGCGTTCTGGAAGCGCCCCGTCCAGTGCAACGGATCATCCGGAGCGATCCTCTCCCCCGGGTACAGAGAAAACCACCGATTCTTCGCGACATCCCAGGCGATGGTCAGACTCTGGAGTCGTCCGCCCGGAAACTCGACGAAATACTGCTGGAGGGGGGCCACCCCGAAGGTGTACTTGATCTCGAAGTCGGCCGGCTTGCCGTCTCCACCTTCCGTGTGAACGAAGAACTTGCCCTCGCGCGAGAAGAATCGCCACGTGACACCGCGCTCGCTGAACGTGGCGCCGCGAAAATCGCCGAGCACCGTGTGGACGGTGGCGGGCTGCATGGCGCGCTGGTGATGCGATCCCTGCCAATCGCGAGATTCCTTGGGGTGACATTCCACACACGACGCGTCGCCGACATAGGCGACCGCCTTGGCGCTTTCCGTCTGGTACGGCCGCGAATCGGAGAGAAGCCTCCATCCCAGGGGGACGGCGGCCGCGAGCAGCGCCACCGTCGAGACCCCCGCCCACATGAGCCATCGGCGCCGCGCGGGCGGCCATGACGCCGCTCTCTGGGGGCGAGGGGGGCTCAGACCGCGCGCTCTTCTTCGATGAAGCGGAGAAGCGCCAGGGCGAGCGCGATCATCACGGGGCCGAGGACGATGCCGATGGCACCGAACGCGGCGAGGCCCCCCATGAGACCGAGAAGCACGGGCAGCGTCGAGATCTGGGCGCGGCCCGAGACGACCAAGGGGCGCACGATGTTGTCCACCAGCGACACCACGACCATGCCCCAGAAGACGAGGAAAGAGGCGGCGCCCATGCGTCCCTGCGCCGCGAGCATGATGGCGGCGGGTATCCACACGAGGGAGGAGCCGACCAGTGGCACGAGGGCGGCCAGGGAGGCGATAACGCCGAAGACGACGGGAGAGGAGAGCCCGGTGAAGGCGAAGCTCAGGCCCACCAGCGTCCCCTGCACGAGGGCGGTAAGCAGCGTGCCCAGGGCCACCGCCCGCGTCACCGCGGAGACATGGCCCACGAGGTCGGCCTTGCGGTCGGGGCTCATGGGAATGAGGCGCAGCGCCCGCGCCATGGCCTCGCCACCATCGCGCAGGAAGAAGAAGAGGAGGAACAGCGTCAGGCCGACTTTGACCACGACTCCCAGCACTCCGACGAAGAAGGCGCCGCTGGAGTCGAGGAGGAGGGTGAGGAGCGACCGGCCGCCGTCGAAGGCCCAGCCTCGAATCTGCTCAGGCGGTACCGGCACGAACCTGGCGATCCATTGGAAGACCTGGTCCAGGGCGGGCGTCTGCAGGAGATCACTCGGCTGATTGATCCGATAGTGCTCGGCGAGCCGCTCCAGTACCCGCAGGAGCTCCGTGGCCTGGCCGGCGAAAATGACCGCCGTCACCACCGCGGGAATGAGGACGAAGAGCGCACCCGCCAGGGTCAGGAGGAAAGCGGCGAGCCCCGGGCGCCCCCCGAGCTTTCGAGTGAGAAGGCCGTTCAGGGGCGCGACGAGGAAGGCGAGGAGTCCCGCCCAAAGAATCGAATCGAGAAAGGGCCTGAGGATGCTGAACAGGGCCAGCGCAAGCAGGCTCCCCGCCACCACCCCGAACACCCGCGCATAGAAGCGGCCCTCCCCCGCTTCGGCCATGCCGGCTTACTTGAGCTTCATCTCGATCCCCTCTCCGGCCAGGGTAAGCTTGACACCCGTCTGGGTGCTCGACAGCTCCATCACCACGCCATTCTCGTTCTTGAGGGCCACCACGGACATGCCGCCGCCCACCGCCGCCCCCGCCTGGGCCGCCGCATAGGTGCCGGAGAAATCTTCGACCTTGTCGAGGTGGTAGACCTTGCCGCGGGCGCTGACCTTGGAGACGCCCAGGTCCAGGACGCTGAGCCCTTTCACGGAGAAGGTATACGTCTTGCCCTTGTAATTGAGCTTGCCGTCGCCCCAGCTCACCCCCACGCCGAGGGCGACCGACTTGCTCTCAATGGTCACGGTGCCCGAAGGCTTGTCATCCGCCGTCGCCACCCCGCTCACGCCCACGAGCGCCGCCACCACCATCCAGATCCACGCACGCCTCATCGGCACTCTCCTTTTCGTCCCAGCATTTGCGGCCGTCCAAAAAATTTCGGGCGCGGCTGGAGTGTAACACGGGGCGCGGTATAGTACCCTCCATGACCACCTTCCCGCTCGCCCTCGACGGCATCCGTGTCATCGATCTCTCGCGCGTCATCGCCGGGCCATGGTGCGGGGCCCTCCTCGCCGACCTCGGCGCCGACGTCATCAAGGTCGAGGACCCGGCCGGCGGCGACGAGTCGCGCACCTGGCCGCCCTACAAGGACGGCGAGGCCGCCGCCTACCTCCTCTTCAATCGCAACAAGCGCGGCCTGCAGCTCGACCTCAAGGCCCCGGAGGGCGTGGAGGTGGTCAAGGCCCTCGTGCATTCGGCCGACGTGGTCATCGAAAATTTCCGCACGGGCACCATGGAGAGCTTCGGCCTCGGCTACGAGACCCTGGCCGCCATCAATCCACGCCTCATCTACTGCTCGGTCTCCGCCTTCGGTCGCACGGGCCCTCGCAAGGACTCGCCGGGCTACGAAGCGCTCATGCAGGCCTTCTCCGGCATCATGTCCATCACCGGCGAGCCGGAAGGCCAGCCGGTGCGCGCCGGCGTGTCCTTTCTCGATCTCTCCACGGGCATGCTGTGCGCGCTGGGCGTGTGCGCGGCCGTCATACAACGCGAGAAAACCGGCCTCGGCCAGCGCGTGGACGGCTCGCTTCTCGAGACGGCGGTGAGCCTGCTCGCCTTCCACGCCGAGGGCTATCTCCTCACCGGGGCCATCCCGAAGGCCCTCGGCTCCGGGCATCCGTCGCTCTCCCCCTATCGCAACTTCAAGTGCCAGGACGGCCAGTGGATCTTCATCGCCGCCGCCAATGACCGCTTCTGGCAGAAGCTGACGGGTGCGCTCGGGCTGAACGAGCTGGCCACCGACCCGCGCTTCGCCGTGAATCAGCAGCGGGTCAAGAACCGCGTGGAGCTCGAGGAGCTGCTCGAGCGCGTCATCGGCGAGCGGGAGCGCGAGCCGCTCTTGAAGCTCCTCGGCGAAGCGGATGTGCCGGCCACGGCCACGCCCGTGCACACGGTGGATCAGGTGATGAACGATCCCCAGACGATCGAGCGGGGCATCGTGCAGAAGGTCACGCATCCCAAGCTCGGCGAGATTCCCGTGGTGGGCACGCCCCTCAAGTTCTCCCGGATGAACCCGGGCGTCCGCCGCGCCGCTCCTCTCCGGGGCGAGCATACCGATGCCATTCTCGCCGAGTGTGGGCTGGCCCCGGAAAGGATCCGCGAGCTCCGCGACAAGAAAGTCGTTCAGTAGCACCTTCACCGATCCGCGAGGAGGCAATCATGTTCGGACTCCACAAGGTCTCGATGATCGCGAAAGAGGAAGCGCTGCCCGGCCGCAAGACCGCCATGCCCGTGCCCGAGAAGCACTTCGTGAGCGGCGCCCGCCTCACCCCTCCCTTTCCCGAGGGGATGGAGCTCGCGCTCTTCGGCATGGGCTGCTTTTGGGGCGAGGAGCGTGTTTTCTGGCAGGTGCCGGGCGTCTATTCGACCTCCGTCGGCTATGCGGGCGGCTTCACACCCAATCCGACCTACGAGGAGGTGTGTAGCGGCATGACGGGGCACACCGAAGCGGTGCGCGTGGTCTTCGATCCGAAATCCGTATCGTACGAAGCCCTCCTCCGTCACTTCTGGGAGGGCCACGATCCGACCCAGGGCATGCGCCAGGGCAACGACGTGGGCACGCAGTACCGCTCCGCCATCTACACCTATGGCGACGCCCAGCTCACGGCCGCCCGCGCCTCGAAGGACGGGTACCAGCGGGTGCTGAGCAAGGCCGGGTACAAAGCCATCACCACCGAGATCCGCGAGGCGCCCGAGTTCTACTACGCCGAGGACTATCACCAGCAATACCTCGCGAAGAATCCGTGGGGCTACTGCGGGAGCGGCGGCACGGGCGTGAGCTGCCCGGTGGGGCTCGTCACCACGGCCTGAAAGGCCGGGGGCGGGCGAATACCTGGCCGGAAATCGCGTCAGAGTGGAGAGCTTGGACACCAAGGAGGGTTCTATGCGGGGACGGCGCGGGTGGGGGGTGACGGTGGTGGCGTGGCTCCTCATCACCTCGCTGGCGGGAGGCTGCGCCTCGCTCGGCACCACGGAAACACCCGACTCCCTGATGAAGGAAGGGCAGAAGCTCTACCTCGACAAGAAGTACGACGAGGCCATCATGAAGTTCGAGCGGGTCCTCGAGCTCGACAATGCGCGCTGGCTCGCCTATGTCTATCTCGCCCGCTGCTACATGGCCAAGGCCAGCTTCACCCTCGCCGTCGCCAATGCGCGCATCGCCTATCAGGGCGAGCCGGGCGGCGAGGACGTGCTGCGTACGTTCTCCCAGGCCCTCCTGGCCGGGGGCACCGAGGCGGTGCATAGGGGCCGGTTCACACAGGCCATCACCGACTTCTCGGACTACATCAACCTCCACCCGAACGAAGCGCAGGGATTCCTCGGAATCGCCCAAGCCTATGCGGGCGAAGGCCGCTACGCGGATGCCCTCGCTGCCTTCACTCGCGGATTCGAGAGGGACAAAAGCGGGGCGGTCCGGGAGGCTCTCCTCAAGGCACTCCTCGAGGGCGGCACGCAGGCGCTGCAGCAGGGCCAGGCGAAGAGCGCGGTCTCTCTCCTCCAGGAGTATGTCCACGAGGATCCGGGGAACGCGGCCGGCTATCTCGCCCTCGGCAAGGCGCTGCTCGCCGCCGGCTATCGCTCCGACGCCCGCGGAGCGCTCGGCCGCGCGCTCCAGCTCAATCCCGGCCAGCGCGAGGCCACCGACCTCCTGGGCGGCCTTCGCTAGCCGACCGCCGCCACGGCGGACGGCGGGCCGAGCGACCACTTCAGCGCGATGGGCGTCATCATGGTCGTGACCATGACCATGATGACGACGGCCGAAAAGAGCGCGGGGTCGATCACTCCCAGCCCCTTCCCGACGCTCGCGAAGATGAGCCCCACCTCGCCGCGAGGCACCATGCCCAGCCCCACCGAGAGCCGGTCGGTCTTCCCCGCCGCGAGCCCGCAGACGACCTTGCCGGCCACCGCTGCTACCGTCAGGCCCGCGGCCACGCCGAGCGTCCCCGGCCTGGCAAAGGTGGAGAGGTTGACCTGCATGCCCATGAGCAGAAAGAAGACGGGGGCGAAGATCTGCTCGAGAGGGGCCACCAGCGCGTGCACGGTCTCGCCGATCGCGTCGTTCCCGCCTTCGCGCGCGGGGAAGTGCGTGTCGCTCACGATGAGTCCCGCCGCGAAGGCGCCCACGATGGTGGCGAGCCCGATGAGGTTGGCCAGCCACCCCATCAAGAAAGCCAATGTCAGGGCAAAGAGGAGCCGCGTCTGGGTCGGCTCGAGCCGGCGGAAGGCGCGGGCGAGCCGCCGCGCGATGCGATCGCCGAGGAAGATCACCATGGCCATGAAGGCCGCGGACAAGAGGGTGATGCGCGCGACCTCGCCCAGATGGATCCCGCCCGTGGCCACCACGCCCGCCACCACGGCGAGCACGATCAGTCCGAGCACGTCGTCGATGACGGCGGCGCTCAGGATGAGCTTGGCCTCCGCGGACTGAAGCCGCCGGAGATCCTGGAAGACGCGCGCGGTGATGCCCACGCTGGTCGCGGAGAGCGTGGCCCCCACGAAGAGGTGCACGGCAACCGGCGCGGCAGGGAGGAGAAGCGACGTGGTCAGGTAGCCGAGGGCAAAGGGCGCCACGATGCCGATGACGGCCACCACGAGCGCCCGCGGGCCGACCCCTACCAGCTCCTCGACGCTCGACTCCATGCCGACCATGAAGAGAAGCAGCGTCACGCCGAGATTCGAGAGGAGCCAGACCACCAGTGTCATGAGGACCCACCGCCCCCCCTCAGCGCCGCTCAGCGCCTCGACCACCCGCGCGCCGACCGATCCGGGGCCGAGATCCGCAGCCGGAAGCACCTTGGCCGCCGCCTCCGCCACCGACAGGGGCGAGTTCCAGGCCACCGCCACCACCTTGCTGACCTCGTCGAAGTGCATGAGGAGAACGAAGAGCGGAGCGCCGAGCCAGTAGCCGACATTGCCGATGACCACGCCGATGACGAGCTCGCCCAGCACCGCCGGTTGACCCACGAGGCCGGCCCCCCGCCGGCCGATGGCCGCGGCGAGCACGACCATGGCCAGCTCCAGCAGGACGGGCGCGAAGGGATCGGCGTGCCCGCCCTCGGCGCCCGCGGCATGGGCCGCGCCCGTGGCCAGCAATGCGAGGACCGCGCTGGACAGCCAGACGGCCCGGCGCCCGCCCATCACACGCTCAGTCCGCGGCCGGCGAGACGTCGGCGGCGCCCGCGGTGCGCGCCATGAATTCCTTGGGAACGGGCTTGCCGGCGTCCGTGAAGGCCTTGCGAATCGCCGCCACGTTGGGACCAAAGATGGTTTTCCGCTTGTCCCGGCACCACTGATTGGATCCGGCCACGGTGTCGAGCGAGCCCTGGAACCGCGGCATCACATAGCGCGCGAAGAGCTCGTAGCTCTTGAGCGTCTCTTCCCGACTCGCCCACTCGTTGGCGCGGAAGAGCAGTCCGCCGAAGCCCCCGCGCGAGAGGTCTGCCAGCCGCTCGATACCCTTGCTCACGGTGTCGGGCGTGCCCACGAGCGTGGTGCCGGCGGCCACGCCCTGGCGGATCGGATCGTCCGCCCGCCCGGGTGGCCGTCCCAGGGTCTCCTCGAAGTACGTCACCGTCTCGTGACGCTCGCCCGCATGCACCTGTCGGAGGGCCAGCTCATCGTCGTCGGCCACGTGAACATTGACCACGAGCCGCCACTTGCCGCGGTCCATGGTCGTCCCGTGCTTGGCCGCGGTGTCCTCGCCGAGGCGCCAGTGCTCGGCGATCGCCTCGGGGCCTCCGGGCAGCCCGGCGCCGAGCGAGAGTACTCCAAGCCCGTGCTTCCCCGCGCTGATCATGCCCGCCGGCGTCATGACGCTGGCCACCGAGATGGGGAAGTACGGGTCGGTGTACGGCGCGAGGTGGAGGCGCGCGTCGCGGAGCTCGAACCAGTCGGTCTTCATGGTCACGGGCTCCTCGCAGCGCAGAAGGGCCATGATGGCGTCCAGCGCCTCGTCCATGCGCGGCCTCTGGGTTGCGGGCTCGATACCCATCATGTAGGCGTCCGAGACGAGGGCCCCCGGACCGCATCCGAGCATCGCGCGTCCGCGCGTGAGGTGATCGAGCTGGACGAATCGCTGGGCGACCAGGAAGGGATGGTGATACGGCAGGCTGGTGACGCCCGAGCCCAGCATGATGTGCCGCGTGCGCTGGGCGGCGGCCGCGATCATGATCTCGGGAGAGGCGATCAGCTCCCACCCCGCCGAATGGTGCTCGCCGATCCAGACCTCGTCGTAGCCCAGGTAGTCGAGCCACTCGATGAGCTCCATGTCGCGGTCGATGGCGAGGGTCGGATTCTCGCCGACGCGATGAAAAGGCGCGAGGAAGATCCCGTACTTCATTCCGCGGTGGGTCATGGTCTCTCCGTGAATGGGGGTAGTGCGCCGGACGCTAGCGGGCGAGCGTCATCTCGGACACGATGAGCCGGAAATCGGCGCGCGGCTTGAACGAGACCCGCCGGCTCACGCCGTAGACGACCACCTCCTGGAACAGCTCGACGGAGGGCTTCTCGTCGTGGAAGATGGCGGTGGCTTCGGTATAGAGCGCCTTGCGCTTTTTCTGGTCGAGGGTGTAGCGCGCCTGCTCCATGAGCTCGTAGAAGCGCTGGCCGGGCTGGCTCCCGACCCAGTACTTGCCGTTGAAACCGGTCGGATGAAAGATGCGCCAGAGGCTGCCGTCGGCGTCGAGCAGCGTGGACTGGGGATTGCCGAGGAAGAGGCCCGACGGGGGCACCGCGCGCTCGTTGTTCATGCGCTGCCGCGCGCCCATTTCCATCATCTCGATCTTGCCCCGGATTCCCGCCTTGCTCCACATGTCGACCACGGCCTCGATGAGAGCCTTGTCGTTGACCATGGTGCCGTTGCCGAAGTACACGGTCACGTCGATCCCGTTGGGATAGCCCGCCTGGGCGAGGAGGGCGCGGGCCTTGGCGGGGTCGTAGGGATAGGGCTTGAGCGCCGGGTTGTAGCCGAAATCGGTGTCGGCGACCCCGCCGCTGTACGGCTTGCCCATGCCCGCGTAGAGGTTCTTGATGAGCGCGGGCACATCGAGGGCATAAGCGAGGGCCTGGCGCACGCGCTTGTCGGAGAGCGGCGGCTGAGTCGAGTTGGTGGAGAGCGCGACCACCCGCGTCGACGGGACACTTACGAGCCGGGTGCCGCGCCCATCCGCGATGTTCTTCATCCGGTCCGGCGGGACGTTGGTGATGACGTCGACCTCGCCCTTTTCGAGAGCGATGACGCGCGGGAACTCGTCCGGGATTGGCTTCCAGATCACGCGCTCCACGCCGGGCGCCTTGCCCTCCCAGCCCCACCAGTCGTGATTGGCCTGCATGACGAGCCGCTCGTCCTTAACCCACTCCACGAAGCGATAGGCGCCCGAGCCCACGGGCCGGCGGGCCAGCTCCTTGATGCCGTCTTCGGTGGTGAGCCGCGCGGGCAGGATCTGGGACCCCATCTGGGCCATGCGCACCGCCATGAGCGGATCGGGCTTCTTGGTGAGAATGCGGATGGTGAGCGGGCTCACCACCTGCACCGCCTCGATGGTGGTAAAGCCGGGCGTGACCACGGTCTTGCCCGGCTGCATATTGCGCTCGAAGGTGGCCTTGACGTCCTCGGCCGTGAAGGGGCTGCCGTCGTGGAACTTCACGTTCGGTCGCAAGGTGAATTCCCACGTCGTGTCGTTGACGGTCTTCCAGGCGGTGGCGAGGCCGGGCGTGAGCTGGAGCGCGGTGTCCCAGCGCGTGAGCGTGTCGTAGATGTTCACGAAGTAGTTGACGGTGAGGACCTGGGTCGACCGCCCGGGATCCATCGTGGTCGCTTCCGCGGGCTGGGAGATGACGATCTGGGCGGGCTGCCCCGCAGCCGGGACCGCGGCGGCAAGCAGCACGAGGACGGCACAGGCGGCGGCGCGCATCTGCGGGCAGTGTACAGCCGAGGACAGCAGCCTGGCAACGTGCCCAGAACGCTCGCGGAAGATGCTTGCCCCGCGGCGCCTCCTCGACTATCCTCAGCGCGATTCGTCCCAGTCTGACGCGCAGCGTCCATCCCACGGCTCACGCTTGGAGGCTCTCATGAGCAATGCGCCGGTAGCCAGCTACAGCCTTACCGTTCGCCTCCGTATCGTCAACTCCCCGGGCATGCTCGGGAAGGTCACCTCCGCGATCGGCGCGGAAGGTGGCGATATCGGCGGCATCGACATCGTCGAGGCGGGGCGCGAGATGACCCGCGACATCTCCTTCAAGGCCAGCGACGAGGCCCACGGCCAGCGCATCACCGAGCGCCTTCGCGGCATCGAAGGCGTCACCGTGGTGCACGTTTCCGACCGCACCTTCCTCATGCACCTGGGCGGCAAGATCGAGGTCAACGGTCGCATCGCCGTCAAGACGCGCGACGATCTGTCCATGGCCTACACGCCGGGTGTGGCGCGAGTGTGCATGGCCATCCATCATGACCCGGAGAAGGCCTACACGCTGACCATCAAGCAGAACACCGTGGCCGTGGTCTCGGACGGTTCGGCCGTGCTCGGGCTGGGGGATATCGGACCCAACGGGGCCCAGCCGGTCATGGAAGGCAAGGCCCTCATCTTCAAGGCGTTCGCGGGCGTCGATGCCTTCCCCCTCTGTCTCAATACCAAGAGCGTGGACGAGATCGTGATGATCGTGAAGGCCATCGCCCCCGTCTTCGGCGGCATCAATCTCGAAGACATCTCGGCCCCGCGCTGCTTCGAGATCGAAGAGCGCCTCCAGCGCGAGCTCGACATCCCCGTCTTCCACGACGACCAGCACGGCACGGCCGTGGTGGTCCTCGCCGCACTCATCAACGCTCTCAAGGTGGTGGGCAAGAAGCTCTCCGACGTGCGCATTGTCTTCACGGGGGCGGGCGCCTCCGGCATCGCCACCGCCAAGCTCCTCATGCTCGAGGGCGCGCGCCATATCGTGGGCTGCGACCGCGCGGGGGCGATCTACCGCGGCCGCACCGACAACATGAACTCCATGAAGCAGTGGTTCGCCGAGCACACCAATCCGGAAGGGCTGCGCGGCTCGGCGGGCGACGCCCTCAAGGGCGCCGATGTCTTCATCGGGCTCTCCGGTCCCGGGGTGGTCTCGCTCAAGGACATCCAGGCCATGAACCGCGATCCGATCGTCTTCGCCATGGCCAATCCCACGCCCGAGATCATGCCGGAAGAAGCGGGCCCCCACGTACGCGTGATGGCCACGGGGCGCTCCGACTATCCGAACCAGATCAACAACTCCTGCTGCTTCCCCGGCTTCTTCCGCGGCATGCTCGACGTGCGCGCCCGGAGCGTCAACGACGAGATGAAGCTGGCGGCCGCGCACGCGCTGGCGGGCATCGTCGGAGACGCCGAGCGAAGCGAGGAATACATCACGCCGTCCATGTTCGACGCGCGCGTGGTGCCCACGGTCGCCGCGGCGGTGGCGGACGCCGCCGTGCGGACGGGCGTGGCACGCAAGGCGGTCCGCAAGTAGCGGGACGCCCGGCCGTGCCCGCTTGCCCTGACCGGCCCGCACGGAGGAGGAGCGCATGAAGCTCGACGGCGTGACCGCTATCGCCCTGATCCTCATCGCCTCGTTCGCGATCGACCGGATCGTGACCGCCGCGCTGTTCCTGCTGTCGTTCGTGATTCCGTGGCTCGATCCCGGCAGCGTCGAGAGCCTCGGCGCGCGCGCGCGGGCCGAGAAGCTGTACAAGCTGGTCTACGTCACGATCGCCGGTGTGCTGGCGGTGGGCGTCGTGGCGCAATACGGAGGGGTCAGGCTCCTCTCTGCGCTCGGTATGGCGTCCGACCCGCTGCTGGACACGTTCCTGACCGGCATCGTCCTGGTAGGCGGCTCCGATCGCATCGCCGCCCTGCTGAAGCTCCCCGGGGCACCCGACGCCGAACGCGCGGCGCCGCCGCCTATCCAGATCACCGGCAAGCTGACACTCGAGGACGGTACGAAGGTCGGCGACAAGGGCCGGTAAAGATTCCGGCCCTGTTCCGCCGGCGCCGGGCGGGGCGGCTTCATCCACGAGGTGCGGGTTGACACGGCGGGCCGAGTTCAGCGTCGTCGGTCTGACAGAGCGCGACCTCCGTGAGCGGACGCGCCGCCGACCCTCTGCCCCGCGAGCCGGGCTTCTCATCGTCGCGCTGTCCGCGCTGGCCATCCTCTACGCCTACGGCCAAGCGGGCCCCTCGGTCGAAGTCGTGCCGCGCGTGGATTTCGGAGACCAGCGATTGGGGGTCTCCGGCCACACCGAAACGATCCGCGTGACCAACCGGGGCCCGTCGGCCCTCGACATCGTCGCGGTGGCCGTCGAGGGATTTCACCTGGACGATTTCGTCGTGTCCACGAGCGCGTGCGTCGACCCCCTCATCCAATCGGGGGACGAGTGTGACATCGAGGTACGCTTCTCGCCGAAGGGCGAAGGACCCCGGAGCGCGCAGCTCGTGATCACCGACAATGCGCGGGACAGTCCCCAGCGAGTGACGCTCCA
>WNGE01009193.1_pt1 | contig 18623 bp, 16 predicted proteins | sample 5400651 | NCBI WGS metagenome assembly WNGE01 (sample SAMN13153370, study PRJNA577476) | soil metagenome | isolation source: 60 cm soil or saprolite under grassland replicate 2 | place: USA:California | collected 2016-06-15
GAGGATTCCCGGAGGAGCCGCAGTCGGCCGAAAAGCGAGGACGTGGCCATGCCGCTCCTCGGCCCAGTCATCGTTCGTCACCCGTGCATTGTAGAAACGTGGGCGCCGATTGTCCCTGCCTGACCCTCTCCCGGGGAGTGAGAGGAGGCGTGCTAAAATTTTATAGTGTCGTCGCTCGAAACGATTGACAGGACGCGGGTTTTCCCCGTCATCGGGCTGGAGGTCCACGCCCAGCTCCAGACCCGGTCGAAGCTCTTTTGTTCGTGTCCCGTCATGGTCGGAGCTCCCGCCAACTCGGTGACGTGTCCCGTCTGTCTTGGCTTTCCGGGAACGTTGCCGGTCACCAACCGCCATGCCATTACGCTGGCCATCAAGCTCGCTCTGGCGGTGGGCGGTGAGATCCACCGCGACTCGCGATTCGCCCGCAAGAACTACTTCTACCCGGACCTGCCGAAGGGCTATCAGATCAGCCAGTACGACCGCCCGATCTCGACAGGCGGACACATCGAGATGGACACGGCCTCGGGGACGAAGACCGTCCGTCTCGTGCGTATTCACCTCGAGGAAGACGCCGGCAAGCTCCTGCACGACACGCCCTACGACGATGTCCCCGCCACCCTGTCGCTCGTGGACTGGAACCGCTGCGGCGTTCCCCTCGTCGAGATCGTGAGCGAGCCCGACATCCGCTCGCCGGAAGAGGCGGCGGCCTATCTGACGGAGCTGCGCAGGCTTCTCCGGTACACGGGAGTCTCCGACGCCGACATGGAGAAAGGCAACCTGCGCTGTGACGCGAACGTCTCGGTCCGTGCCGCCGAAGATGCGGCGTTCGGCACGCGCGTCGAGATCAAGAACCTGAACTCCATCCGCTATGTCGCGAAGGCGATCGAGCACGAGATCGAGCGGCAAGCGCAGGCGATCGAGCGCGGCGAGCGGATCGTCATGGAGACGCGCCTCTGGGACGTCGCGGCCGGCCGGACGGTCTCCATGCGCGGCAAGGAAGAGGCCCACGACTACCGGTACTTCCCCGAACCGGATCTGGGCGCGCTCGTCGTGGAGGAGGCCATGGTCGCGCAAGCGGCGTCCGAGCTGCCCGAGCTGCCGCGCGTGCGCCAGTCCCGCTTCGTCACTCAGTACGGCCTGTCCCGCGCCGATGCGGAGACGCTCACCTCCGCCCGGGAGCTCGCGGACTACTTCGAGGAGCTGGCGAGCCTCGTTCCGGGCAAGCTCGCCGGCAACTGGGTCACCGGAGAGGTGCTCCGCTGGATGAAAGAGCGAAGGATCTCTCCGGAGGACGCGCTCTCCTTTCCCGTTTCCGCGTCGCGGCTGGCGGGACTCCTGCGGCTGTTGGACAAGAGGGAGATTTCGGCCGCCTCGGCCAAGGAGGTTTTCGCGACGATGCTGGATTCCCCGCGCGAAGCCCGGGAGCTCGTGGAGGAGAAGGGGCTCGGCAAGATGAGCGACGCGGGCGAGCTCGAGGCGCTCGCCCAGGTGATCGTCCTGGAAAACCCCTCGCAGGCTGCGCTGTACCGCTCGGGAAGGACGCAGACCTTCGGATGGTTCGTCGGGCAGGTCATGAAGAAGACCGGCGGCCGGGCGGACCCGGCTGCCGTGCGTGAGGCGCTGACGAGGGCTCTCGGCGCGTGATCCAGCTCTACCACGTCTCCAAGGAGTACGGGCGGTTCCGGCACGCTTTGACCGAAGTCACGTGCAAGATCGAGCGCGGCGAGTTCGTCTTCCTGACGGGCCCTTCCGGCGCCGGAAAGACGACTCTCTTGAAGCTTCTCTTCCGGGAAGAGGCGCCCTCGACCGGTCAGATCGTCGTCAACGGGCGCAACATCTGGGTGCTCCCCTCCTCGCAGGTCCCTTACTTCCGGCGGACCATCGGCGTCGTCTTCCAGGACTTCCGGCTCATCGCGCGCAAGACGGTCTTCGAGAACATCGCCTTCGTGCAGAACGTGCTCGGGCTTCCGCGGGCGGAGCAGAGGCGCCGCACGTACCAGGTCTTGAAAAGAGTCGGCCTTCACCACCAGATGAACGCCTATCCGCAGGATCTTTCGGGAGGAGAGCAGCAGCGCGTGGCGATCGCTCGCGCGCTCGTCAACGAACCGGCCCTGCTTCTCGCCGACGAGCCGACCGGGAACCTTGACCCGGTGCTCTCGGAAGAGATCATGCGGCTCTTCGGCGACATCAACATCCGCGGCACGACAGTGGTCGTCGCCACACACGACCTCGATCTCATCCGGCGGATGGGCAAACGCGTACTCACTCTCGAGCGCGGCCGCTTGCGTGAGGGAGCGCCGCCGCCTCCGCTCATCCGGGAAGCGCCCTTCCTCCCACGTGGATAGAGAGGCCGTAAGACGTCAGGCGTGAGGCGTCAGGCGAAACACGACCTCCCTATCGTCTTGATTCTCGCCTTCCGCCTTCCGCCTTCCGCCTCACGGCTCCGGTGCATTCACGATGGGGGTTAAGGTTCGTTACGTCTTCGGCGAGGCCTGGTCCATCGCGCGGAGCGGCTCGCGGCAGACCGCGATGGCGGTGGCGCTGATCGCGCTCGGGCTCTATGTGCCGGGACTCCTGATGCTCCTCTCCCGGAATCTCGGTCGTCTCGCGACCGCCGGGGGCGAGCCACCGGCGGTCGTGATCTCGCTTGAGGCTTCGGCCGATGCGCAGAACACGGCCGCGAAGGTCGCCTCGGATCCGCGCGTCGGGCGTGTGCGGATCATCTCGAGCTCCGATGCGCTCGATCGGTTCCGCCGCGCCTACCCGTCACTGGGCTCCGCGCTCGCGGAGCTGAAGGAGGCTCCGTTCCCGCCGACGCTCGAGGTGTATCTGAAGCCCGGGCCCTCGGCGGCCGCGGCGGGGACGGCCGCGCAGGTCGCGCGGGACGCGGCACGGCTGCCTGGAGTCGAGACGGCCGAGTCGGAAGAAGGATTCGACCGCCGTTTTCGCGAAGCGATCCGGCTCCTGCGCGGCGCGGGTCTTTTCCTGGGAGGTCTGCTGACCGTAGCCGCGATTCTTTCGGTCGCTTCCGCCATCCGCCTCGCCCTCGATCTTCATCGCGACGAAATCGAGATCATGAGGCTGATGGGCGCGACCGAAGGCGCGGTCCGCGCCCCCTTCTGGCTCTACGGCGCCTTCGAGGGATGCGCGGGCGGCGCGGCCGCGCTCGCGCTGCTGGCCGCCACCTACCTCGCCGCAACGCGTTTTCTCCTCCGCTATCCTCATCCCGTCCTGTCCATCTTCTGGGCGGACTTTCTGGATTGGAGGACCGCCGCGGCGCTCCCCCTCATTGGATCGATTGCGGGCTTTCTGGGCAGCGTCCTGTCGCTGGGGAAAAAGGCAAAGGTATAGCCACGGAGTCTTCGTCCCTAGTCCTTGGTCCCTGGTCGGACGACTAAGGACTACGGACTAAGGACAACGGACTACACGGGGCGAGGAGGAGGATCGGGGTCGCCCAGGAGGCGCGCGAAACCCTCCCAGCCCTTGATGTGCTCGCAAACGACTTTGATCGCGGAGGTCAGAGGCACCGCCAGAACGGCCCCGGGCACTCCCCAGAGCAGACCCCACGAAATGAACGCGACCATCACGGTCAGGGGAAAGAGGCGTACCTTGCCGCCGACGATGAACGGCGTCAGGACGTTTCCCTCCAGGAACTGGAGGACGGAATAAACGATGAGCACGAGCAGCGCCTTGCGCCCGTCGTACTGGAAGTACGCCACCGCGACCGCCGGGACCGTGGAGAGAATCACGCCGACATAGGGAAGCATGATGGCCAGGCCTGCGATCGGCCCCAGCACGTAGTAGTAGCGCACGCCGAGGAACATCAGGGAGATCGTCGTGGCGCCGGCCATGATGAGAGCCACGAACGCCAGGCCGAGAGCGTAGGAGGTCATCGTTCTCGAGATGGCACCGGTGACGTCGGTTCCGGCCGTCCGCGGATTTCGGGAGAGGATGCCGTCGATCACCCGGCCGAACTTCTCGCGGTCCTTCAGCATGAAGAACGTCAGGAAAGGCACGGCCGCGGCGTAGAGGACCAGATGCAGCACGCCGCCGAGCTGCGCGACGAGCGTCCGAGTCATTCCCAGCGGCGACTCCGCGATCTTGACCTCGCGCACCCCGCGCGACTCCTCCGGAAGGATGTTTCCCATTCTCTCCCGCAGCGTGTTGATGAAATCGGTCAGCTGGGATGTCAGCTCGCGGATGCGGGTCTGGTAGCGAGGAAGGTCGCCGTAGAACTCGTTCAATTGCGCTGTGACGTTGATCAAGAGAAGTACCAGCGCGCCGACCAGGACGAACAGCAGCAGGAGAATCGCGAGCACGCGCGGCACGCGGGCGCGCTCGAGAAGCGAGACGAATGGGCGCATCGCGAAGGCCAGGAAGAGCGCGAAGATGACCGTGATGAAGAAGAGGCGTCCGTAGTAGAGCAGGGCGACGCCGGCCGCCAGAGACACGATCGTGATGCCGACGGGAGGAGCGGGGGAGCTCGCCGGCGCGGCGGCCGACCGCGGAGACGGAGTGAAAAAAGCCCCCTCCCGCGGAGGGGGCTTCCGCTCTGTCTCCGGCGGATCCGAGCTCACGATCCCGAGACGAAGGTGACGACGATCAGCGCCCGGCGGTTCTTGGCTCTCCCTTCTGGCGTCGAGTTGTCGTAGGCCGGCTCGGCGGTTCCCTTGGCGGCCGTCGTGATGCGGCCGGGGTCAATGCCGTGGCGGGTAACGAGGTATTCCTTGGCCGCAGCGGCCCGCTTTGCTGAAATGGCGAGATTGGATTGCTCGGAGCCGCCGGGGTCGGAGTAGCCCGTGATGACGGCCGTCGAGTTCAGGTCGTTCTTCATTCGCAGGGCGACCCCGTCCAGGATCGCCTTGGCGATGTTGGTCAATCGGGCACTCCCCGTGTCGAAGAAGATCTCGTCCCGTGTGGATTTCGGCGCCCGGACGGGCGGGGCCGGCACGGGCTGCACGACCTCCGTCTTCTGCTCCACGACTGGAGCCGGGGGAGCGGGCGCGGGGACGACTACCGGCGGCGGCGGCGGCGGAGGCCAGGCTGCATAGGTCAACCCGACGATTCCTCCGATCGGCGACGGCGAGAAGCCGTGCCGCACGAGCAGATCCACGTTCGCGTTCAAGGCGGCGGAGATCGCGAGGCCCGAGCGGCCGATGTAGAAGCGGGCGCCGGCGACCAGCATCGAATAACTATCTTCGGGGAAGTCGCCTCCGTCCATGATCGTGCGGTCGAGTTCGGCGATGACGTGCAGGAAGGGCGCCGTGGGGATGTCCACGCCTGCGCCGAATCGCAGCCGGTTGGCGGGGCGGATGTCCTCATCGTGGCGGCCGGAGAGCTGGTAGGAAATGACGCCGGTCAAAATCCCCTTGGTCCCGGAAACTCCCCATTCCCAGTCGGTGCGTCGGCTCTTGATGTGGTCGAGGTCCGCATCCACCTGGTCCCGGTGGATCGAGGCGTGCGAGAAGGGGATCTGTGCCGCCCCCCAGAGGGCGAGCCGGAAATCGGGATCCGCTTCGGAGACGAAACCGTACTTGGTGCCGATGCGGATCTTCCGCGGTTCATCCGCGTCGAACGGCGTGCGGATCTGGACGCCGTTCAACGCGCCGCCCAGCCAGCCGCCGCGGTTCTGGAATTTCTCCTCTCCGGCGCTGGCGAAGACCGTCCAGCGGTCCGTTATCCCCAGACCCAGCGATGCCTCTCCCGCCCAGTGGTTGTAGAGGCGGTGGCGCATCTCCGTGTCGGTGAAGGCGAGGTTGCCGGCGACGAGCTGTTCCTTCCAGCCGTAGAGGCCGAAGGTCAGCGTCCCGGCTCGAGGCGAGTCCGCGCTCGGTATGGTGAAGAGTCCGATGTCCCCCTGGTTGCTCGGGGCGATTTGCGCGGAAGCCGACGCTCCGATCAGGCACGCAAGCAAGCCGACCAGCGCGGCACGCTTAACCTTCATGCAATCTCCTTTCAGACGGAACCGGGACCAAGGATGCCGAATAGAATAAGCCAAAAAAGCGCCATTGCCAAACAAGTTCTTGGAAATCGTGAGCCGTAAGCCGTGATCGGTGAGCCGGTTGAGCCCTCTGCGCCCCGGCCGACGGCTAACGCCCGTTGGCGTGGATGTGGCAGATGGCGACCGCCAGAGCGTCGGCGGCGTCGAGCGGCACGCGGGCGCGCTGCCTGGCGACCAGGGAGAGCACCATCGCGCGAACCTGCGGTTTTTCGGCGTTGCCGTAGCCCACGAGCGCCTTCTTGACCAGTCGCGGCTCGTACTCGAAGACGGGGATTCCAAAACGCGCCGCGGCTGCCAGGAGGACGCCGCGGGCGTGGGAAAGCTTGATTGCCGAAGAAACGTTCCTGGCCGTGAACACCGTCTCCACGGAGACCGCGGCGGGCCGGCTCTCTTCCAGGAGCCGTGCCGCCCCCGAGAAGAGAAAGTCGAGCTTCTCGGCGAGAGTCATCGCGGCGGGGGGGCGCCAGACGCCGCAGCCGTCCAGGCGTAGACGCCCCTCCTCGAAGCAGACGAGCCCGTAGCCTGTCGCGCAAGTGCCCGGATCGAAGCCCAGAACCTTCATGGGGTCGAAAGGCGTAAGGCGTGAGGCGTGAGGCGTGGAACCGAGACGGGTTTCGTGCTTCGCCTGACGCCTGACGCCTGACGGCTCACGCGGTTTCTTCGAAGTCGAAGTTCGCCCAGACGTGCTGCACGTCGTCGTGGTCCTCGAGCGCCTCCATCAGCTTCATCATCTGTTCGGCCTTGCGTTGATCGAGGACCACCTCCGTCGTCGGGATCATCGAGATTTCGGCAACGGCGATCGGCAGCTTCTTCGTCTCGAGTTGCGCCTTGACAGACCCGAACGCCTCCGGCTCCGTCACGACCTCGTGGTACTGATCCGTCGAGCGGACGTCCTCGGCTCCCGCCTCGATCGCCGCTTCCATCACCGCGTCCTCGGTCGCCCTCTCCTTCTCGATGGCCAGGTAGCCCTTCTTCTGGAAGAGGAAACGCACCGAGCCCTCCGCGCCGAGGTTCCCGCCGTGCTTGGAGAAGATCGTGCGGATCTCAGGGAGAGTCCGGTTCTTGTTGTCCGTCATCGCCTCGACGTAGACCGCCACACCTCCGGGGCCGTAGCCCTCGTAACTGACTTCTTCGTAGGAGACCCCGGGCAGTTCGCCGGTGCCGCGCTGGATTCCCCGCTTGATGTTCTCGGCGGGCATGTTGACCGCCTTGGCGTCGTCGATGGCCTTGCGCAGCCGGGGATTGCCCTCCGGCGCACCGCCTCCCATGCGCGCCGCCATCGTGATTTCCTTGATCAGCTTCGTGAAGAGGCGGCCGCGCTTGGCGTCGGCGGCGCCTTTCTTGTGCTTGATCGTCGCCCACTTGCTGTGTCCGGACATGCGAGCCTGATTATATGTGCGGCGCTGACGCGCGGATGCCTTATCATTTTCCGGGACTCTTCCGTTGCCCAAAAGTGACTCGCTGATGACGAAAAGAATCCTCCTTATCGACTATGAATCGCGTTCGGCCGAGCGCGCGCGCCGCGTCCTGTGCGAGCCAGACTACGAGGTCGTGGCGGCGCACGATGGAGAGGAGGCTCTGAACACCTTCTCCTCTTCCAGTTATGACCTGGTGCTCCTGTCGGGGATGCTGCCGCGCCTGCCCAGCGCCGAAGTCATCCGGGAGATCCGGCGCAGGGGCGGCGCCACCGCGCCTCCGATCCTTCTGATGGTGTCCGGCTACAAGGGATCCAACACGAAAGCCGATGCTCAGCGTGTCGGCGCCTTCGATCTGCTTGCACGGCCCTTCTCGGACGAGGCGCTGGAGAAGGCCGCGGCGGAAGCGATTGCGGCGACTGGCGTGGCAGTCAGGACTTCACGCGGCGAGATGGACGCTCGAGAGATCTCGGCGCTGACCTCCTCGGACATCTTCTCCGACATCCTCGAAGAAGTGGGTCGAGAGAGCCGCAGCCCTGCGCCGGCTTCAGGAATCACTCAGGCTACGGAAGCGGAAGTCGAGAAGCGCCTTCGCGACACGCTTTCGGGCGTCCTTCCGAAGTCTCCCTCCGCGTCCGCGAAACCGCCGGCGATGTCGACGGACGAGGAGGTCGAGCGCCTGCTCTCCCAGACCCTTTCGGGCCTCGGGACTCCCGCCCGGTACAGAACCACGCCGCTCCCCCAGCCGGCTCTCCAGGCGGCCGAGCCGGCCGTGAAGGCGCCGGAGACGGCTCCCGCCGGGGAGGTCTCGGGACCGGACCGCTTCGGGCAGTACGAGATCCTGGAGCGGATCTCCAGCGGAGGCATGGCCGAGCTCTTTCGCGCGCGCCGGAGCGGAGTCGAAGGATTTCAGAAAATCGTCGCGATCAAGAAGATCCTTCCGCACATCGCGGGCGACGAAGAATTCATTTTCGACCTCGGCAAGATCGAAGCGGGCGGCTACTTCATCGCAATGGAGCACGTGGAAGGGCGCGACCTGCGGTCCATCCTGCACATGGCCCGGGAGACGGGCCTTCGGCTGCCGGTGCCGCTGGCGGTCGGGATCGCCGCGAAGGTGGGCGCCGCGCTCGATTACGCGCACCGGCGCCGCGGCGACGACGGACGAGACCTCAACATCGTGCACCGCGACGTTTCTCCGCCGAACATCCTCGTCTCGACCGAAGGGGACATCAAGCTCTGCGACTTCGGAATCGCCAAGGCCGCTTCCAAGGTCTCGCGGACCGAATCGGGCGCCCTGAAGGGAAAGGTCCCCTACATGTCCCCGGAGCAGGCCTGGGGAAAGCCGGTGGATCAGAGGAGCGACATCTATTCGCTGGGCGCGGTGCTCTTCGAGATGTTGACAGGTCGCAAGCTCTTCCAGGGAGACTCGGACTTGAACGTGCTCGAGAAGGTCCGGGCAGGCGACGTCGTCCTGCCCTCTAGCCTGAACCCGGATGTGCCGCCGGGGCTGGACGCGGCGGTGCTCAAGGCGCTCGCCCGAGAGCCTGAGGAGCGCTACCTCAGAACTTCGGACATGCTGCGTGATCTCGAGACAGTGCTGCGAACTTACGAGCCGCCCCCTTCGAGTGCGGACTTGGCGATCTACGTGCGGAGCCTGGAAACGGAGGAGGCAGCCCGGCGGGACGCGCGGGCGCGCGAGATGCAGGCCCGGGCTAAGCCTGCCCGGCCGACAGAGAAACAAGTCGGGCCGGAGTTCCGGATTCCCGTGTCTCAGCAGCCAGAGCCCGCCACGAAGTCCTCCGCCCCGCCACCCGCTGAATCCACGCCGGAACCCGCGCCGCCAGCCGAACCTCCTCGGAGCCATCCGCCGGAGCCCGTCCCTGCCGGAATCTTTGCCGCGTCCTTCCCCGCGTCCTCCGCGGAGATGGAGAGAAAGAAGCGCACGCGGCTGTACGTCCTGATCGCTGCGGCTTCCATCGTGCTGGGCGTCGCCGGGTGGCTGGTCGTTCGAAGGCCCGCGCCGTCGCCGCCTCCCGCCGCGGCCGTCACGGCTCCTCCCGCGACAGCCGTCGTCGAGAGCGCGATAACGCCCCTTGCCACGCCGTCACCTGCTCCGGCCGCCGACGCGAAGGCGATCCGGGAGGAGGCGCAGCGGCAGCTTGCCTTCCGGCGCAAGGAGATGCAAAGAGCGGCCGAAACCGGCGCGAAGTCTCCCCGTGCCGGGACCAACGAGGCCCCGTCGCCGGCCGCTGTCCCGCCCACGCCCGTTCCGGTCCAGCCTTCGCCCGAGGTCAGCGTGGCCGAGGCGCAGCCCATCAGAGTCGCGGCCCCCCCCACGGCCGTACCCGTCATCGAGGCCCCGCCGACCGCGTCTCCGCAAGTTCCCGCAAAACCCGAGGTCGCGGAGGTCTCGCGGGGAGACCTCGTCGGCCCGGGACAGGGCGTCGTGGAACCGGTGTTCGTCTCTTCTCCCCGCATCGCGTATCCTCCCGCCGCTCGCCAGCAAGGAATCAGCGGCAAGGTCGTCGTGCTCATTCTCGTGAATGAGGAGGGGACGGTGAAGGAAGCGAAACTTCAACAGGGCCTCGCGTCGAAATCCGGCGTCAACGAGGCGGTCCTCGACTCGATCCGCCGCGCGAAGTTCCAGCCAGCGACCAAGAATGGGATTCCCGTCAAGATGTGGCGCACCCTTGTGGTGGACGTCAAGCCCTAAACGCGGTTATGAGTTCTGAGTTGTGAGCAAGAACCGTGATGACCCGGGTCTGCACTGATAACTCAGAATTCATGACTCACAACTAACCTCAAGGAGGTCCGATGAGTCTTTCCCCCGAACAGAGGAAGTTCTACGAGAACACAATGGCCGTGACCAAGCACGAGATCACGGAGCTTGAAGGCCAGATCCAGGAGGAGCTGGCAAAGGTGAAGGACCGTCTGGCGGAGCTCCAGAACGCGCAGAAGGCGGCGCGCCAGATGTACGACGCCGCCTGCATGCGCCTGGGCATCCCCAACGATCTCGAAGACACCGAGACTCAGAGGTAGGGCCGCCACGGGGCGGATGCGCCTCTCACGATGAGAGTTCGACGTGCGACGTGCGACGTTCTACGTTGGAGCGTCGTAGTGCCGAACGTAGAACGTCGAACATAGAACGTCGAACCACCTCATGCTGGCGGTCAAGACCCTTCGGCTTTTCATCCTCCTCTGCGCGCTGGCCGCGGGTTGTTCCCGCTCGAAAGCGCCGGAGCCTTCTTCGGATCCGGGGCGCGCCAGGCCGGCCCGCATCGTGACGCTCGCCCCCAACCTGACCGAGATCGTTTTCGCCGTCGGCGCCGGGGAGACACTCGTCGGGGTCTCCGAGTACTCCGACTTTCCCCGGCAGGCGCGGTCGCTCCCGCGCGTGGGAGGGCTCGAAGTCAGCGCCGAGAAGGTCGTTTCCCTGCATCCCGACCTCGTGCTCGCGACCCCCGAGGGGAACGCAAAGGGTCCGGTGGCCGCCCTTGCCGCGGCCGGCGTCCCGGTGCTCGCCGTTCCGGGCGGCTCGCTCGCGGCGGTGATCGAAGGGATTCGCCTGGTGGGTCAGCGTCTGGGTCGCGCCGACGACGCGAACCGCCTCGCCGCGGATCTTGAGCGCCGGAAAGAAGCGGTCCGGGCGAGAGTGGCTCAGTCAAAGCGCCACCCGCGCACCGTGCTGATTATCTGGCCGGATCCTCCCCAGGCCGCCGGCGGAGGCACGTTCCTGAATGACCTGCTGACGGAAGCGGGAGCGGAAAACCTGCTCGGCGGCAGCGAAGGCTGGCCGCTCGTCTCTCCGGAGTGGCTCGTCACGGCGCCGATAGATGTGCTCGTTGTGCCCGACTCGGAGCAGACCCACTCCGCCTATGAGCACGCGTTCGCGACCGGGCCTCTCTCTCGCGGCGCGGCCGCCGCCGCGCGAGTCGTGCGCCTCGACGAATCTGTCCTGACGCGGCCCGGCCCGAGGATCTTCGAAGCCCTGGAGAAACTCGCCGGGGAGCTGGCTCGGTGACTCGCGGTCGGTCCGGAAGCGTATTCCTCGCGGCGCTTCTCCTGGCGTTGGCGGTCGTCCTCGGCATCACGGTCGGAGGCGTCCATCTCTCCTTACCCGATCTTCTGTCGGGCCAGGGACCGGCCAGCCAGACCGCACGGCTTCTCGCGTCGCTTCGCTTCCCGCGTGTGGCTCTGGCGGCGATCGTGGGCGGCTGCCTGGCGCTGGCGGGCGCGGCGCTGCAGGCGTTGCTCAAGAATCCTCTCGCGGATCCCTTTCTCCTCGGCACTTCCGGCGGAGCCGCGACGGGAGCGGCCATCGCCGCCCTGGCCGGTCTCTCGCCTCTCCTCTCGCCGGCCGCCGCTTTCACGGGAGCCGCTGTGTCTTCCTTCGGTGTTGCGGCTCTGGCGCGGCGGGGCGGCCGGCTCGATCTTCAGCGGCTGCTGCTCGCGGGTCTCATCGCCAATGCCTTCTTTTCCGCGGTAATCCTGCTCGTCTTCTCGGCCGCGTCCGGCGAGGCGGCGCGGACGATGCTGTTCTGGATGATGGGGAGCCTCGCCGACGCGACGGCCGGAAAAGCGCTCGCGCTCCTTCCCTACGCGGTCGCTGCGGGCGCCGTGCTCCTCCTCTCCGCTTCGCGCCTGAATCTCTTCGCCGTCGGAGAGGAGAACGCCGCGGCGCTCGGCGTGGACACGGAGAGGTCCAAGCGCCTCGTCTTCCTCGCCGCTTCGCTCTTGACGGGAGCCGCCGTGGCCTTCGCGGGGGTAATCGGCTTCGTCGGACTGCTCGTCCCGCATGCCGCGCGAGCGGCGGCCGGCAACGACCAGCGCGTCCTGCTGCCGGTCTCCGCGCTTTCCGGAGCGGCGTTGCTCGTGGCCGCGGACGCGTTCGCGCGGACTTCGTTTGCCCCGGCGGAGCTGCCGATCGGGGCCGTCACGGCCGCGCTGGGCGCCCCATTGTTCGCATGGCTGCTGTTGAGGAACCCGTGACGTTGCTCGAGGCGCGCGGCCTCAAGGCGGCGTACGGGCCGACACTCGCATTGAGAGGACTTGCCGCGTCCATCGCACGCGGCCGGATCGTGGCCGTCCTGGGCGAGAACGGCTCGGGCAAGTCCACGCTGCTCAAGATCATCGCGCGGATCGTTCCGGCGACCGGGGGAGAGATCCTGCTCGAGGGACGCCCGCTCGCGCTGATGCCGCGGCGAGACACCGCGCGCCGGATCGCCTACGTCCCGCAGAGCCTGGATCTGGTCTTCCCGATCCGTTCCCTGGACCTGGTGCTCCAGGGACGCGCACCGCACGCCCGTGGCTTCTCGGCGGACTCGGCTCTGGACCGGGATCTCGCCATAGAGGCGATGCGCGCCTGTGACGTCGGGGCGCTGGCCGAGCGCGACGCCTCGGCGCTGTCGGGCGGGGAGCAGCGGCGCGTCTTTCTGGCGCGGGCACTGGCTCAGGAGGCCGGCATCTGGCTTCTGGACGAACCGGCATCCGGGCTCGACCCGCGGCATCGTCTGGAGTTCCTGGAGATCCTCATGAAGACCCACCGCGAGCGGGAAACCACGGTCCTCCTCGTCACGCACGAGATCGATCTGGCTGGAGAGCTCGCCGACTGCGTCCTCCTTCTGAGGGAAGGCCGCACGCTCGCGCAGGGAACTCCCGACGAAGTGCTCACGCAGGAGAACCTGCGGCGCGCCTTCTCCGTCGAGTCGCGGGTCGAGGTGGACGCCACGGGCCGGCGCAGATTGGTGCCGGTTGCGCCGACCCGTTGAGCGGTGTTTCAGGTTTCAAGTTTCAGGTTTCAGGAGACGGGGTCGTTCCGACTAAGGGACTCACCCTCCAACGTTTAGGGCCCGGTCTCTTCATGAAACTTGAAACCTGAAACCTGAAACTTCTGGTTTACGCCTGCTACGATACCCGCCCTCATGTGGTTCAAGAAGGACAAGGCGCCCAAAGAGCCGCGGGAACGGCGTCCGAGCAAGGTGCCGGAAGGGCTCTGGGTCAAGTGCGAGAACTGCCGGCAAATCCTCTACAACAAAGAGCTGGCTCGCAACTTCAAGATCTGCCCCAAGTGCGGCTACCACTTCCGCCTCTCGGCGCCCGAGCGCCTGCGGATGCTCTTCGACGACGGAAGATACGTCGAGCTCGACGGCGAACTGCGTTCCGCCGACCCGCTCAAGTTCCGCGACTCGAAGCGGTACCGCGACCGCCTGAAGCAATACCAGGACACGGTCGGTCTTTCCGACGCGATCGTGATGGCCTCGGGCACGATGGGGGGAATCCCGGTCATCATCGGGGCGATGGAGTTCTTCTTCCTGGGAGGATCGATGGGTTCCGTCGTCGGCGAGAAGGTCACGCGTTCGGCCGAGAGGGCCCTGCGCGAGCGCCGGCCCCTCCTGATCGTCTCGACCTCCGGAGGCGCCCGAATGCAGGAGGGAATCCTCTCGCTCATGCAGATGGCGAAGATCTCGGCGGCGCTCGCCCGCCTCTCCGATGCGGCCATCCCCTACATCTCCGTGATGGCCGACCCGACGACCGGAGGAGTGACGGCCTCCTACGCGATGTTGGGCGACCTGAACGTCGCCGAACCGAACGCCCTGATCGGGTTCGCCGGTCCGCGCGTCATCGAGCAGACGATCCGCCAGACCCTGCCGGCGGGATTCCAGCGCTCCGAGTTCCTGCTCGAGCACGGGATGCTCGATCTTGTCGTCGAGCGCCAGCAGATGAAGGACACGCTCGTGCGCTGCCTGCGCCTGCTCTGGGCGTAAAGCGTAAAACGTAAAACGCAGAGCGCGAGTGTTCAGAAGGCTTCGTTTCACGTTTCACGTTTCCCGTTTCACGGCTCCGTGATGAATACCTACCCGGCTCTGGCTCGCCTGGAGTCTCTGGAGCTGCGCGGGATGAAGCTCGGCCTGGCGGCGATCGACGCTCTCTGCGAGAGGCTCGGCCGGCCCGAGAAACGAACTCCATCCGTTCTGGTAGGTGGAACAAACGGGAAGGGCTCGACGGCCGCGACGCTCTCGGCGATCGTGAAAGCGTGTGGACTGCGGGCGGGTCTCTACACGTCCCCGCATTTGATCGATGTCACGGAACGGATTCGAGTGGAGGATGAAGATGTGACCGGCGAGGAGCTCGATCAGGCGCTCGCGCGCGTTTTCGCCGTCGCGGACGCCTCGCCGACCGTTGCCGCGACCTATTTCGAAGCGGCGACCGCGGCGGCGTTCCTCATCTTCTTCCAGCGCCGGCTCGATCTGGCGATCCTGGAGGTCGGCCTCGGGGGCCGTTTGGACGCGACCAACGTCGCTCCGGCGGTTCTTTCCGCCGTCACGTCCATCGGCCTCGACCACACCGAGGAGCTTGGCCCGACGCTGTCTCTCATCGCCCGGGAAAAGGCCGGGATCTTTCGCGCCGGACGACCGGCGCTCGTCCGGGCGCCGGCGGAGGAAGCCCGGGAGGTCTTGCGAGAGCAAGCGCGTCAACGAGGCTCTGCCTGGCACGATGCCGGGGCCGAGATTTCCGTGCGGGTGCTCAGGGTCGGGTTCGAGGGAACGTGCTTCGAACTCACGACGCCGCGGCGGCAGGTCAGCCTGACGACGCCGCTTCCCGGTTCCCACCAGGCCTGGAACGCCGCTCTGGCCATCCGCGCGGCGGAGCTATTGCCGGAGCCATTGTTGCGTCTGACTCCGGAAGGGGTCGAGGCGGGCCTGCGGGCCGTGCGGTGGCCGGGACGCCTCGAACGCTTCGAAATTGCGGGTCACACCGTCCTGCTCGATGGATGCCACAACAAGGAGGGAGCAGCCGCTCTGGCCGGATTCCTTTCGGACGCGGGACTCGGAGGCCGCTGCCACCTCCTCTTCGGCGCCATGGCGGACAAGGACGTCGAAGGGATCGCCGGCATCCTCTTCCCGGCCGTCGGGCGCGTCACGCTCGTGGCCATGTCCTGCCCCCGCGCGGCCTCGGCCCAGGAGCTTGCCGGGCGCGTCCCGCCTGCGCGCGGAAGGGTTTCGGCGGGAGGGAGTGTGCGGAAAGCCCTCGAGACTCTTCTCGCCGGCGGCGGCGACGCACCTATAATCGTGGCCGGCTCTCTCTATCTCGTCGGCGAGGCGCGGGCGTTTTTGCTTGCCGCCGAACCGCCGGAAGGACGGACGTGACGACCGCGACCGCGCAGTTCACACGGGAGCACTTCGAGCGGCTCGAGGAGGAGCGCCTCGCCGTCTTCGCCTCCAAGAGCGCGCAAGCGGTGCGTCCCTACGGTCCCGCACGGCCGATGGAAGGGGACGTGCGGACCGAATATGCGCGGGACCGCGACCGGATCATCCACTCGCGAGCCTTCCGCCGGTTGAAGCACAAGACTCAGGTCTTCATTCCTTACGAGGGCGACCATTTCCGGACACGCCTGACCCACACGATCGAGGTGTCCCAGATCGCCCGCAGCGCCGCGCGGGCCCTCGGTTTGAACGAGGACCTGACGGAAGCGATCGCGCTCGGCCACGACCTCGGGCACACGCCCTTCGGCCACTCGGGCGAGCGGGTGCTCGACCGGCTGCTGCGCGCGAGCCACCCGCAGGCGGGCGGGTTCAAACACAACTACCAGTCGGTTCGCGTCGTGGATCGGCTGGAAAAACGCTACGACGATCCGGGCCTGAACCTGACGCACGACGTGCGCGAGGGCATCTTAAAACACACGACCTGGAAACGTCACTTCCCCTTCCCACTCGATTTTCCCGAGGGACTGCGCTTCGAGTCCGGCGGCACGCTCGAGGCACAGATCGTCAACTGGTCAGACGAGATCGCGCAGCAGACGCACGACCTGGAGGATGGATTGCCTCTCGCCGAAGAGGAAGCCATCGAGGCCCTAGAGATCTCTCGTTTCGTTCGGAAAGCGCGGAACTCCGGCCGGGACCGCCCCGCGCGCCGCGCTTCGCTCATCCGCGGAATGATCGCGATGCTCACGAGCGACCTGGTCGAGACATCGCGCGGCAGGATCGAGGCCTGGCTCGAGCGCAACGGCATCTCGACGGCCGGGCAGTTCTACGAGCGGCGGGACCGCCTTCCTGGAGACCTGGTCGCCTTCTCGGAACGGGGGAGGCGCGACTACCGGGAACTGAAGGAGTTCGTATACCGGCACGTCATCCACTCTTTCCCGGTCTCCCGCAACGACGGCCACGCGCGGCGCGTCATCACCGGCGTCTACAACGCCTACCGCGAAAACCCGCGCCTGCTTCCCGACTACGTCCTGCTCGGGCTCCACGAGGAGATCGGTGTGCGCTTTCTCCGCGAGGTGGCGCTCAAGGACATCGACCGCGAGACCACGGAGAACTATTTCCCGCGCCCCGAGTTCTACCGCGCCATCGCGGACCACATCGCCGGCATGACCGACAGCTATTGCAACGCGGAGTATAAGGAGCTGGTGGGGTGAAGATGGTTTCAAGTTTCAGGTTTCAAGTTTCATGACCTGGGATGGCCGCTTGAAACCTGAAACCTGAAACTTGAAACAAACATCGAGGTACGCATGAGCAAAGCAGAAGTCCTCCAGTCGACCCTGGCCTTTCTGGACCGCGACATCTCCGTCGCCGATCCCGACGTGGCCCACTGGATCCAGGAGGAAGAACGGCGGCAGAACCACAATCTCGAGTTGATCGCCTCGGAGAACTGGGTCTCCCGCGCAGTGCGCGAGGCGCAGGGCTCGGTCCTGACCAATAAGTATGCCGAGGGGTATCCTGGCAGACGCTACTACGGCGGCTGCGAGTTCATCGACAAGGTGGAGGCGCTCGCCATCGAGCGCGCGAAGGCACTCTTTTCAGCCGAGCACGCGAACGTCCAGCCGCACTCCGGCTCGCAAGCGAACATGGCGGCGTACATGACCGTGGCCAAACCCGGCGAGACGATCCTCGGGATGAACCTCTCGCATGGAGGCCATCTGACGCATGGCCATCCGCTATCCTTCTCCGGCAAGGACTACAAAGTCGTGGCCTACGGCGTCAGCCACGAAGACGAGAGAGTGGACTTTGAGGAACTGGCGCGCCTGGCTCGGGAGCACCGGCCGAAGATCATCATCGCCGGCGCCTCCGCCTATGTGCGCGAGCTCGATTTCCGGCGCTTCGCCGAGGTGGCCGAGGAAGTGGGCGCGGCGCTCGTCGTGGACATCGCCCACATCGCGGGCCTCGTCATCGCGGGGCTCCACATGTCGCCTATTCCATACGCCCCGATCGTGACTTCGACGACGCACAAGACGCTGCGCGGCCCGCGCGGCGGATTGATTCTCTGCCGGACTGTTCACGCGAAGGACCTGGATCGCAACGTCTTTCCCGGCGTCCAGGGAGGTCCCCTCGAGCACGTCATCGCCGCCAAGGCGGTGGCCCTGGCCGAGGCCGCGACGCCGGAGTTCGCTGATTACCAGCGGCGCATCGTCGAGAACGCGAAAGCGCTGGCCGAGGGGATGACCAGGCGAGGACTCCGCCTGGTGTCGGGAGGCACCGACAACCACATGATGCTGCTGGACGTGGGCGCGCGGGGCATCTCCGGCAAGGACGCGGAGAAGGCGCTCGATCGCGTCCAGATCACGGTCAACAAGAATACGATCCCCTTCGATACGCGGCCCCCCCTGGTCGCCTCCGGAATCCGCATCGGGACCCCTGCGGTCACAACCCGGGGCATGGGTCTCTCGGAGATGGAGACGATCGCCGACTGCATTCTCCGCGTACTCGACGCCATGGGCGACACGGCCGTGGAGGAGTCTGTGCGGCGGACCGTCGGCGAGCTCTGCGCCGGCTTCCCGCTCGTTGCGTGAGCCTTCGCCGGGCGGCCGTCGCCGTAGCCTCCACGCTCCTCCTGCTTCTCCTCTTGAGCCGCGCTGGCTCGACCGAGCTCGGCCGCCGCGCCGGGATCCTCGTCCGCTCGGCTTCGCTCGATTCGAACACGCGGCGCTTCCACGGCACGGCGACCGCTTTCGACCGGCAGTTCTACGTCTTCCTCGAGTCCGTACGGAGCAGGCTGCCGCGCGGCGCCGGCGGAGTCGCCATCCTCGGCGTGCCCCGGACGGATCAGGTCTTCTATCTCGCGACGTACCACTTCGCGCCGATTCCCGTCCTCGTTGCTCCCGAGCAGGTCCCACCCGGATGGCTCCTGGCCGTCTATGGCCCTGACCGTCCGCCGGGCTGGAAAGTCATCGCGCTGGTTTGGAAGGGTGCCCTGATGGCGCCCGTCTCATG
>WNGE01009888.1_pt1 | contig 18623 bp, 12 predicted proteins | sample 5400651 | NCBI WGS metagenome assembly WNGE01 (sample SAMN13153370, study PRJNA577476) | soil metagenome | isolation source: 60 cm soil or saprolite under grassland replicate 2 | place: USA:California | collected 2016-06-15
AGTTAACTATAAGAACCAAACTTATTGCACACACTTCTTTCGGCGCCTGACGAGTAGTTAGTACCTATCTGAGATTAAATCCACCGTGACGTGGTGATTCACGATTACTAGTAATTCCTTATTCATATAGTCGAATTTCAGACTATAATCCTTATTATATCCTACTTTATTAGATTAGCTCAAATTCACATTTTCGCATCATTTTGTATAGGAATATGTGGCACGTCTATCGCCCACAATATTTAGGCCATGATGACTTGTCTTAATCCCTGTTATCATATCCAATATAGAGGTGAACTGCTTTATTACATAAAATGTTTAAATAAAGCAAGGGTTTCCGTTAATTTAATGGAATTAACCAATATCTCACGACATTAACTGAAGACAGCCGTGCAACGCTTGTAATATCTCAATTTGAGATATTATTCAAATTGTGGTAAGGTTTTTCGCGTACTTACGAATTAAATAACATACTTCACTACTGGTTTCAGAAACGGTCTAATGATTTCAGTTCCTGCGTTGCCACATTACTCTTGAGGTGAAATGCTTACACTTTCATTTATAGACTAAAATTTCTAATCTATGGCATTCATCATTCTCTGCTTGGACTACTAGGGTATCTAATCCTGTTCGTTACCCGAGCCTTCGTCCCTCAACGTCAGTTATTAGATAAAAGGTTGCTTTCGCCGTTACCAGTCGTTATGTTATCAACGAATTTCAACTCTACTACATAAATACTCACCTCCTCATATATAACTCTAGTATAATCGTATCCTGTTTAAGACTAATTATACCGTCTAGGTACCCTTTAAACCTACTAAATATGAATAACACTAGTCTTCTACGTATTACCGCGACTGCTGGCACGTAATTTGGTCAAGACATATAAATATAAAATGGTCATCATTAGTTTTATATATAGAACTTTATTCGATAAAATCGATCTTACACTTGTTCATGAGAATAAAATATTCTCTAAATCTAATAGAAATGACAAATTAATTAACCACTTAACTCTCTAAGCGTTTAAAATGAATAATCTAATACAAATAATAAATTATTTATACTAGATTAAGCAGCCAAGTGTAATTAGCCGAAGCTATACGTTCTTCCAAGTTGCTGGTTCAGCCGTTAGGCTATTGACCAATATTCCCCACTGCTGTACTATACGTATTGGGGTTTTTTCAGACCCAATGTGATCGATCGACCTCTCAGTCTCGACTACGAAATCTCAGGCTAGTTAAGCCATTACCTTAACTACTACCTATCCGAAATATTTATTGTCCTCTTAAAGCGGAAGTTTCCCTCCTTTAGTTTAATTAAACGGGACTCAAACCCAGGTAAACTTCATAAGGTATTTATTCACCTTACTTTAAGGCAACCAAAATATTATATACTCACCTGTACACCACTTCTAATGAAATAAATAACAATTTGTTATTTATTAAATTAGACGTTCGATTAGCATGTGTCAAGCACTTGGATAGCGTTAATTCAGAGCCATCATCAAACTCAATTTAATGGTATAGATTAATATTACTCACAAATAATACTATTTTATTATCCATACCATTACTAATACATTTTTAATGTTAATAAGGTAAAATTTTACCTTATTAACAGACTTATTAAACTAAAATTTTAATTAGTATTTATTTTGGATACCTTTAAGCCGGGTTCTGTTATAGTTATTATTCTACAATATGACTTAACGCATGGCTTGAGAGTTCGTTAACGTTCTTTTACTATATAAAAAAATTATTTTTATACATTTGGTTATAGTTACATTCATCACTATAGGAAGACGCTATTTATTTTCTGTATAATACCCTAATTTTTATTGAATACACATTACTTATGTATTTATGCTTAATAAGTACCGGACTTTCCTATGTTATAATATGCTATATTATAACATTATACTATTAGTATCACCACAAATATAATTATTCTTTTAAAAACGTCATACATGTATAGCCTTAAAAAAATTATCTTTCGACTTTATAATACTTTTTGTAAAAGTTAAAAAGTTTTTTAATTAATTAATGTAAATCTAAAGCATCTTTAATATAACTACTAGTTAACACTACAAATACTTGAGCTTGTATGAAAGCGATTCCTAATTCTAAACCAGAAAATGCTATTATAAAAGCTAAAGGTACTAATCCTAAAAAGAAGAATATGAACCCAGAAGTCATAATATTATAAGTGAAACCTGCTAAAATATTTAATAACATGTGACCACTTAATATATTAGCACCTAATCTAAGCCCTAAAGAAACATTTCTAGATAAGTATGAAATAAATTCTATTAAAACTAGTAAAGGTAATAAAGCTAAAGGACAACCAGCTGGTACTAATAAAGAAAAAAATTCTAACCCATGTTTTTGGAATCCCAATATACTTGCACCTAATACTACAGTAAAACTAAGAGCAAATGTAAATATGAAATGACTTGTAGATGCAAAACTGTAAGGAACCATACCTATTAAATTATTCACTAAAATAAAAATAAATAAAGTATAAATAAATGGGAAATATATTTGCCCTTTAGTAGGGTTTATTTGATTTGTTACTATACTATGTATAGTAGCATATATTGATTCTTGACTTATTGATCAGTTATTACTTACTACCTTATTGTAGTTAATTGCTAAGATGTTTAATGTTAATACTAAGAAGGCACCTATTGTTAAATATAATCCTATGTTAGTTAATGATATATGTAGATTACCCAATATAGGGGCGTCTAAACTTAATAAGTTTCTTATCTCAAATTGATCTAGAGGACTTGTAATATTTGTGTATGAAAAATTTGTCATTTTCCTACTAAATTTAAGATTTTTATTGAAATATTTACTTTATCTTGTTTACGTAAACTTTAGGCGAAAAGAAAGAATAAAGTTAGGAATATAGCTTATATACTAGTAAGCTAATTAATAATAAAAAGTTAAATAATTTTTAAAATTTGTTAGTAATTTTGTAAACTATAATTTACTTATAAATACACGAGTAATAAATAAACGAACAAATCTAGGTAATATGTATTTTGAAAATACGTATATCATTACTACAAGTAATATAAAAGCGAATGTTAGCTGATTTATAAAATAAAAAGGTACCATTTGTGGCATTGCATTTATATTAAAATAATTTCAATGTTATTATAGTAGGATTATTACACTATTAATTACACATTATTATCTAATTAAAGACAAAAATTTTATTGGGTTTAAGAAAAAAGAGTATTATCTATGAAAATGGTATAAAAAATGTAATTTTTTTTTCATATGCTTTTTTTTATTGTATAATTGATTATTATACATATATATAATACTTATAAATTATTAATAATTTAGCTTATTGATATATATTAAGCTATGTTACTATATATTAATGATGAAACCGAATAGTGTAAACCGTCTAAAATAGGTGCTGGGTATATACCAAGTACAACAGTGAATACGACTAATGTAAGTAATATAAAGAATTCACGTCTACTTACGTCACTTATATTAGCTTCAAATAATTTACTAAAGGATCCCCCAAAAGCTATTCTGTTAAACATATAAATAGTATATGCAGCAGATAACACTATTGATGAACTAGCAAAAACACCTAATAAAGGTAATCTTTCGAATACACCGTATAGAGACATAAATTCTCCTACAAAATTTAAAGTAAGAGGAACTCCACAATTACCTAAAGACAATATGAAAAATAGTATAGAGAATAAAGGCATTACTTGAGCAATACCTCTATAAAAACTAATTAATCTAGTACCAGATCTGTCATATAATACACCTCCAACACATATAAATAAACCACTAGAAACAAATCCGTGAGCTAATCCTAAAGCTATACCACCTTCTATTCCTTGTATAGTATTACTAAACACACCTATAAGATAAACAGCAGCATGAGATACAGAACTATAAGCTATAAGTTCTTTTACATCTATTGTTCTTAAAGTACTAAGACTAGCATATATTATAGTTATTACACCTATAAGATATATTATGTAAGTATAATCTAAAGAAGCTTTAGGTAATAAAGGTAATATAAGTCTGAATATTCCATATAGACTTAGTTTTAAAACAATAGCGGCTAGTATAACACTACCACCTAATGGTGATTCAACATGAGCTTTTAATAATCAAGTATTCAAGAAAATAGTTGGAGTTTTTACAGCAAATGCTATAAATATACCATAAAATAAAAATAATTGTGTAGAGTAGTTAAAATTGGTTTTATATAATGCATCGAAATCTGTAGTTCCCATTATTGAAGACATAGTTAATATAGATAATAATAAAAATAATGATCCTAACAATGTATATAAGAATAAATAGAAACTAGCTCTTACTTTATTACTTGATCCAAATAAACCTATTAGTATAAATAATGGAGGTAGTATACTTTCGAAAAAAATATAGAATAATAATATATCCAAAACCAAAAAAACTGTTAGTAATAGAGTTTCTAGTAATAAAATTATAATTACATAAGATCTTACATTATCATTAATTGAAATTCAATTACTTAATAATGCAATAGGAATTATTATAGTTGTTAATAATACAAAATAAATTGATAGTCCGTCCAAACCCAAGTAAAAATCATAAGAACTGATTTCATGATATTCTTGAACGAATTGGAATTGATTGTTACTAAAGTCAAATAACATGAATACTAATAAAGAAATGAAAAGATTAATTATAGATGTAGTTAAAGCTGTTGTTTTAATACGTTTGATATTTAAACTAGATAAGTCATAAGACATACCCGTAGATATAACAAATATTCCTAAAATTGGAATTAATAATAATGATGTAAGCAACATAAATAATATAAAAATACAGAAAATTGATTTCCCTCAGGATTAAATTTCTTATTTAATCTTTACTAACACCACACAAAATTGTATGGTAAAAATTTCCACTATTTTTTTATATATGCATATATGACCATAAATAGCAGAAAGTTGGCTATATATAATTGGAGCAAAATTATCTTATTTTTTTAGTTTTGTTCTATAATAATGCACCAATTAAGAGTAGGAATCTTATAAGAAATTTAAATAGTAATTAATCTATACTTTTATTATATATATCATTACTAATAAGTTATTAATAATAAAAGCAATAGTTATTTATAATAAAGCAATATTACTAGGTATTATTTCAAAACTATATAATACACAAGGAACTAATATAATAAAAGCAATAACTATAGGTAATAATATAGTTCAACAGAAAGACATCAATTGATCAAAACGTATTCTAGGGAATGAAGCTCTGGCTCATATAAAAACAAAAATCATAATACAAGACTTAAAACCTAAACTTAGACCATAAAATAACCCTTCTATTAAAGGACCTCTAAATAAACTTTCATTATGTAAATTGCTTATATAGTAATCAAAGTTTATATGCTGCATTAAGCTGAATAAAGGTATATAATCATATAAATAACCACCTAAAAATAAAATACTAGTTAATACACAAATCAAAACAATACTAGCATATTCAGCCAAAAAAAAGAACACGAAAATAACCGCAGCGTGTTCTGTCATAAATCCACTCACCAGTTCCGATTCAGCTTCAGCTAAATCGAAAGGAGCTCTATTAGTTTCCGCTATAGATCCTATAAAAAATATTATAAAAATAGGAAATAAGGGTACTATAAATCATATAGCTCTTTGAGCTTCTATATTTGTAGTAAGATTTAAACTACCTGTTAACATTACAACAAGTAATATAGCTGAACTTAATATTAGTTCATAACTTATAAGCTGTGCTGTACTTCTAAGTGAACCCAGGAAAGCATATTTACTATTTGCACTTCAACCAGCTAATAATATACCATATGTAGATAGAGAGGAAACTGCTAACATATAAAGTATACCTAAATTAAAATCACTTAAGGCTAATCCAGGACCATAAGGTATAACAAGATACCCTAATAGTGAAAATATTAAAGTTATAATAGGACCAAGGAAAAATAAACTTAAATTAGCCTGTGTAGGTGAAACATATTCTTTTAAAAGAAGTTTTAAGGCGTCAGCAAATGCTTGTAGAAGACCATAATACCCTACTATATTAGGCCCTAATCTTCTTTGCATACTAGCCATTGTTTTCCTTTCAGCTACCGTTACATAAGCTACCGTTAATAAAACAGGAACAGTTACCAATAGAACCTCTAATATAGAAATTAAGGTTGGAAAATATAACATATTATTTTTTTTTATTAAAATTAATTTTAATATTAATAATATACTTTATTATTAAAATATATCTTAATATATAATATTAAGTTAAAAATAACTTTAATTTTCTATAGTTACCTATTATTAAAAAGAATTTGTAAAACATAGTTAATTAATATAAATTTATTAAAGCCTATTTAACTAGTCATCTGCAATTCAAACGAATTCTTATCCAAGACTCGAACTTGGATCCAAATATTAGAAGTATTCTGCTCTACCATTAAGCTAATAAGAGTTTATGATGATAATTATATATAATTTTTATCATTATAATATTCTAGCTATGAGTTACAATTAAACAACGTATAATAATAAGAAAGCCATCATAAGAGCAAATAAACCAGTAGCTTCTGAAAAAGCAAAACCTAATATAGCGTATGCGAACAATTGACCTCTTAATGAAGGATTTCTAGCTACACCTAGTATTAATGCACCGAAAACTACACCAATTCCTACACCGGCTCCGATTAAACCTGTAGTTGCTAATCCTGTCCCTATAATTTTTGCTGCTTGTATCATTTTTATTTCGTAATATATTATTTTATAAAGGATACCCTTATTAGTTTAAATCGCATTTAACACAAAACTTTTTTATTAAGCATTTATTGTTATTAATTCATATATCTATTTTCATGTAATAATATTTACAAAAAAGTTGTGAACTATTACTTCATTGATATAATATTTTAATAAATTCATATAAATTTAGGGATATGGAGGAATTGAACCCCGTATTTAAGATCTGCAATCAAAATGTAGAACCTTCTACTTCACATCCCTAATAGATAGATATATATATCTCTATTAACAATTCCACATAACTGTAATAAAAAAATATTATTTAATAATTAGTAAGCGTCCAATATTTTTTTTTTCAACCAGCAAGTCTGTTTAATATCGTTTGATTTATTATTCTGTTCCGTTTACTTTCTTCTTTATAACTCATCATTTCATTAAAAAATATAATTAATTTAATATAAATTATAATAAACTTTGTAAAGGTAAACTTACAAAAGCGTGTGGCTTAGGTGGACTATTTAAAGCTCACTCTAAACTATTATAACTTCTATTTAATAATGTTTGTAAAGAATCACTATAGAATTGTGGAGTTAATCATGGATATCTACTTGTAGCTTTACCTTCAACTAACTGTACATAAACTATGTATAAGAATAATCATGTAGCAACTACACTTATAATACTTCCAAAACTACTTATTAAATTTCATCCTGCAAATGCATCAGGATAATCACTAATTCTTCTAGGCATTCCTTGCAATCCTAAGAAATGTTGAGGGAAGAATGTTACATTAACCCCTATAAACAATAATCAGAAATGTACTTTTCCTAACATTCTGTTGTAATCTAATCCTAATATTTTAGGTATTCAGAAGTATCATGCACTAAATAATGCAAATACAGCTCCCATACTTAATACGTAATGAAAATGAGCAACAACATAATAAGTATCATGGAAAGCAATGTCAAGAGAAGCGTTAGCTAAAACAACTCCACTTAATCCTCCAATCGTGAACATAAATATAAACCCTAAAGCAAATAACATTGAAGTTGTCAGTTGTATAGAACCTCCGTAACATGTAGCTAATCAACTGAAAATTTTAATACCAGTTGGAACTGCTATAATTAATGTAGCAGCTGTAAAATACGCTCTTGTATCCACATCTAATCCAACTGTATACATGTGATGACTTCAAACAACGAACCCTAATACACCTATAGACATCATAGCATAAACCATACCTAAATACCCAAACACACTTTTATTAGAGCTAGCAGATACTACAGTACTTATTATACCAAACCCAGGGACAACTAATATATAAACTTCTGGATGACCGAAGAATCAGAAAAGATGTTGGTATAATATAGGATCACCACCACCTGCTGCTTCAAAGAATGATGTATTGAAATTTCTGTCAGTTAAAACCATAGTAATTGCACCAGCAAGTACAGGTAATGATAATAATAATAATACAGCTGTGATTACCACAGCTCATCCAAATAAAGCTAATTTATGCAATCTTATACCAGGACTTCTCATATTCAATATTGTAGTTATAAAGTTAATAGCACCTAATAAACTACTTATACCTGACAGGTGTAAAGCAAATATAGCTAGATCAACACTTGGTCCACTGTGACTTTGTACTCCACTTAAAGGTGGGTATAATGTTCAACCAGTACCTGCTCCATTTTCTATGGAACTAGCAAATAAAAATAATAATAAACTAGGTGGTAATAATCAGAAACTTATATTATTAAGTCTAGGGAATGCCATATCTGGGCCTCCAACTAATAAAGGTAATAAAAAATTACCAAAACCTCCGATTAAAGCAGGCATAACCATAAAGAATATCATTAATATAGCATGAGCTGTAATGATACTGTTATATAACTGATTATCAGCTATATATTGAACACCAGGTCCACTTAATTCTAATCTAATTAAAACAGAAAAAGCTGTACCTAATAATCCAGAAAATAAAGCAAATATTAAATATAATGTTCCTATATCTTTAGCATTTGAAGATAAAAATCATCTTTCTGTTCATAAAGATATACTTGATTTTAAGGGAAATAGGCAAACATTATCTCTAATACGCTATGCTTAATAAGTAATACAATTTATTACTAGCAATAGGTAGGTTTATTATTTAAAAGTAACCATTTTAATATATTTTAAATATATTTAAATGGCCTAAGAGATTAACTACTCAGGATTTACTAAAGATATCTATAAAATATATTGTTATAGAGTATATTTAGGGCTTATTATAAAATTATTTATAAAAGATATAGAAATAAAAACCGATAATAATAAATGTTTTTTTTAGATAAAAAGTTATTATAGAAATACCACCTAAAATTATAAATATACGCGTAAAAGGATGATTATGTATATTAAGTATCTTAGGTGGTAGCATAGAAGCATTTCAACCTACTTTTAACCCAATAGTAAGTCTTTTTCAAATGCTTTTTTTAATACATTATTATGCCTATTTGAATTATAATAATGCTTAAAATTTTAAGCATTATTCTTATTGATACTATTGCTTCGGTTTTATCACAATTTAAGCTTTATTAGAATTATTACCTAGTTCTATTAAACTATTTTCTAGTAAACTTACAAAAGGTACTATAAATAAAAAGTGAGCAAAGTATAAAACTGTACTTATTTGTCCAAATTCTATAAATGGTGATTCTACGTGTTTGGCACCTAATTGCATTAATATTAAAAAATTACCCACAAAAATATAAAAGGCAATCTTACTTAGAGGTCTAAATTGTATACCTCTAGATCTACTTAAGTCTGTAAAAGGCATAGCTAATAAGATTAATATAGCACTAAGCATTGCAATAACACCCAATAATTTATTAGGTATAGATCTTAATATAGCGTAAAAAGGTAAAAGATCAATTAAAAATATTTTATATTTTTATTCACTATATTACTATAGTGTTTGGACTCTATCTTCATCTTTAAAATTTCATTTTAAAAAGTCTCGCGTATAGTCTCTGAAGATCCTACTAAGATAATAGCATGACATACTAGGACAGTATGAATATGCCAGGGCATCCGTTGGTTTCCTGCTGATTGTCCTATCTATACTTACATGAAAGTAACAGGGAGTTATAGGGTTTTCCAGCAAACAGCGAGATTAAGTGACATCTTTTTATCACTCAGGAACTATAGCAGGAGGAGTTTGCATAGGATTAGCCATAATATAATTATCACTATCTCCTAATGCGTTAGGCATGAAAAATACGAATAGGCTTAATACACCTATAAATATAAATATAGTAATTAAGTCTTTGAATAAAAAGTAAGGAGCAAAAGGTATTCTATCATATGTACCTGAAATACCCAAAGGATTTCCTGATCCAGCACTATCATGAAGTGCTATTAAATGCATCAAAACTAAAGCGGCTAATACGAAAGGTAATAAAAAGTGTAAGGCGAAAAATCTGTTTAAAGTAGCATTATTAACACTAAATCCACCTCAAAGAAATTCAACTATGTCATGTCCAATTCAAGGTACAGCACTCACAAGGTTAGTAATAACTGTTGCACCTCATAATGACATTTGACCATATGGTAAAACATAACCCAGGAATGCTGTTATTATCATTAATATAAATATTATTGTACCTAGTGTTCATACTAATGTTCTAGGGGCTCTATATGATCCATAATATAACCCTCTACCTATATGTAAATATACTAAAAAGAAAAATGCTGAAGCAGTATTGCTATGTAAATAACGTATTAATCACCCATTATTTACATCACGCATGATATGTTCTACCGAGTTAAAGGCTTCTAATACACTAGGGTTATAATGCATAGCTAAAAATACACCTGTTATTATTTGTATACCTAAACAAAGAGCTAATAAAGAACCAAAATTTCATAAATAACTTATGTTAGACGGCTGTGATGCATCAATTATATATGAATTAACCAATTTTAATAGAGGATGACTTTTCAAAATTCTCATTATTCAATTAAAGTTTATTTGTTTTTTTTTCTAGAAGTTATAAAGGTATAATTTATAAATAAAATTATAATATTCTAGTAGTTTAACTTAACTATATGTATCAATATTTATAAAAAAAACACAATTCTTATTCAAGACTCGAACTAGAATGCAGATATTAGGAATATCCTGCTTTACCATTAAGCTAATAAGAGTAAATTGCTATTTTTTTTTATTAATTAATTTGCAGATTACTAATGTGTCATTAAATTTAAGAATTTCTATGTATTCTTTATAAACATATATTTTATATAAACATACATATAATTATTTTAAGAAGTAAGTGAATCGAAAACTTATATAACTATTATAATGAGTTTACTTTATCATTGAATTAATTCCTTTACATATATATAATTTAATCTGAATAAAGAACTTTAAACTTATAAGATTAAGAAATTAATCTTATAAAAACTAAATATTAAGTATAGGTTATTTATCTATATTTAATGATTTATGCGAAGAATTATCTAGATTAATTGTTACAATACTAAAAAGAGATATTAATATTAACAATAATAAACTATTATCAGCTAAAGATAAATAAGGTATTAATATATAGAATATAAGGCCTATTAGTATATACAAGGCATAACTTGTAATAACACCTGTATCTAAACTAGCTATGTTTTTACTTAAAGTTATTAAACCTTTTTCTAAACCGTAAGGTCCTAATAGTTCTACACTTCCTTTATCTATAACTTTAGTAGTTTGTCCACCTAAACTTAAAACTAGACCAGTTATGTATTTGTTATAGAAAAATTCAATTAAAAAACGTTGATTAAAGAATCCAAATATATTATATCCTAATCTAGAAAATTTAAAATTAATAATAATTTTAGGTAAAAATTCTGAAAAAATTATAGCTAAAATGCTAAGAGAAACAGTAAAGAATAAAGGTAATAATTTAAATAAAGTAGGTACGGCAAACTCTGTATCCAACATTATTTCATGTGTAGGGTGAACAAATATACTATTATCAGCAAAAAAACCTGAGCCTAATCCTAAAAATATATCTTTAGTCATATAACCAAAGAATATAGAGAAAATGGCTAAAATAATCAAAGGTAAACTCATATACATATCACTTTCATGAGCATGTCTATAATTAACAATAGGTCCATTAGGATTAGTTAAGAAAGTTAAATATAAAACTTTAACAGAATATAAAGTAGTAAACATAGCACCAATAACTGCTATAAAGTACACGACTGTACCACTAAAGCAAAATTGCCCATATGCGGATTCTAAAACAAAATCTTTACTATAAAACCCAGTCATAAAAGGGAAAGCTACTAAACTAAGACTTGCTATTAACATTACAGAATAAGTTAGAGGTAAGAATGATTTTAATCCACCATATTTTCTAAAATCTTGATTATCAGCAACTGCGTGAATTACTGCTCCTGCACCTAAGAATAATAATCCCTTATAAAAGGCGTGATTAACTAAATGAAATAAAGCAACATTGTATGATGATAAACCTACAGCTATAACCATCATACCTAATTGACTCATAGTAGAATAAGCAATAACTTTTTTAATATCTTGTTGGAATAGCCCAATAAGAGAACTAAATACTGTAGTCATAGCACCTAATCATAGACATAGTATTAAAACAGTTGAGCTATATTCTATTAAAGAACTAGTACGCATTAATAAATATACACCTGCAGTAACCATAGTAGCAGCGTGTATTAATGCAGAAACAGGTGTAGGACCTTCCATTGCCATAGGTAATCAAACATGTAATCCAACTTGAGAACTTTTAGCCATGGCACCAATTAACAAACATATACCTATAATTGTAACAATATTCTCATTAACAAAAGGCGCTAGTGAAAATACAGTACTATAATCTATGTTACCAAAAGATCATAATATAGCAAACATACCAATAGTTAAAAAACAATCCCCCACTCTGTTAGTTAGGAAAGCAGACATAGAACTTTGATTCGCTGCTATTCTAGTAAATCAGAAACTTACTAAAAGATAAGAACAAATACCTACACCTTCTCACCCTACAAACATTAATAAAAAATTATTAGCTGTAACAAGTGTAATCATCATAAAAGTGAATAAACTTAAGTAACTAAAAAATCTTTGGTTATGAGGATCGTGGCTCATATATCCTATAGAATATATATGAACTAAGGAACTAACTATCAGAACTGGTATCAACATAGATACTGTTAAACTGTCAAAGTGAAAACCTCATAAAACATTAAGAGATTCACTATCTATTCATTTAAATAGATTTATTGAAACAGGTATGTTGTTTAAACCTACTTCAAAAAAGGCAACGATTGCTAATAAAGTTGTTACGACTACACTACTACATGTAATTAATTGTGCTCCGCTAACACCGATTTTTCTACCAAAAAAACCGGAAACTATTGATCCTAATAAAGGTAAAGTAATTATAGCTAAATACATTATTTATATTCTATTGCGATGCTTCCTCTTAATCTATAAAAAGCAACTAAAATACCTAAACCTATTGCTGATTCTGCACCAGCTATAGCTATAACGTATATAGCGTAAGTTTGACCTAATATATCATCAAAGCTAAGTGAACTTATCAATATCAAGAATGTAATAGCTAATAACATTATTTCAATTGAAATAAGCATTAATATTATGTTTTTTCTATTTAATACGAAACCTAAAATTCCTATTAAAAAAAGTATTAAGGTTAAATTCATTGTATATCTTTTTTTATTAATTATTTATAAAAATAACATTGCTAATATTCAGGGGCTCCCATCTAAGATTTGAACTTAGATATTTAATAATATAAACAGTTTATATTATTAAAATTGCTCTGCCCTTAAGCTAATAGGAGTCATAATATTTATATATGTAAATATTATAAATAGAAGATATAATCAAGGTTTAGTTTGTAGTTAACAATGTTATCTACTGCTCTTCTAATCATGATAAAAATTTCTCTATACTTACTGATTCTATAACTATAGGCATAGAACTGTGTAAAATTCCACATATTTCTGAACATTGTCCATAAAATGTTCCCTCTCTATTTATAAGAACAGACACTTGATTTAATCTACCCGGATAAGCATCAACTTTAATACCTAAAGAAGGACAAGCAAAAGAATGTATAACATCAGCCGCTGTAACAATAAATCTAACGTGTGTTAATTCCGGAAGAATAACTCTGTTATCTACTTCCAGCATTCTTAATGCTCCATCTTCTAAATCAGATTCCGGTACTAAATATGAATCAAATTCTATAAATTCATCATCTGAATTTAAGAAATCTGGGTATTGGTAACTTCAATATCATTGATGACCTTCTGCTAGAACAGACATAGCAGGATCACTAACCTCATCCATTAAATACAATAACTTAAATGATGGGAATGCAATCAATATTAATATTAAAGCAGGTGTAATTGTTCATATTAGTTCTATTAATGTTCCATGATTTAAATATTTATGCGATATAGGTGATTTATCATTAGTGTAATTTCTTACAATAGATATTATTATTCAACCTACACCGAATAATATTATAACTAAATAGAACATAATATTATCATGTAATTCAACCAACCCTTCCATTTGTGGAGCTGCACTATCTTGAAAATAAAGACCTCAAGGTCTAGGTGTATCACAATTATTGAAAAAACTTAAATTTAATAAATTTAACATAATTTTATTTTATTACTTTTTCTATTATGAATACTTATTTGTAAAATTATAGTATTATAATTAAACATAAAGTATATCTTATATTATTCATGTTTATAAGAAATATAATAGAAACCAATAAACAGCTTGCAATACATTACAATATAACACATTAAAATTATCTTTAGATAGACTACTTAAAAAAAATGATAATTAAAGATAAGAAATATAAAATTATTTTAATTATCGTAATTTACTATTAAAATTAGTAATATAGCAATAAGTTAACTTATTATTTAAACCCTGATAAAAATGTGACAGTAGATAATATATTGCTGTCTAAAGTAAGCATTTGTCTACTATCAATTTTTAAGGCATTTTTACCTAATTCAAATGCAAATCCTAATGTTAATGCTAAAAAGAATATTAGCATTATAACTAAACCATATATACCGTTTGTATACGCACTAACTACATAAGGATAAACTAAAAGAATTTCTAAATCAAATAATAAAAAAAGTAATGCGAATATAAAAAAAGAAATACTGAACTGTGTTCTATTTTGACCTAAAAATGAATGGAAACCACATTCAAATGCACTATCTTTTTCTTGATAAGGATAGTGCGGAGCAAATATTAAATTTATAGTTAATAATATTATAGCTAATATTGGTATAAAAACAAAAAAGAAAGTAGTACTTGTCATTTAAGGATTAAATATTATTAGTGCTAATATATTAGCCATGCTTAATCATTCTTGAGGTATAAATATAAATAATAAAACAATTAAAGTTAATATAGATATAGTTATAGTTAAAGAACTAGATAAAATAATGTTATTTGCTTTAAATGTTAATCTCTCAATTAGAACATTATTTTTAATAATATTACCATGTAATTTAATATTTTCTATTTCAGGGTTAATTTCGTATTCAGTTTTATTAAAAAATACTTGTTTAATTATATTTAAATAATATACTGCACTAATAACACTAGTTAATATTGCAATTAGAGCAAGGAAAACGTAACCGTTATCTAAAGCGGCGCTTAAAACCATCTGTTTAGCAAAAAATCCTATAAGAGGTGGTATACCTACAAATGAGAATATTGTAATTCCTAAACTTAATGCTAAGACGGGGTTTATATAGAAATAACCCTTTAATTGACTTATTAATTGTATAGGAGAATTATTTTTATCAGGTAATTGTTTATATTCATCACTATCGTTTACGTAGTAGTAAAGAGAAAAACCTATACTTATTAATATAATAAAAGCGTTTAAATTACTTATAGAGTATTGCATTAAATAAAATATAAAGGCTTGTATTGACTCTATACTATTAATACTTAAAGCTAATAATATGAACCCTACGTGTGAAATAGTACTATAAGCAAATAATCTTTTTATTCTAAATTGAGTTAAACCTACTACTGTTCCTATAATCAATGAAAGTAAAGAACTAATCAACAGACTTGAAGTTCAACTAAATTGATAATTAAATAAAGAATTACTTGTATAATGCACTAATTCTAAAAAGAATATAAAGATAGATATTTTAGCTACTATAGCTACAAACGTTGTAACTATAGTAGGAATAGCATCATAAACATCAGGCGATCAAAAATGAAAAGGTGCAGCACTTACTTTAAACAAGAAACCTACACTTAGTATTAATAATGAAAAGTTTATATAATAAGATTTATATCAATATAAAATATTGCTACTATCATTTGCCAGATCACTTAAGCTAGTTATTACATATATTCCATCTAAATTAGTTGTACCAGAATTCGCATATAATAAACCTGTACCTAATAAAATAAAACAAGAACTAAGACCCCCTAATAAAAAGTATGTAAGACCTCCAGAAGTAGCTAATTCTGAGTTTCTATATAATGTACTAAGTAAATATAATCCATAACTTTGTAATTCTATAGAAAGAAATATAGAAACTAAATCACTAGTTGAAACTAAAAATACAGCTCCTGTAATTATAAATAATATAATTAATGGGTATTCTATTATTTTAAATTGTTCTCCCATTTTATTTACAATTTTCGTTCTATAGTATAAAAAGTTGTAAAGGAATAATTTGCTTATTGAAGAATACTTTGTTATTCATACCCTTCTGGGATAAAACCCTGTAAGTTGTAAAATGGCAGCACTTATTAAAAAAATGAAAACATGGAATACTTGTGTAATACTAGTTACATGAAATAAACCACCATATAAACCTATTCCTTTATCTAAATAAGTAAAATATAAACTAGTTATTGCGATTAAAGAAGAGTAAAGTAAAACTATTATAGCTACTCTACTGAAAAGTATAGATTTATCTCGTCTTAAAGTAACGGCATTAGATAATAATAAAAATAATATAGAAAAAATTAACATTAAAAAGTAAGAGATTCGAACTCTTATTTTACCCTTATTATTATCTAACTAATTTAAACTAGTATATTTAATAATTGAAACAATGTAAACTTTATAAGCCAGAAGAGAAATTTGAATTCTCATTCTTAATGCATGAAATTAATGTTCTAACCAATTGAACTATCCTGGCTAAAAAAAATAAATTACAAATATTTAAATAAAAAAAAATGAAAATACTAGGGTGAATACCCTGACTTGAACAGGGAACATACTGTGCCACATACAGTCGCTCTACCGATTGAACTATATTCACCTTATAGTTACTATGGTATATAGTATTAATAAATAATATGCTCAAATATTAATGTAAGTAGTATAATATTTAATATTACTACTTATATTAATTATGTTGGAGTGATTCGAACACTCAATGATAAATACCAAAAATTTATGACTTACCGATTAGTCCACAACATATAATCTTAAGTTATAAATTTAATCCAAAAAGGGGTATTTTAAGGTAGATCCGACTTGAACGGATAAAATCAAAAAAAATCAAATAGTCCTAAGCTATTCATGTCTACCAATTCCATCACTACCTTTATAATTGCTCGAGATAAGATTTGAACTTACAACCTAAACATCTTCAGAGTTCCGCTCTACCATGTTGAGCTTCTCGAGCTTAAATACATGATTAAAAGTTAATTTTTAATAAGCCTTACTTATATAGAGTATGGAGACATCAGGGCTCGATCCTGAAATAACGATATGCAAAATCGCAGTTTTACCAAATTAAACTATGTCCCCTTACTAAAGTATTTTTTTATCCGAGAAACGACTTGAACGTTCACGATGTTATATCAATAAATCTTAAGATTATCCTGTCTACCAGTTCCAGCACTCGGATTTATAAATAAATTACTCATATTAGCTAAGGCCAGAGTGATTTGAACACTCATCTCAGCTGTCATGAGCAGCTTGCTTTACCAATTAAGCTATAACCTTGCGAATAGTTAACTATGCGTGCGGACAAAGGATTTGCACCAATATATGCTGGACATGAGCCAGTTATGTTACTATTACATCAATCCGCATTACTATTAATACTATTAATATTAACGTTTATTTTTTTAGCCCTTAGCCCCAGAGGGGATCGAACCCTCGCGTGTAATGATGAAAACATTATGTCTTAGCCACTTGACTATAAGGCCTTATGTATTTATAGCAATAGAAGTCCAGTGCAAGTATCGCACTTGCTTCAGCTGGTTACAAAACAGCTACATTACTTTTATGCTAACCAGACTAAGATTAAAGTATATAACTTTTGTTTAGTATACAGTTCAATTATGTGAGATATCTAAGATATTTAGTTATATATATATATAATTAGTACTTTATGCCTAAAAACATTTAAATCCTTTCAGCTAAAGCCTATTAATTGCAATTAGTTTCAATATATTAATGATTGCAAAATCGTAGTGTTCAACTACGTATATTTAAGAATATCTTAAAGTGAGTTTCGTGCCTAGATGCATTCAGCACTTACCTTTAATTAACATAGCGTTCCTGCCATGCCTATGCTATAAATTTACTTTAGTGAGAATAACATCCCTGCATAATATTTTTAGAGAATATTATACTTAAATTAATATTGGGCACATAAACAACAGGTAAACCAGAGGTTAATATACCCAGCTCCTTTCGTACGAGGGGGCTATCCTTATTTTATTCTAATTTCCTCTAGAAGATAGAAACCATACTGTCTCACG
>WNGE01014135.1_pt1 | contig 18622 bp, 22 predicted proteins | sample 5400651 | NCBI WGS metagenome assembly WNGE01 (sample SAMN13153370, study PRJNA577476) | soil metagenome | isolation source: 60 cm soil or saprolite under grassland replicate 2 | place: USA:California | collected 2016-06-15
CTCCTCTTGTTTGCAGCGCTTCAGCGCTCATAGCGCGACTCGATCTCGCTTGATTATCAGAGCCTTGACTCATTTTCCGACCACGTTCGTGGGCGTTATTGGTTTTGGATATTATCGCGCCCTTCAACGCTTGCTAATCGAAGAGCTTCCAAATCTGGAGCGTTCGCCGAGGCTATCGTATTTCGCGCCGTTGGCTCTTGGCACGTGCTTGGTCACGGTCGGGCTACTGACCCAAATCCTGCCGCTACGATTATGTTACACTCACCTTGATGAAGGGCAGAGTTCTAATTATCGATGGCGACCGCGACCATTCCGATGCGCTGGGTGAGGAGTTGAAGGCTCGTGGTTATGAAGTTTGCACCGAATCCCGCCGGCCCTCCGCCCTTGAGGTTGCCGAAACGTTTTCTCCGATGGCAATCATTTCTGACACTTCCGGCAATGAAAGTGACGCATTCGCCTTGCTACGAGAGATGCGCCAACGTCAGCCGCACACGCCGATAATCCTCATCGCTAAAGATATCTCGGTCGAATCGGCAGTGCGCGCCATCCAGGAAGAAGGCGCATACCACTATTTTGAAAAGCCGGTAGACGTTGAGAAACTGGGGGTCGTGCTTGAGCGCGCTGTCGAGCTTACTGAAGCCCGGCGCGAAAATGAAATTCTGCGCCGGGAACTGCGCGACCGCGGCGCGTTCGGCGAGTTGGTCGGCAGCTCCGATGAAATGCAAAAGGTATATTTGCTGATTGAGCAGGTAGCATCGTCATCGGCTTCTGTGCTGATTACCGGTGAATCAGGAACCGGCAAAGAGTTAGTGGCGCGCACGATTCATAATCTCAGCCCACGTCGTAACGCGCCTTTCCTCGCGATTAACTGCTCAGCAATTCCCGACACGTTGATGGAATCGGAACTGTTCGGACATGAAAAGGGCGCCTTCACCGGGGCAGTTTCGCGCCGGCACGGCTGCTTTGAGCTGGCCAACACGGGTACGCTGTTGCTCGACGAAATCGGCGAGATGCCTTCTTTGCTGCAAGCAAAACTGCTTCGGGTAATCGAAGAGCGCGTTGTTCATCGCCTCGGGAGCCGTAAAGATATTCCCATCGACGTCCGCATTCTCGCGGCGACGAACAAAGACCCGCAAGAGGCCGTGCGCGATGGTACGTTGCGAGAGGACCTGCTCTATCGACTCAACGTGATCACGATTCACATGCCGCTGTTGACTGAACGTATGGAAGATCTGCCGCTGCTGGCCCAGCATCTGGTGACGCGTTTGGCGGCGAAACATGATCGGCCCGCTCGGTTCGTGAGTCCCGCAGCTCTGGACGCGTTGCGCTTTCATTCCTGGCCGGGCAACGTTCGTGAATTGCGGAACGTGATCGAGCGCGCGGTAGTAATCTGCTCGGGAGAGCAAATCGAACGGCATCACTTTGCACCTTACCCATTCGAGCAGCGCCAGAGCGTTCGTGAGGAAGACACAATTACGTTTCCGGTTGGCACTCCACTTGAAGTGATCGAACGGCAAATGATTATGCGGACGCTCGATAAGACCGGAAATAACAAAACGAAAGCGGCCGAGCTCCTGGGCGTAAGTCTGAAGACCCTTCACAACAAGCTGAATGCCTATCGAGCGCAGGGATTAATTAACGATCGGCGTAGCCGATGACGCTGTTCCCGGGAAACTTTTACGTTCTTTGAGACGTGTGCGAGGGCATGCCTTATCATGCCTCCCGGAAGCGCCGAGTCTTGCACTTAATAATGGGCAGATGGTATTCATCGCCTCTGTGTCTCTGCTTCTTTTTTTCATTGATGGTCTGGGAATCGGCACGCGTGGCCCCCACAATCCCCTCGACGGCTTGCATGAAGCCGATCCGCTGGCAATTTTTCAGAACGAACAACCTGGCGTCGCTTTCGATGGCGTAGTTGCGCCGACAGACGCATGCCTGGGAGTTGAAGGCAGGCCGCAGAGTGCTTCCGGCCAGACGACTATCCTGACGGGGATTAACGCCCCGGCCGCAATCGGTTATCACAAGCAGGGCTTTCCGAATCAAGTGCTGCTCGATATCATCTCCGAGCATTCAATCTTCCTTCAGCTAAAACGCTCCAGAGTCGAGAAGATAACCTTTGCAAACACTTATACGGCCCGATTTTTTGAGAATCGACCACGATGGATCTCGGCTACTACTGCGGCTGTTGAAGCTGCGGGCCTACGCTTTAATGTCGTGGAAGACCTGAAAGCGGGCCGGGCGGTATATCAGGACTTCACTAACGCGATGTTGATTGAACGCGGCGAGAATATTGATCTGCGTAGTCCTGAACAGGCTGGAGAGGTGCTTGCAAAAATTGTTGCCGCCAACCAATTTACTCTGTACGAATATTTCATCACAGATAAGATCGGCCATACGCAGGACTTAAACGCCGCCCGCAGAGTTGTGCCGATGCTCGCTTCGTTTATTCGCGCAACCCTGTCACGACTTGACCTTGAAGACACAACGGTGGTCTTAACCAGCGACCACGGAAACATCGAAGATCTCTCGTCTCGCAATCACACGCTCAATCCTGTGCCCACGATTGTCTGGGGTAATAACAAGCGTCGGATCGCTGCCTCGATACGGTCACTGACGGACATCACACCCGTCATTGTCAAAACTCTAACTGGTAAGCCGCCGGCAACATACTGATGAAAGCTGCAAGAACACGTAAAGCCGCCGCACCTGGGCGGTTCGATCCATCAGCGAAGAACGATCGGCGCGAGCTATTTGGCTGGAAGATGTACGACTGGGCGAACTCCGCCTTCTACACGACGGTCGTCGGGGCCTTGTACGGGCCATATCTCACGGAATTGACCCAGAACGCCGTCGGCGAAAACGGAACGATAATGAGCTTTGGACCATTAGGTTCGGTTACGGCGAAATCGTTTTTTCCCACCTGCGTTTCAGTTGCTGTTTTTCTCCAGGTTTTTATGCTCCCGATACTCGGCGCGATTGCGGACTATACACATCTTAAGAAACGCATGATGGCGCTGTTTTGCTATGTCGCAGTCACGGCGAACTGTCTGATGTTTTTCGTTGCCGGCAGACATTACCTGCTGGGCGGGTTGCTCTTCATCATCGCCAATCTCGGCTTTGGCGCTTCAATCGTCTTCTACAATAGTTTCCTCGGCGAGATTACGACCGAAGACCAGCGCGACAAAGTTTCCAGCCGTGGCTTTGCTTACGGCTATCTCGGTGGCGGCCTATTGCTGGCTGTTAACTTCCTATTGGTCCGCAGCGCAGCGACCTTCGGAATCGACACCTACGTGGCCGTGCGATTGTCGCTTCTATCGGCGGGTGTTTGGTGGGGAGCTTTCGCGCTGATTACCTTCGCAATGCTGAAGACGCGGCGCGCCGAAAAGTCCCTGCCGCGAGGAAAATCCTATCTGACGATCGGCTTTTCTGAACTTGGCAGAACCTTTCGAGAGCTTTCGAGGTTACGTCATACGTTGAAATATTTAATTGCCTATCTTTTTTATAACGATGGAATTCAGACTGTCATTACGATGGCTTCTGTCTTCATGGCGCAGGAACTTTTCATCACGAAAGGACTCAAGACAGATCAGTCATTCTTGTTGCTGATTTTTCTCATGGTGCAATTTGTGGCCATCTTTGGCGCGCTGATATTCGAACGTCTGGCCTATGCCGTGGGTACCAAGAACGCAATTGTTGCTTCTCTGGTCCTATGGGCAGCTGTCGTGATTTATGGATACGCCTTTCTTAATACAACGAGTGAAGCCTGGATCATGGGCGCGGTTATAGCGATTGTGCTGGGAGGTTCGCAGGCTCTTTCGCGCTCTCTTTTCTCGCGAATGATTCCCGCGGGGCGTGAAGCCTCTTTCTTCGGGATCTACGAAGTTTCCGAACGTGGCACTTCATGGATTGGGCCACTGGTATTCGGCGCGGTAGTCGCAGCTACAAACTCTTACCGCCAGGCTTTGCTGTCATTGATAATGTTCTTCATCGTGGGCATCGTGATTCTTTTTCTTACTGACACAGGAAAGGCTATTCACGAATCCGGAAACCTGCTGCCGGAAGAGGCCGCTGGTGGGGGTCAGCACCTTGGCTCGTAGATACTCGCCCTTCAGCCTGCGCTTTTTCTTCTTTTCGAGACCGATGCGGTCTCCAGACAATTTCGGGAGCAATACTCAACCGAATTTGAGCTGAGTGCTCGACCTATGGGAATCCAGGTCCCGCAGGTGCTGCAACAGACCAGCTTTTCACGACGCTGACTCCCAGAGCGCCCGCGAGTGGTGCTTACTTCACGAAAGTGGGCGATGGTATAGAGAAAGTCTCGAACGAGCTTGAGGTACGGCCGTAACCGCCGATAAAACATAAAGAGCAGTAAACCAATCAGACTGATGACGACCAGATACTTCAATCTGTCATTTCCTGCTGCTGATTCGGCCGCTTGCCGATGTTAGGCACAAGGCGGCGCGGGTGACTAACGATCCTCGCTGCGCTTGTTGTCAGATGGAGCATAAGGCAAGTCGTCTCGACGGCGCCTCGGGAAAGGATCGCTAGCGCGGCGACGAGAAGGTGAGTTTGGCGCGCGACGGTCGATACTGCCCGCGGGAAGATTCCGCCCGTGGATTGCTTCGGTCAGAATTCGGGTGATCTCCTGAGAGAGCGTGCGATGTTCCGCCGCAGCACGACGACGCAGCGATTCTTTTAGTTCGTTGGGCACGTATGCGCCAATAAACACTCCCTTTCGATTGGCCATGTCCTTTCGGAGTCTCCTTGTGAAAGCGATGCTAAGAAATCGGCGGCGGTGCGTCGGCATTAGCGGATCGAAGAACCGGCGCCAGCGAGAAAGCGAATTGCAAATCAATCCGTTCGCGGGATATAGCCGTACAACGAGAGCAAGTCTATAAGCCGAATTCTGTTCTCCGATTTCTCAGATTTAAAACTCAAATCAAAAATCGGAGTAGCGATCATTCCTCTAGTCCAACCGTTGCCGGCTGGATCAAGCGACCTACCCGGAGGCCTTGGGCGGGCAACCCTTTAACGCCTCCCTATTTGGTCTTGCACCGCGAGGAGTTTGCCTGGCCGCGCATGTCGCCACGCGTGCCGGTGCGCTCTTACATTAAGCCCTTGCGGACCGCACCATTTCACCCATCACCGCGCTTCGAATTTCAGATCTCAATTTGAGATTTGAAATGAAAACGGTCGGCTGGTCTGTTTTCTGTTGCACTTGTCGTCGTCCGACCAATCACAGATTTGAGATCTCAGAGATCTGAGATTCGATCCGACGCCCCGCCGTTAGCGGGCTCGCTGCCCTTCGGTGTTCGGACTTTCCTCTTCTTCGCGAACTTGAAACCTCAAATCAAAGATTTGAAATCCTGCAGCGCGAAGCAGCGATCGCCCGACTTGCTCTCTTGCAAGGCCCGTCAATTATAGCAAATCATTGTTCAACAAGCACAGCGAGAAACTATTGATCTTTTAACTGGGGATGGCAACCGATGCCAGCCGATTTCCGCCGAAGCAAACTGCCTTCAGCCAAAATAGCTGAATCCGATGCGTAGATGATGTAACGCCCAGGCAGGCGTGGTGGAGATAAATACCCAGGTCATTAAGGAATGCGAGAGGGCAAGGGCGAAAATGTTGGGCGCGCGCTGATACACTGCCGCCCAAACAAAACCTCCCACGAAGGTGGCAACGGCCAACCAGGCATTCGGAAAATGCAAGGCCGCAAAAATGGCCGCGACCAATAGCACGCTTAGCCAGCCGCGTCCAAAGACAATTATTGCTCTCCGGTTTATGAATCCCTGCAACACGTACTGCTGAACCAGTCCCCAGCCAAATCCCAGAACTAATTGAACGACCAAAGCCGATCCGGAACGCCAGCGCAGAAAATTTATGCCTGCCACTGACAACCACCCTACCATAAGCAACACGACCGTCGTTGCCAGCATTGGTAAAAGCAGCAGCAATACTGCGTGAGCAAAGTTGTCCAGACGGAATCCCAGATCCCGAAGAGTTTCTCTTCGCTGCCGGTGTGAAGCGATCATGAATGCAAACGCAAGAGTCACCGGGACTGCCACGATGAGTCTGTTCAGCCCGGCAACAGCCAGAACCCATTCCGCGATCAGAACGGAAGAAACGACCGAGACGATTTCCCAGGCGGCCAGCGCACGATCGCCGATCGTCGCTACTGTCGGACTATGCATAGGCATACCGTGTTGATTGATTAGATTCAACGTCGGGCTTTGTCCTCGCTGATGGTTGTTTCGATGCGAAACCGCAGTGGCTTTCCGATTAGTTGCAATGTCCGACGGGTACCGCCTCCACTCGCATGAACAGCGTAAACGCGCGCCTCATGTTCGCCCGGTTGCAAAGGCGGGGTTTTGAAAATGAAGCCATGCCAATCATCATCCGCACGCCGTGCCGCATGCACGTCGGGGCGAAACTCAGCGGCCGATCGGTCATCGACAAACTTGTCATCTATGAAGAGTTGAACTTCCACGCGCGTGCCAAGATTCGATTCGTCGACGGCCCAACCAGAAACTGTCTGTCGGTTGGCCTCGTCGAGCCAGCCTCGCAAATACGGATTCGTCGTAACGAAATAAAATGTCACCGCGACGCCCGTAATCAGGAGCGCCTCGATAACCGACTTTCCGATCAAAAGATGGATTAGCCTTGACCCTGAATCGATACTCATGCGTAATGCCCGAGAGTTTACCCGATCTCGATGAATCAGCGAATTGTGTGAACAAGATTAGCAGAAGCATACATCCCGATCATTTTTAGGCCCACCTGCGCGAGACTACCCCCACCCAGCCCTCAACGGGATAATAATCGGATAATCCTGAATTGCTGAGATTGGGAGTTACCAGGCAGCGTTAGACGGTTCAACTCGTCTTGACTGGAGCTGCAAGCAGTTCACCGGCAAGATAGATGCCCTCTGTCCCACTGTCGCGAACCGAACGAGCTACTTCTCCGAGCGACGTTTCCGGGCTCTGCTTTGCCAGCGCTATGATCATTGGCAGATTGACGCCGCTCACAACCTCGATTGCACTATCGCTAAGAAACATCGAAGCGATATCCGTGGGCGCTCCACCAAACATGTCTGTCAGCAGGAGCACACCACGTCCCTGCGATACCCTCGCAATAGCGCGTTCGAGCACTTCGCGCGCTACATCAACATCGTCGTGCCAATCGATCGATGCGGTCGTGACATTTGATATGGGGCCCGCGATCATCTCAGCCGCGGCCAAAAATTCGTTCGCCAAATGGCCATGGGTTACTATTACACCGCCCACCAGGCGCGTGGGTTCAGGCTTAGCTTTGGAATCGATCACTTTCATGAATGTTCACCCGCCACCTGGTCGCCTTTTACTCATATCGCGATGCACCGAGTGGGCATCGAATCCGGCCCGACGCAGACGTTTCGCTAACTCATTCGCAATCATTACCGAACGGTGACGACCACCCGTGCAACCTATTCCGAGCGTGAGATAAGACTTCCCCTCCCGCTTGTATTGAGGCAACAAATAGTAAAGCAGATCGCTGAACCGATTGAGGGTCTCTTCGACTTCGGGTTGCGCCTTCAAGTAATTGATCACGCGACGATCGCTTCCCGGCAGCGCTCGTAATCCATCCACGAAGTATGGGTTTGGCAGATGCCGCACGTCAAATAGCAACTCCATATCTTTCGGAGGTCCGAACTTATGTCCGAAGCTCAGTACTTGCACACGCATCGGCGCGGCTTCTCCGGTAGGACTGAAGCGCTCAAGCAACACCTTACGTAACGAATGCACCGTGTGGTCTGAGGTGTCCACAACTTCGTCGGCCAGCGCGCGCACGCGTTTCATCGCCGCGCGTTGTGGGCGGATTGCGTCGAACAAACCTTTACCTCGGGCAGCGGGATGCGGCCGGCGGGTCTGACTGAATCGGCGCGCTAGAATTTCGTCTGACGCGTCGCTTGGCAAAGTCTGAAAGAAATCGTCCTTCACGAAAACTAATTACCAGAGCAGCCCGATCGATTCGTCCCCCTTCGCCCTCCTGCGCATGTACCAGACGCGCGAAGGTAGGCAACAGAGTCAAAGGCATATTATCAACGCAGAAAAACCCCAGGTCTTCGAACGCATTGGTGGCTGAGGTCATACCGGAGCCGCTCAAGCCAGTGATAATTACAATGTCGCGTCCAGTAGGGCTCTTAGTTTTCTTCGCCATCTTGAAACAAGTTAAAGCTGTCGCGTTGACTGTAGCGCTAAGCTTCCATTCACGACAAGCATCGCGTTAGAGTGGCGGTCATCGCGAACTAAGGCACATTCGTCGCGCTCAAAGAAAAAGAGGAGCAGCATCCAATGATGGGCTCCTCCAATAAAATGTGATTTCGAAAGTCGGTCACGGCTCAATCAAGCCGAAGTTTCCATCCTGACGTTTATAGAGCACACCTACGCGATTGGTATCCGCATCGCGAAAAACGACGAAATGATCATTACTTGCCGAAAGACTAAGAGCCGCCTCTTCGGCCGTCATCGGTTTTACGTTGTAGCGTCGCGCCGCAATAATTCGCACCGGCGGCGGCGTGGCTTGAACTTGCCCGTCCGGAGTCGGCGCCACGGCCGAAGTCTTACGCGCACCGTGCTTGCGATCAATGATTTTCTTCTTGAGCTTGAGAGCCTGCTTCTCGATCTTTTCGACAGCACGGCTTAAAGCCATGTACATGTCCGCATTGGTGTCGGTTGCGGTCAGTGTATGATCGCGCCAGTTAACAACTACCTCGCCTGTCTGCCGATTCTTTTCAACCGCCAGGATCACATGAACGCGCGCATTAGTCCCGTTGAAAATATGTTCAAGTTTGCGGAACTGCTCCTGGACGTGGCGGCGAATTGCAGGAGTGACCTCAACATGGCGTCCGGTGTATTCGAACCTCATTCTGGAATGTACTCTCCTCGATCCTTCGCGCCGGCTATGATTGCGATCACCTGCCGGCTAGACCACGGCGCGGCGCTCACGCGAACCTGGGATATTCATCTGGTCGCGGTACTTTGCCACTGTCCGGCGCGACAATTTTATTCCGTCCTTCACCAGGATTTTTACCACTTGATCGTCGGTAATTGGGTTGTGAGAGTCTTCTTCTTCTATCAATTTTTTGATCTTTAGCTTGATTATCCTGGTTGATACTTCTTCGCCTTCTTCATTTAACATGCCTTCGGTGAAGAAGCGGCGCAGTTCGATCACCCCCTGCGGGGTGTGCGCATATTTTCGATTAACGACCCGGGAGACTGTGGAAAGGTGCATTCCAATATCTTCGGCAATGTCTTTCAGCATCATCGGCTTAATGTATTGGACGCCTTTATCCAGAAACTCCCGTTGGCGGTTTACGATCGATTCGACCACGCGATAGATTGTCTGTCGGCGGTGTTCGATGTTGCGCAATAGATCGACCGCAGAGCGCATCTTTTCCTTGATAAAATCGCGCGTTTCTTTCGTCACAGTCGATTGCGACAGCATCTGCTGATAACTGGGATTGATACGCAGGCGCGGGCTGCCGTCATCAGCGAAATAAATTATATAATCACCATTCTCATCGAGTTTCTCAATGTATATCTCCGGCGAGATAAGAATCGGCTCCTCGGACGAGTAGCGCCTCCCGGGATATGGGTCGAGGGTTCGAATAAACTGCACTTCAGCAGCCAGCGTTTCGACATCAACTCCAATTTGCTTCGAAAGGTGAGGTAGCTTGTGTTGCTGTAACTCTTCGAGATGATCGCGAATTAGCCGCGTAGCCAAGCGTTCAGTTTCACTGCGGCTCTCCAGCTGCACCAGCAAGCATTCGCGGACATCGCGCGCGCCACAGCCGACAGGTTCAAGCCTCATTACGATTTGCCGAGCCCTTTCGACCGTTTCCTCGGACCATCCACCCTGCCCGGCCATTTCTTCGTTGCTTGCATTTAGCCTACCTTCTTCGTCGAGATTCCCAATAACGCATTCGGCGGCTAGGCAGATTTCGCCTTCGGCGCAATCCATGTGAAGCTGCCATTCCAGGTGTTCGGCCAACGATTGTGGCTTAGTCAGAAACTGCTCAAATGTGGGCGCGTCTTCTTTGTATTCGAATTCCTGGGTCTTGTACCCCGGGTCGAGATAGTCCTGAAACTCACGGCCGAAATCGACTTCTTCAAAAGCATCTCGCGTTGTTTCGGTAGCGATTTCGTCGCCTGTCTCCGAAGTCGCTGCTTCGCTCTCGGTGCTTCCGGCAAGGTCTGTTTCACTGCATTTTCGCTTTCGCCCGTGCCATTCGACGAGGCCTGTCCGAGTTCCGGCGCGGTCGGCTCGACACTGGAAGCAGGCAGGTTTTCCAGGTCGCCGCCGCTCGCCATGTGATCCAGAATCTTTTCTGCCAGCTCACGCGCCTCTTCCTGCGTCGCAACTTCTTCCAGCACCGGATTCTCGTTCATTTGCTGTTGGATGAGGTCAGTCAACTCGAGTGAAGTCATTTGCAACATCTCGATGCGTTGCCGCAATTGCGGCGTCAGCACCAGACGCTGTTGAAGACTGGTTGTAAGCCTGACTGACATACCTCAAATGAAAACTAGTTAATAAGTGCCGGGGAAGTTTGTTTGCGGGCGACCGCTACGACCTGATTATAACACCTATCGCGCGCTGATAGCTTGCCACAATTACATGCGGAATTTCTCACCTAAATAAAGTCTTCTAACTTCGGCGTCCTCTGTCAAGTCCTGCGGCACGCCCGATCGAAAAATTTTTCCCTCCGCCATGATATAGGCACGATCGGTTACGCCGAGCGTTTCTCGCACATTGTGATCAGTGACCAAGATCCCGATCTTTCGGCTGCGCAAATATAGAATTACGCTTTGAATATCGTCGACCGCTTTTGGATCGATTCCGGCAAAAGGTTCATCGAGCAAGATAAACTGTGGTTCAGTCGCCAGAGCTCGCGCGATTTCAGTCCTTCGGCGTTCACCGCCTGATAATGAGTCCCCTCGTGTGTTGCGAACGTGCTCGATGCCGAATTCTTGCAACAGCTCTTCCACGCGCTTCAATTGTTCACGCCGCCGTAATTCCGTCGCCTCGAGGACCGCGAGAATATTTTCTGCAGCCGTCATTTTGCGAAACACCGACGGTTCCTGCGGTAAATATCCGAGGCCCAGCCGCGCGCGTAGATACATCGGCAACTTCGTTACATCCTGGCCTGCCAGGTATACTCGGCCGGCTTCGGGAGTTTCCAATCCAATGATCATGTAGAACGTGGTTGTCTTGCCGGCTCCATTCGCGCCCAGTAAACCCACCACCTCGCCCGGTTCGACATGTAAAGTTACGTTATCGACCACGCGGCGCCGGCCATAAGATTTTTGCAGATTCAGGGCGCTCAAGGCGCGCGCAGATGGCTGCTCTGAATCGGGGGCGATGCGCGTCGCTTTAGGTCTTGCAGAGCCTGAAGTTGCTGGTGGTTCGACTATCTGCGACACGAAATTACGTCCCTTTCAAATGACTCGGCTTAGACAGAGTTGCGGGCAGTTTACTCGGTATGGGCAGCGCGAACAAATTCCTTCATGCGCTCGGCGTCCTTCTTGCCAGGCGAGGATTCGAGCGAAGTACAGGCGTCAACTCCGTAGGGTCGCACCTCCTCGATCGCAGCGGCGACATTCTCTGGCGCCAGGCCCCCAGCCAGAAAAAGACGTGGCGCTGCCTCGGCTATTTCTCGAGCTTTTTTCCAATCGACTTTTTTTCCCGTACCACCGCGCAATTCGGGATCGAAGGCATCCAGCATGATTACATCCGCTGCATACTGCTTAGCCTCGGCTGGTTGAAACTTCTCATCCACGCGCAGAACCTTGATTAAGAGGCAATCGGGCAACAGATCCTTCACGGCTTCACAAAACGCGAATGAATCGTCGCCATGCAACTGCACGGCGTCAAGGCCAGCTTCTTCTGCAGTATGAGCGATAGCCTCCGGCGACGATTCGTCCACAAAGACACCCACCATTACTACTTTATGATTCAAGAACGATTTTTCAGAGCGCAGCACATCAACTATAGCGCGTGCATTTTTCGGTTCGATGAATCGCGGGCTAGCGGGATAGAAGTTGAAGCCCAGCATGTCGGCGCCGGCTTTGATGGCGGCGCGCGCATCTTCTAGATTTGTGATGCCACAGATTTTGACCTTAACCACGAAATTTTGACGCCCTCTCCAGTAGATTAGAGACAGTGCCTCGACGGTGATGCTCCTCTTGCCGGTCAATATACAGGGAAACCCTGCCAATCTCATCCTTGCGCAAGCTGAGGACTCCGTATCCTTCCTGCCATCTGAGGGATAGCCCGGCCATAAAGAAGGTGCGTCAAGACTGAGGAAGTGTGATTGTTAAGAGCCAATCTTAACGCAGAGAGCGCGGAGGTTTTCGCAAAGGACGCAGAGGAAAAACCGTCCTTTGCGTACCTTTGCGAGTGCCTCAGCGTCCTCTGCGTTCAAGAAAATACTTCCGTTGAGTTCATGTCCGAGTTCTGACACAGACTCAAAACGGCTGGGCTAGAGAAAAGAGCTTGCTCAAACGCTTATGAACCGACTAGAGAAGAGTGCGCGCCTTTTCAGGCTCAACAAGAAAACTGCGCAACGATCTTCCGGGATCATCTGCCCGCATCAAGGCTTCGCCAACCAGAAAACCTTTGTATCCAAGTGCCCTGAGCTTACGAACTTCTTCGGGATTCAGTCCGCTCTCGCTGATCAGAATTACATCGTCTGGAACCTCGCGCGCCAATTGCGCCGAAGTTTCGGTCGAAACGCTGAATGTCCGCAGATCTCGATTATTCACCCCGACAATGTGCAGGCCGGTCCTGAGCGCTCGCTCAAGTTCTGCTTTCGTATGAACCTCAACCAAAGCATCCATTTCCAATTCGTCTTCAGAAATCCTGCGCAGCCGCGCCAGGACCTCATCATCCAGGGCGGCAACGATTAACAAGAGGGCGTCCGCGCCCGCGGCGGCCGCCTCGTAAACCTGGTAGTCTTCAAAAACAAAGTCCTTGCGTAAGATTGGCAGCGAAATCGCCTGGCGGATAGAGCGCAGATCTGCGAGTGATCCATCGAAGAAATCTTCCTCAGTAAGGACCGACACGGCTGCGGCACCTGCCGATTCGTACAGGCGGCTCATCTGCGCCGGATCGGCTGAGTAGTTTATCTCGCCTTTTGAAGGAGAGCGCCGCTTAAACTCAGCAATGATGTTGATTCTGCTTTCGTCACGCAACGCTTCGATTAGTCGATGTGGTTTGGCCCTGGCTCGTTCCTGTTTAGCCAACGCGCGCATCTCGTCAGGGGGCACATGCTTTTTAGCAGCGTCCAATCGACGTCGTTTGCTTGTAATAATCGTGGCAAGTAAGTCCATGAAGACATGCCGAAGTCTAATGGCCGGTTCGATTCGTGGCACGAACTAATTCTTCAAGTTTAGTGAGAGCCGCACCTCTATCGATGCTTTCCTCAGCAAGCCGAGCCGCCTCTTGCAAATCGCTTGCAAGTCCGCCGACATGTAATGCTGCCGCTGCGTTAAGGATCACAAGAGTGCGCGCTTCATCACGTCGTGCGCCTGAAAGCACCGAGTGAATCAGGAGAGCATTGTCATTAGCGTCGCCAGCGCGCAACGTATCAAGTGTGACGCGCCCGAAGCCAAAATCCTCGGGCTCAATCTCGAAAGTGCGGAGTCCTGTGCGGCCGGCTTCAGTAACAAATGTCTTGTCTGCCGCTGTAATTTCGTCCAGCCCGTCCGCGCCGTGAACCACCCACGACCGCTCAGTTCCAAGCAAAGCCAGAGCACCCGCTAGCTGCTCCACCAGCTTTCGATCAGACACGCCGATGATTTGGCGCGGCGCACGTGCGGGATTAGTCAGCGGACCAAGCAGATTGAAAGTCGTCTGTATCCCGAGTTCGCGGCGCACGCTCGCTACGCGCGCGGTTGCACCATGATAAAGCGGGGCGAACATGAAGCACATTCCAATTTCATTCAAGCACTCTTCAGAGAGTTCAGGAGGTGCTGAAACATTAACGCCGAGCGCGGACAGCACGTCGGCGCTTCCGCACTGACTACTCGCTGCGCGATTGCCGTGTTTAGCAACCGGCAAACCTGCGCCCGCAATCACGAATGCCGCAGCGGTTGAGACATTAAAAGTCTTGGCGCAGCTCGATCCTGTACCTGCCGTATCAATGAAGCAAGCGTGACGCGATTCAATCGGCACAGCGCGAGCGCGCATTGCTTCAGCCAGACCGGCGAGTTCGTCCACCGTCTCGCCCTTCAGCTTCAGCGCGATCAATGCGGCCGCAATTTGAGCATCTGTAGCGTCGCCATTGAGGAGTGCGTCGAGCAACTGCGTTGCTTCAGCCCGCGACAGATTTTCGCGGCGCATGAGACGCGACAGAAAAGGCTTCAGACTGCTCTCAAACATAAATATAGAGGCAGGATTCGCCCCTGCCCGCGGCTTTGCAGAGATGATTGGGGGCCTCGAGCCCTGTCTAAATCAAAGCTTCAAAAAATTCGCCAGAAGCTTCTTTCCCTCGGTGGTCATAATCGATTCAGGATGAAACTGTACACCTTCGACTTTCATCTCGCGATGACGGAGCCCCATGATGATACCTTCACCGGTGCTGGCTGAAACCTCGAGACATGACGGAAGCGAATCTCGCTCGACAATCAACGAATGATATCGACCTGCATTGAAAGTCTGATCGAGCCCGGCAAAGATTGTCTTGCCGTCATGGTCCACCTCCGACGATTTCCCATGAACAATCGACGGCGCCCGCACGACCCGGCCGCCAAACGCTTGACCAATCGCCTGATGACCCAGGCAAACGCCAAGGATGGGAATGCGGCCGCCGAACCTTTCGATTACCTTCAAGGAAATGCCGGCATCGTCCGGCGTCCCCGGTCCAGGCGAGATGACTAACCGCTCCGGCTGAAGCTGAGTTTCAATGTCATCAATCGTGACTTCGTCATTGCGTCGGACTTCGATCCTTTCGCCCAACTCTCCGAGATATTGAACGAGGTTGTAAGTGAACGAATCATAGTTGTCGATGACTAAGAGCATGAAGTTAGTTTTTACAGTTTGTCGCTAGCTGCTTTCACTCCCTCTCCCTCTGGGAGAGGGTTGGGGAGAGGGACTTAAGGCTCGCGCCTATCATTAGCTAGCTATAGCTAGGCCCCTCTTCCCAGGCCCTTCTCCCAGAGGGAGAAGGGAGAAAGACCAGGAACAACTGCCAATTAATGCGTAACCTCTGACTTGTTTCAGAGATTCCTTTAGTCTTTACTGAATTGTGAATAAAAGCCTACTGCTTACTGCCTTCTGCCTTCCGCCTACTGCCTTCTGCTGCCGTTTTCTCCGCCGCACGCAACAACATTACCAAACTTCCCCGCCCGTTCTTAGCGGCCCATCCTGCGGCGGTGACTCCGTCAGTGTCTTTGATGCGTGGGTCAGCGCCTTTATTTAATAGTACCTGCACCGCGTCGTCGTGGCCATATGATGCCGCCCACATCAACGCAGTTCCCCCAAGCCTGTTCTTGATGTTCGGATTCGCGCCCTTGTCCAGCAACATCTGCAACATGCGCGCGTCGCCATTCAATGCGGCTCCATGCAGCGGCGTGTCACCATCCTTATCCTGATGATTCACGTCGGCGCCGCTCTCGAGCAGCTTCCGCACAAACTGTTCCTTCTGTCGCCAAACCGACAGCATCAAGGCCGTCATCCCCTCCGAAGTCTCTGCGGCGAAGTCAACGTCGCTGCGTGCCAAAAGTACTTCGGCAACTCCGTCATGCTGATTTTCGAGAGCTAACAGCAGTGCTGTCCAGTTGTTTCTGCCCTTCGCATTGACGTCCGCACCGCCCTGCAAGAGAGCCTTGACAACGTCCAAATCTCCGCGCGCCGCCGCCGAAGTCAGGGCCGTATCTCCGTTTTGATCCCTGGCATTCGGATTCATGCCCGCGCTGAGAAAACCGTTCACGGCCATTACATCGCTCGCCGCTGCGGCTGCAAAGAAAGATTTTTCGTTAAAGTCATAGCCGCGTAATTTCAGGAATTGCTTCGCGGCTTCCGGCGTGGGCTGATCGCTACCTGCCTGAGCGCAAGCGCAAACGCAAACCAACAGGCAACCGATTAGAATGTCGCGGTTAATGCGCGCTATAATTGTTACCTTTCTGGTGGCCATGATCATCGACATTCGGCAAGGATTGCTCGGCTGATGCGGACGGGCACCAGCGGCCTTTCTCCTTCGGCAGGTGCACGATTGATCGCATCCGCGACCTCAATACTACGAATGACGCGCCCGAACGCCGCAAATTTGTGATCGAGGTGCGGGCCATTGCCGACCAGAATAAAGAAATGGGTGATCGCACTATTTGGCTCATCGCCGCGGGCCATGGAAACGACTCCCCGCTCGTGCTTGATATCGTTCGGCTCATCCGGAAGTCGCCGTGCCATGCTCAGTATCAAGAGTGACGCACTTACCGGTCATCTTCTCGACCGAAGCGCCGTCAAAAGGTTCAACCTTGGTGGTGGATGCTTCGACGACGGGTCGAGAATTTGCTTTCTTTAGCTGATCGCTATTCGGCAATCGGTTCTGCGCAGCATTTGGCAGAGTAAAGATGGTGACGAGAAAGACGTGCATCACGAAGGCAGGGAGAACACGGTGAACGTACGATGGTTTCCTCCGTGCCCTCCGTGCCGCTGCCTCTCGCATTCTTCTATTCATCTCGTACATAACTGGTGCAATGCATTTTGAGAAAGAGCCAAACCAGGGTTCACAAGCCTTTCTCCGCCAACTCAAGCGCCCGAAACAGTGCCCTCGCTTTGCTCACACATTCTTCATATTCTCGTTCCGGCACTGAATCGGCGACGATTCCCGCGCCGGCCTGGACGGTGGCGATGCTATCGCGCAAATGGATCGTCCGAATAGCGATGCAGGAATCAAGATTGTCTGCGTAATCAACGTAAAGCACGGCGCCGGCATAAACGCCGCGCTGAGAGGGTTCAAGTTCGCGAATGATCTGCATGGCGCGAATCTTTGGTGCGCCGGTGACGGTTCCGGCCGGAAAGCAGGAAGCCAGGGCATCGAACCTATCCAAATCATCGCGCAGCCGAGAACGCAATCTGGTTACAAGGTGCTGAACATGCGAATAACGCTCAATGGTCATCAATTCTTCGACTTGAACGGAGCCGTAATCCGAAACTTTTCCGAGATCGTTCCGTCCCAGATCAACCAGCATCGTATGCTCAGCAACTTCCTTTTCATCGTTGCGCATTTCCTCGCCCAGCATCCAGTCTTCGGCTTCCGTCGCACCGCGCTTACGCGTGCCGGCAATCGGACGGTAATCGAGACGTTGACCATGACAACGCACCAACATCTCTGGCGAGGCGCCAATGATCGTCTCATTACCGAGCCGTAAGAAGTGTATCGCCGGTTCGCTGCGTTGAAGGCGCGGAAGCTGAGTCACTATTCAAAGTGTTCTCAATGGCTTCGGTTTCCGCCACTGCTCGCTGATAGAGTTCGCGAAATCGAGTACCATCCCCCTGTGCTTCATCGGTGAAGACCACAGATGTAATCTCCATTTGCTGTCGCACGCGATCAAACGCCAGAATCGTGCGAAAGAACATCCAGACCGCATCGTCTGCTGCTTGCGGCTCGCTGTCATCAACATTGAGCACCGGCTCGAACCAACGCGCGGCGTCATAGCCCAGATAACCAACGGCCCCGCCCGCAAGCGGCGCCAGTTTTGCACGCCGAGCGAGTTTCTTCCCGCGGAAGTATTCACGCACGAATTCAATCGCGTTCTGGTTACGCACTTCACGCTCGCCATTCTTTTCGATAATTGTCTCTTGGCCACGACCGTGCGCCACCATCCAGGGATTAGCACCCAGAAAAGAGTAACGCGCCACGCGCTCGCCACCTTCGATGGATTCGAGGAGAAAAGCGTATGGCGCATCGCCGGCAATTCGCAGGAATGCTCCGACCGGCGTTTGCAAGTCAGCGAGCACAGTGCGCACCACCGGTACCACATTGCCCCGCCCGGCTTCGCGCTCGAATTCTTCAAAGGTCGAAGGGATTAGATCTAGCATGCGTCCCGCTTAGATTAGCAACTTTAGTTAGATTTTGCCTTACGAAACGCCCGACTGAAGTCGGTACTGAGGACGCCTGAGAACTCTGGTGCACTTGACCGAACTAATCTAGAATAGTCCCCCCAACAAATCCCCCGCATCATCTCGTGAAGCATTCGATGACGCTGGCTGCGCGTACATGTCTTGGGCCCTACGAAATAGTCGCTCCGGTGGGAGCGGGCGGAATGGGTGAAGTTTATCGCGCGCGGGACACAAGATTGGGACGCGACGTGGCAGTGAAAGTCCTGCCAGCAACTTTTTCTGCCGATCCCGATCGCCTGCACCGGTTTGAGCAGGAAGCACTTTCCTCCTGCCGGAGGTAAATGGATGGTTTCCATCAATGGCGGAACGATGCCCAGATGGCGAGCGGATGGAAAAGAACTGTTTTCTATTAGCCCTGACAGCAAGCTAATGGCCGTATCCGTGAGCGTGAATGGTAACAACTTCGAGGCGGGCAGTCCGAATCCGCTCTTTGATGTGCGCGTTTCACCTCCAATAACAG
>WNGE01013925.1_pt1 | contig 18611 bp, 13 predicted proteins | sample 5400651 | NCBI WGS metagenome assembly WNGE01 (sample SAMN13153370, study PRJNA577476) | soil metagenome | isolation source: 60 cm soil or saprolite under grassland replicate 2 | place: USA:California | collected 2016-06-15
CCATAACCCTTATTGAAATATTGATTGGTGTTCACTTCATTGCCATCGGTGTCATAAGTGGGGAACTTACCCAGCTTGCTTCCATTCAGATTTGTACTTACATGGTACAGGTACACACCATTTGCAAGTTTTTGACCATATTGATCGGTACCATCCCATTTAAATTCTGTGATATTGCGACCAATATGCAGTGGCCCTAATTCATCCTTGGTAATCTCTCTTACAATTTTGCCCGTAATAGTTAGTATTTGTATCCTGATATTTTGAGGAACCTGGCTTCCTGTAATTGTAAATACAAAAGCTGTTGATGTTGTAAACGGGTTAGGATAATTAAACATGTTAGAGATCATTGGTTTGTTGTATACCTGGAACGATACACTATAATCTGTATTACCCGCAGGATTACCCGTTTTATCCTGACCATGTATCAATAGCTGATAGACTCCATCCTCCAATAAATAAGGTGTGAAATCAACAGTAGCTGTATTATCTGCAGCACCCGTAGCGGCTGGTGTAAAGCGAAGTGTATCGTTATTAAAATAAAATCTTCGCAAACTGCCATCAGGATATTGCAACTGTATTTTAAACAGCGACGTATCATCAAGCAACAAAAATTTTGATTCATCTTTTAGTTTGACAAGTATGTGTGGTTGTGCCGATACAATATCATTATTAAGAATGTGAATGCCATCGAATGTTACATCGAGTACCGGTTTATAATTATCAGTTGATACCGTAAAATTTCTATAGAGGAAATTATTAAAATGGTACTGCTCGGGCTGGTTGTTCTCGGGATTAACATCAAGGAACAAATTATTTTTTCCAGTGAAGTTCTTCGAATCTACTGAATAAATTATGGATGCCGTATCACCAGGATTTAATTTCTTTAATCGTGGAACAGTAAGATTATTGGCAACATTATTTTCATCATACACAACCATGTTTACTTTAATGCTGTCTGCAAAAGGTACATCACTTACATTCTTAAATGCAATGGCAAAATTTGTTTTTTCACCAAGCGCTAATGTGTCTTTGAAAGTGTATAAAACATTAGGAGCGAGTGCGCCTTCAGGCACCGGGACATACAATAGGCGCCAATAATGAAGCTGATATGGTGAAAGATTTATACTGTCTGCATTGCGCATTCTTAATTTGATATAAGGATAAGCAGATGCACTGACAGATGAAATGTCAAAATCCTGCTGGGCAGCATTGAGCGTATATAAAATACTTTCAGCGCCCGTTGAAGAAACACCGATTACATCTATGCTTACAGCATCGCCAGGTTTTGTGTCTAATGATGAGCCTCTCCATTTTACCTGTTTCCATGAAGCGGCAGGACCAAATGCAGGAGAAGTAATATATCCAAGTGAATCAGGAGATGAAATATCGAGCGATAACTCAATTTGATCAAACAATCCATCACTTAATTTATAAGCAGGTGAAAATGAAGACGTATTCTTCTTATACACGAACGCCCATGTACGTGGATAAGTAAATTCATCAAAGCCGGCAAAACCTGCATTTTTTAAACGATCGTAAGCAGTATTACCAACGCCATAAATTGATTGATCATTTTTCCACTTATCCACAAGAACTGCGCTATATGGTGAGTCCAGAATTAATCTTGCGCTAACAAGATAACCATCAGGAACCCAGTCCATAAAATCACGTATCCTTCTCCTGCCCGATGTATCAGCACAATAAAACTCAAAATTGTATTGAGTGCCGCTTTTACTGCCGGCATTACAGGATGAAGCACTGCCCATGAAGCGTCCATAAGTCCCTGAAGGATTTGTTGAAGGTATAGCCTGGTTATAGAGAGGCTTTAAAGTCACAGGATCAAATACATTAAAAATGACAGAATGCCCAAGACAAGCGTTTGCTGTAACAGTCTGTCCATTAATCTGAATTTGAAAATCTGCAGAGTTTCGATAATAGGGATAAATAGAATGAATAATTTTAAATAAAGAAACTACCGGCTTGTACAACCATTTGCGGCTAAAGCTGTCAATATAAATTCTTTCTCCGGAGGATTTAAGATGTTGATATAAATGAGACTGGTTATAACCAAAACTACTTCCAGGTAAGTACACAAAGCTGCTTGTATTCCAGATGTTGTTGCCGTTTGTAGCAACCGGTGCTACCCGCCAGTAATAAACTGTACTGTCTCTGAAAGTTATGCCCGGTGCGAATTCTATTATCCCACCACCTGAAGTAATTGTTTGTGTGGCTTTGAAAGATGAGTTAAATAATTCAGTTGTGTCTATTTCCATTATATACTGTCTTGGCGGGCTTAGTGGATTAGCTGTTGAAGTAACCAGTTTAATATCTGGTTTGTTCACTATGGAAAAATTGTATGGATAAACGGGTTTTAATTCATCCTCGTAAATAAAAAATCTTTTTGTAACGGTGTTATTGAGTTCACTTAATTCATCATATTTTTTTGGGTCATCAATTGAAACAATTAATGCGTTAGCACCAATATCACGCGAAGCAACAATCGGTATCGTTAGTGTAACCGAATCAATAAATCTTACAGATACTATTTGCTTATCAACCAAAGTTGAAATACTGTTATCAGGATATTGCCTTTTGATTGATATCGCTACGGAATCACCTTCAGCTTTTCCAATATTGTAGAAATATACTTTCACATTAAAGCTGTTATCAGCAACAGAAATAAAAGTAGGGTTAATAACAACTTTTGAATCTTCTACAACAAAATCTGGTTTTGCAAAGGAGTTTATTTTTAATGCAGGATCTCCATGCAATACATTTTCTTCACCATGCAGATAGCGTGTGGTAGAATCATATCCTGTATTTATTAAATAGGTAATTGCATCTCTCATATTTGTAGAAACAGGCTTACCATAACCATTATGAGAAAGCGATTCATAAAAACCTCTGTTATATGCATCCAAATAATTGACCACGCCCAAATGTGAACTGGCAATAAATCCAACAGCTCCTTTATCTTTTGACAAGACAAAACTTTCAGAAAGCGAGGTAATCTGCAAAAACCTTAAAGTATCATAAGAGTAAATATTACCTGCGAAACAACCACTCACCAAGAACACAGGATATTTACCATTGTTGCTAAGCTGATCTGTAGAAAGATCATAATCAAATTGTGTTACTGCGGAGTGTCCAAAGTAATTTACAAAGCTGATACCATTGCTGAAAAGTTGTGTCATTAAAGCCTTTGTAGCTGGCGTTTCAGGACCTGTGGCTATCCTGTTAAAACTAAAAACGTGCCCCCCGTATAAAGTATCCTCAATAATATCCCTGTAGCGATTTTGATATGTAATCAGGTAGTCTAAGCCTGCATCATTTGCGCCCGTTACATGTAATATTGTTTTCATCCATGCTTTATCATCTATCGTTTGAGTTGTACTTTGTTGTTGTTTCTCATACTGCATTATTTTCTCAAGATATATTTCCACTTCTTCAGGTCTTATGGCAGCAAGTCTGCCGATAGGGGTTTCAGGAATTGGATCAAAACCATCGGAGCCAAGGATATTGTCTGAAGCAGGCCAGCCAAATGTGGGAACAAGATTCAGTTTATCAGCATTGGGAGAGCTTTCATTCATCCTGTATTCATTATAAGTAACAGCCTTACCTATAAGAAAAGCGAATTTCGGTGCAACTGCAAAACGGTTTCTTGCAAAGCGCAGAAAATTCTTAACACTTAGAGGATGCTTCTTTATACCGAATGCAAACTGGTCAACTAATTCATCAATATCAACTATTAAGGATTTATAACTTCCGCCCTGAGCCTGGGTACGGTACTGTGCATATTGAGAAACTACTCCACCAGTCAGACCCAATAATTGATTTGATATAATAAGATAATCTCCCTGATTTGCACTATTAGAATAATCAATAAAAATTCTTTTTATTAAATTGTTTACAGGTATAATATTGGTTGTGTCTTCACTTACCAGTACGAGCTCTCTCTCAACATTACTTGATGGTAAACGAAAGCGAAATAATCCTGCAACATCTGTATTTGCTGTATACCTCTTTCCATTTGTGAGGTCATATAAAACAGGAACAGCGATACCACTGTTAAAATTGGTCATCTCCAAATAATTGCCTTGTGTGGTAGCCGCCAGTTTAAATTCAAAATTTGATTGCCCGCCAAAATTAAATTGCCTTGGATAATTTAAATCAACAAAACCAATTACCATTCTGTCATTTGGTTGGCTGCTTGATTCTGAAAAAGTAAAGGTCACCTTTGAATTACCGATTACGGAAGGTTTTATACTGTTATTAGCAAGAATTCCGGCATTCATTGAGATAATAGAACTACTATTAATTACCTGGTTTCCGTTTAGATTTATTTTTATAACCCTGTCAGAGCCAAGAGTGGAGTTCCCTGCAATACTTACCTGCAATGATGCATTCGAACCGTTTGCATTTGAAGCAAGATATAAACTATCTGAAGTTAATTGCAATATGCTATTTGCTGCAATATCATGGCTGCTCCAAAATTCGCCCACATCATAAGTGGATGAATAAACATACTCAACAAAGTTTACTGCTCTTCCGGGATTAATTTGCTGCTGGTAATTGTACATATAGTCGTACATAAAATAAGGTTCGGGTGGAAGTGTATTTCCCGCAACATTATTTACATCATTAATTATACGAAGATTATTTCCTGTTGCATTTACCGTTAAAAAATATGATGCGGTATCTGTTTCGAGACTTAACGCATCTGATAATTGGTTAGCAGGATTTTTATACAAAGCTTTATCGGGTTTGCCATCATTTTTTTCTCCCCAGAATTCAAGGTACCCATTTGCAGGCAACACACCAGAGGGAACACTTGTGTAAACCGGAATCTCCACACCATTTCTCCGTAACTGGAATTGTTCTGCCAGTATGTTTCTTAATTCTGTTGGCAGGATATTTTGGTTGATGCGGTATAATCCTGATTTGCCAACTTTAAACTTATAATAGGGTTTACTGTAGTCTATCCATTCATTATTAAATGCCTGAGCCTGCACCCATAATGCAGTAAATGACAAAAGCAATATCAGTAAAAATCTTCTCATGGTTTGGGGTAAGAACCTTTTTGTTTTGATTTTTCTGCTTTTGGTAATTCAGGAACACCAGTGCCTTTTTTCTGTTGTGCATTTTGACTCTTCGGTATCAAATCCAGTCTCAATGAAAATACATGTGTGTATAAAGGATTCGACTGATTGGCAAGATTCGTAAAAGCATAATCTATCGCAACATTACCAATTCTGAATCCTGCACCAACACCCGGCTGAAATATCCAAACTTTTTTTTGATTCAGTGTATCTCCATCTGCAAGCGCTTTTTGAAAATTGGAAACACCTGCCCGCAGAAACAATACATTATTAATATTGGCTTCAAGTCCAAATTTCGGGTCAATGCTTACAGGGTCTGCACTAAGCAGTGTGTTTCGCTTGCCATCGAATGTCATATTTAAATTAGTTTCTGCAAGCAAATGAAATTTTTCACCGAAAGCAAAATTATAAGCGCCTCCCAATACCAGCGTAGGAGAAGTAAGCTCTGTTGATTTTACCGGTATATCATTATTGGTAAGATATAACACTTCCTTTTCCCTGTCATCAAAAGAAAAGCTCCATGCATTGAATGTGGTAGTAATATCTCTGGCGGCCACACCTAATCGCCATGTAGGTGTTTTATACATAAAGCCTGCATCAAAGCCAAAGCCCCATGCCTGCGCAAAGCTGCCCACTTTACGGTAAATTATTTTTGTATTCGCACCCCAGCTTAATTGCTTTTTGTCTTCATCTTTAAACATCTGCGAATAAGAAATAATAAAAGCATAATCAGCCGAAGAAAACGATTGAATATTGTTATAATTAATTGAACCATCCGGCTCTACGAGGTAGAGTGTATTGGGAATATCATCCACACCAAAACGCAACAATGAAAAGCCCAATGTTTTAAAGTGTTCATAAACATACACCAATCCTGCGGGGTTCCAGTATCCTGCACTGCCGTCTTCTGTGCTTGCAACCTGTGCGCCACCCATGGCAAGTCCTCTTGCACCGGCGCCGATATTTAAAAATTCATTGGAATATTTCCTGAACTGCGCATTTCCATGCAACACAGCAAGAAACAATAGCACAAATACAATAAGCAGTTTGCCCCGGTTATACATAAATCACAACGAATGTAAGAGAGAAATCCATTTCGGTCAAATTGATATACGTTGTAAGAGGGCGGATTATTATGTAATGCTGCTTCTCAGTTAAAAATATCACTGGGTAATGCCGGTTTAGAAGTTTATGATAATACGGATTTTTTGAGTATATTTAAAGAAATCTGCCGCCGTATGAAAACTCATTTTTTTATTTTTTGTTGACTCTTTTCTCTTGGTGGTTAAAGTTTGTACGACTCAGAATTAAGAACTAACATTTGAAACGATGGCCTCAGCGGTATGAACCAGAAAAGAGGCACTTTATATTTTCCGGTAAAAGAGATAATGATGTAATCACTTGTTTTATGAGAAATCAAATAAACTTTCTTGTAATCGTTTTTTGCCTTTTACAGCTTGCTTGTGGAAGACAAAGGCAATTACAAGAAAATTTTGGTTTCAACCCCCCAAAAGTAGTCGAAGCGAAAGCATATAAAGTTCCACTTGAAAAGATGGCGTCTCCAAAAGTTATCACTGCATCAGGTATAAAAAAAATAGTTGCCGGTAAACCGGAAATAGTACAACTTAAATCAAATGTTTTCCCTGCAAGAGCAGGATGTATAGTGCCGGCTGGTGTGCCTAAGCTCATTATACCGGGTGGGGGCAGTTTTAAACCGCCCAAAGTTGTACCGGCAATTGACAGCCCATATGTAGCGGGTTCTCCTGAAATCATTCTTCTAAAAGATCCTTTTATAAAAGAAAATAATCCTGAAGGCTTCAGCTCAATTAAAGCAATGCATGGGTTAAACAGTAACGAAATTTCTTCCTTGTGCCAAGATAAGGCCGGCAATCTGTGGATCGGGGAGTGGTGGGGGGGCATGAGTAAGTATGATGGGCGATTCCTAACCAATTATTCTACCGCACAGGGACTGAGCAGTGATGTCGTTAACTCCATTCTTGAAGATAGGAGCGATAATATTTGGATCGGTACTTTAAATGCCGGTGTAAATAAATTTGACGGAAGATATATTACACGTTATTCCACCACAGAAGGGCTAAGCAACAATTTTGTCTGGAACATGCTGCAGGATAAAAATGGAGACATGTGGTTTGCTACGGATAATGGTCTGAACAGATATGATGGTCATTCATTCACCCATTATACTACTGCCCAGGGGCTTCCTGCTAACATTATACGAGGTATGTTGGAAGACAGTAAAGGAAATCTATGGTTTGGTGCCAATGGTGGGTTGACCAGGTTCGACGGCCATTCATTTCAAAATTATACTACAGCCCTGGGTCTAAAAGATACTACTGAAGTGATAAGTATCCTGGAAGACAGTGGGGGAAATTTATGGTTCGCTACCAATAATACCGGACTTTTTAAATATGATGGTCAATACATAACCCAGTTCACAGCAGAAGGGGGTTTAAGCTCAAATAGAATTTCAAGAATTACTAAAGATAAAAACGGAGATATTTGGATAGGCACCTGGGATCATGGAGCAAACAGATACGACGGAAAATCATTTACCCATTTAGGTGTTGAACAAGGTTTAAGTAATGAATTGGTACCGGCAATTCTGCAGGATAAATGCGGCAATATATTGGCTCAGGGGCCGGTAGCTGTGTAAATAAATATGATGGCAGGTCTATTGCTCGCTATACAACCGCACAGGGATTAGTTAGTACCGCTATTAATCAAATCCTCGAAGACAGGTATGGTAATATCTGGTTCGGTACTAGGGGCGGTGTTGATAAATATGATGGCAGGTATTTTATACACTATTCTACTGACAACGGATTAATTGACAATACTGTTTTCTGCTTATTGGAAGATAAAAAAGGCAATCTCTGGTTTGGCACGGAAAGGGGACTGAGCAAATTTGATGGAAAATCTTTTACTAATTATTCAATTTCAGAAAGCGGCGAAACCATCTATTCAATTTTGGAAGACCATCGCGGCAATCTGTGGATTGGAACAAGCGATAAAGGAGTGTGTACATTCGATGGGCTCTCTTTTACCTATTACGACATGGCATATAGCTTAAGTAATGGACTGGTATTTGGCATGATGGAAGATAAAAACAACAACATCTGGTTTTGCACCGGCAGGGGTTTGAATAAATTTGACGGGAAGTATTTTACCTGGTACACTACCGAACAGGGATTGAGCAATAATATCGTTAAGAACGTCCTGGAAGACAAGAACGGAAATATCTGGGTTGGTACCAATAATGGGATGAACCGGCTTCTACCCCAGGCAGCCCAATCGGGTACTTTAAAAAATACGGGGTCTTCCTTATTTAAAAAATATACTGTTTCAGAAGGATTTTCAGGCGGGGGGTCTTATGAAAATTCCATCACACAGGACAAAAGCGGAAATATTTGGATAGGCGCCACTGACAGGGTTACCAATTATCACCCAGCAGGAGATATACCCGATATTATTCCTCCAACTATACAGTTAAGTGGTGTTGCCCTGTTTGATGAAAATATCAACTGGCTTAGTGTCGAAAAGCAAAAAGATACCACCCTCATTTTGAAGAATGGTACGAGGTTGAAGAATCTTAATTTTAGCGATCTTACACCCTGGTACAATCAACCTCAAAATTTACAATTAGCTTATGACGATAATTATATCACATTTCAATTTATTGCTATAACAACAAACAGACCCAAAGAAGTACGTTATAGGTATTTCCTCGAAGGCCTTGATGAGAACTGGAGTACCATAACCGACCAACCAAAGGCCATTTACAATAGTTTGCCTCCCGGGAAATTCACATTTAAAGCAAAAGCAGTAAACAGTGAGGGATACTGGAGTAATGAACTAAGTTATTCTTTTGTTATTCTCCCACCATGGTGGCGCACCTGGTGGGCTTATGTTTTATATATCCTTGTGTTTTTAGTTGCATTGACAATCTTTATTAAATGGCGGGAAAGAGCACTAAGAAAAGAAAAAGTATTACTTGAAGAAAAGGTAGTAATGAGGACAAGTGAACTACAGAATGAAAAAGAAAAAGTAGAAACCACTTTAACAAAACTAAAAGCACTCCAGGCCCAACTTGTTGAAACAGAAAAAATGAATGAGCGCTTCCGTATCAGCCGTGAATTGCATGATGATATTGGCGGCACGCTTAGTGGCATTGTCCTCTATAGTCACCTTGCTGAAAATCAAATTCAAGCCCAGCACACAGATGAAGTAGAACAATCACTAAATGTAATTCAACAATCAGCTAATGATATGGTAAACAGGCTAAGTGACATCGTATGGTCCGTCAATCCGGAACATGATTCCTTAAAAAAATTCATTCAAAAATTGGAAGAATATGCTAAGGAAATGGCAACGGTAAAAAACATAAAGGTACAGGTGCATGCACCTGAAAGTCTGGCTGAGCTTCAATTACCTGTGGAAAACCGTCACAATATTTATCTGTTTTGCAAAGAAGCTATTAATAATGCAGTCAAATACAGTAATGCATCCATCATTGAATTAAGTGTGCATGATTTTGATCATACAATAGAATTTACAATAAGGGTTTGATATGGCAACAGTAAAAAAGGGAAACGGTCTTATGAATATGCAGAAAAGAGCAGATGAGATAGGAGCAAAACTATGTTTGGAATCTGTTCTTCAGCAAGGCACTCTTATTTCATTGCAATGCAAAATCACCTGATGGGGTATTGCTGCTGAAAGTTTTTTTACAAATATTTGAAATCTGTCATGGATATACGGGTAGCAATATTTGAAGATAACAAATTGGTGAGGGATGCTCTTCAGACTATTCTTAATGGCACACCTGGATTTATTTGTTGCGGAGCTTTTGCAGATGGCAACCACTGGGAAACCGACATAAATCGCAGTGAACCCGATGTGGTATTAATGGATATTGAAATGCCTGGATTAAATGGCATTGAAATAACTAAAAAGATTTGTGAGCGATTCCCTCACATAAAGATTCTTATGCAAACTGTTTTTAATGACAGCGAAAAAATATTTCTTGCCTTATGCGCCGGTGCCTCAGGTTATATTCTCAAAAATGATCCTCCTCATAAATTCATTGATGCAATTAATGAAGTGTACGGCGGCGGCGCACCCATCAGTTCCGCTGTAGCCAAAAAAGTACTCGGCTTTTTTGCTAACCAGAATGTTATTCTTATATCACCGGGTAATGAAGATTACCGTTTGAGCGAAAGGGAAAAAGAAATACTTCGCCTGATGGTAGAAGCCTTTAATTATAAAGCCATCGCAGAAAAGACTTTTATAAGTTATGAAACTGTACGGACCCATGTAAAAAACATCTACAAAAAACTCCATGTAACCAGCCGTAATGAAGCTGTAATGAAAGCTATACAGCAAAGTCTCTCCTAATTTTAAAAATACCCCAATGAGGTATTGTTTCTGTAGCCGCAACAGGTGAACTTTCGATTCGAAAACATTAATTATGAAAACAAAAATTTTATCCGCCTTCATTTAGACAGTGCAGGCAAACACAATTGGCTATTGCAACACAGCCCGCGGTGATGCCGCGCTGCAGGTTATCTATCCAATTTTTCACTTGTGAGAGGATAAAGAAAATAGGGTTATAGGATTTGAGTCTTACTAATTGCTTGTCTGAATGCTACGAACTTCTCTGTCTTCATTTATTCCGGATGTCGTAAACAAGATCAAATAATTCCGCGTCAGAACACAACAGAACTTTCATCAGAAGCGGAGGCACAAAATGGTGCAGGAAGATTTGATTCATATGTGGCTCAATCCTGGTATAACCTGATGCTGAAACTAATTATAGAAACTCCGGGTCATACCCCGCCGATTGCAGCACGTAGCTTTGGATACACAGGTGTCGCGCTATATGAATCATTGATGGGTGAAATGTCAAATCATCATTCACTGGTGGGTCAGCTAAACGGATTAACCGCGGTCCCTCAACCTGTGTATGGTAATTCATATATCGCATCAATAACAGCCAATGCTGCTCTTGCAAGAATCATCAAATATCTTTTTCAAAATGCTTCTCCGGCAAACATGACCAGAATAGATTCACTCGAATCAGCAAACAACAATTTATATTCAAAGCATTTCAGTGAAAAAATTATAACCCGTTCCCGCGATTACGGTCGTGCAGTTGCCGATGCTGTCTTCAACTGGTCTCTTACTGATGGAGGCAACGAGGCGTATCTCGATATTTTTCCCCCTGATTATATTCCCCCTGCCGGCATAGATAAATGGATTCCTACACCACCGTTATATCAAAATGCAATGTTGCCATACTGGGGAAACAACAGGCCTATGTTATCTGCTAATAATTCCGGACCTATTGATCCGCCATCTCCACCAGCATTCTCTACTTCTCCGGGTTCGGCGTTTTATGAGGCAGCTTATGAAGTGTATAATACAGGTTTGCATCTTTCTGTTGAACAAAATAGTGCTGCTTTGTATTGGGCCGATGGTGGAGCAACATTTACGCCACCGGGACATAATCTCGCCATCACTTTACAAATGATCCGTAATCATCATCTTAATTTAAATGAAGCAGCAATTCTTCTGGCGAAAGTTGGTATTGCAGAAAATGATGCTGCAATTGTTTGCTGGCGGACAAAATTTAAAACGAATTTACTGCGACCTGTTACTTTCATCAATTCATATATAGATCCTGCCTGGATGCCATTGATCGGCACACCACCTTTTCCAAGCTATACATCGGGACATTCAACTTTTTCAGGCGCTGCAGCCGCTATCCTTACTGCTGAAATTGGTGATCACATTTCTTTTACTGACAGTAGTAAGATCTCTTATGGATTTTCACCGCGCTCATTCAAAAGTTTCAATGAAGCTGCACAGGAAGCAGCTATTTCAAGATTATATGGTGGAATTCATTATGCTTTTGACAATGAAAACGGCTTTAGTTGCGGACAGCTAATAGCGATGAATGTTGAGCATCTCAACTGGTAGCGCGACATAATACGAGAAACTGATAAAAAAGAGGACTTCATGTTAACATCTGATTCATTCAATTAATTATCCCTATCAATAAATCTTTTATTCACCAATTAAAAATAAAAAAATGAAAAAAATCGTCTCGTTTACGTCTACTGTTACAATGATAACAGTGTTGACAATCATTATTTCGTTCACATCCTGTAAAAAAGAAAGCCAGGATTTAAATTCCATTAATAGTTCCACTATCTCGGAACATCAAGCCGCGCCTCTTAATGTTAAAGTTGAACCAGGCTATTATTCTATTTTTTTTGAAGATGCGAACATGATGCCTGCTACAGACAATAATACGTTGCTTTGGAATAAATTTGGGCATGTACCCATTCTGGCTCCTGACGGACACCAGCTTACACTCGGGGAATTTAATAGTGTTTCAGGCTATGCCGAAGTTAAGTGTATCAATGCAGGAACACATGTAGTCGTGCATCTCATGGGTTTGATTCCAAATGGCGTTTACACAATTTGGACCGAAACATTCAAATCACCCGGTTGGGATGGAACCTTTGACAACGAGATCGCCGAAGGTGCTATGGGCGCTCCCGATGGAAGTCAGAATGCTTTTACGGCTTCCCCCGCCGGCACTGCTTCGCTTTCAGTAATGCTTCCCGCAGGTTCATTGTCGGAATTTGGCTCAATAGATAATTGTCTTTCTTCCGAGTACCAGGTTCACCTCGCGGCTGCTTATCACTTAGACAGTATTACACATGGTGGAATCCCAGGTGATTTGAACGCATTCGTAGTTCCATTCGTCTTTTCGTTTTATGGCTCTCAGCTTTAACCAATAATTTGAGAGCATTCAAATTCCTCTGACCTTAGATGGGTCAATACTTCAAAAAAGAAACGAAGAATTTTTCTCGTTTCTTTTTAATTGTCCGTTATTGTAATAACTATAGGGTGAAAGCTTCAAATTCAAAAAAATTCACAATCTGCAATCTGAAATTTCAATTCATTCCCCTACCTTTGCCGCCCCAAAAGTTCTTTTGAAACTTATTATTTGATCTTGGGAGTTCCGATAGCATCGGAACGTTTGAACCAATAAAATCTAAACAAATGGCTAAAGAAATCACAGGTTATGTGAAGCTGCAGGTAAAAGGTGGACAAGCCAATCCTGCGCCTCCGGTGGGTCCTGCCCTTGGTAGTAAGGGTGTAAACATTATGGAGTTCTGCAAGCAATTTAATGCAAGAACTCAGGACAAGATGGGAAAAGTGGTTCCTGTTTTAATCACCGTTTATTCTGATAAGTCGTTCGACTTCATCATCAAAACTGCTCCCGCCGCTGTTCAGTTAATGGAAGCTGCCAAAATTCAGAAAGGTTCTAAGGAAAGTAACCGCGAAAAAATGGGTAAAGTTACGTGGGCACAGGTTGAGGCAATTGCCAAAGATAAAATGGCTGACCTTAATTGCTTTACTACTGAAAGCGCAATGAAAATGGTTGCCGGCACAGCACGCAGCATGGGCTTAACCGTAGAAGGCGCTGCACCCTGGCAACAATAATATTTAGAACTCCTTAAAATTTTTTAGCAATGGCAAAACTTAGCAAAAAAAGAAAAGTAGCGGAAGCGAAAATTGATAAAACAAAAGTCTATTCTTTAAAAGAAGCTTCTTCTTTGGTAAAAAATGTAAACATCACAAAATTTGATGCTTCTGTAGACCTGCATATACGTTTGGGTGTTGATCCTAAAAAAGCTGATCAGCAGGTTCGTGGCACTGTGACGCTTCCCCATGGAACCGGTAAAACCAAACGCGTTCTTGTATTGTGCACTCCTGATAAAGAACCAGATGCAAGAGCAGCAGGCGCCGATTATGTAGGTCTGGATGAATTTATCCAGAAAATCGAAGGTGGCTGGACAGATGTTGATGTGGTGATTGCTACACCATCTGTAATGCCTAAGATTGGTAAGCTTGGTAAAATACTTGGTCCGCGCAACCTGATGCCAAATCCAAAAACAGGTACCGTCACAAATAATGTGGCAGAAGCAGTTAATGAAGTGAAAGGTGGTAAAATAGCATTCAAAGTAGATAAGGCAGGAATTGTTCATGCATCTATCGGGCGTGTTTCTTTTACACCTGATAAAATTGCGAACAATGGTCATGAATTGGTCAATGCCATTAATAAGCTGAAACCTGCCACTGCAAAAGGAATTTACCTGAAAGGTGTAAGTATGGCAAGCAGCATGAGTCCTGGTATTACCATTGACACTAAAACATTATAGAATTAAACGCCTGGATTGTGTCCTCACAATCCAATTAATATATTCATGGCGAGTGTGAGGACACATTCGCCGGCAAACAGAAGCGTTATGACAAAAGATCAAAAAAACGAAGTAATTGAAGTTCTTAAAGAGAAATTCAATCAATATAATAACTTCTATGTTACCAACACAGAAGCATTAACCGTAGCACAGATAACCAAACTGCGCAGGATTTGTTTCAATAAGAATGTGGAAATGAAAGTGGCTAAGAACACTTTAATCCGCAAGGCACTTGAATCTATTGATGATAAAAAGTATGCAGGTGTTTACGACAGCTTAAATGGTGTGACTGCATTATTATTTAGTGAAAATGCAAAAGAACCTGCACTTATTATCAGCAGTTTTCGCACTGATACAAAAACGGAAAAGCCTGTATTAAAAGCTGCTTTTATTGATACCGATGTATTTGTGGGAAACAATCAGCTTGAAGCATTGAAGACACTTAAAAGCAAACATGATCTTATTGGTGAGATCATTGGTTTATTGCAATCACCTGCAAAAAATGTTATCAGCGGTTTAAATGCTGGTGGTAAACTTGCAAGCCTGGTAAAGGCGTTGGAGGAAAGAGCAAGTTAGTTGAATTGTTGATTAAGTTGAAAAGTAGGAACTAATCAACTCAGTCAGCCTCTCAACTATTAAACATATTTATCTCAAGCCTGGGAGATAATATACAACCAAATTTTTTTAAATCTCCGCCGGAGCACAGGCAATGAAGGCGGAAAAAATTTGATAAAAATGGCAGACTTAAAAGCATTTGCTGAACAACTGGTTAACTTAACAGTAAAAGAAGTTAACGAACTCGCTAAAATTTTAAAAGAAGAGTATGGTATTGAACCTGCTGCTGCGGCTGCGACTGTTTCTGCAGGTCCTGCTGCTGCTGCTGCACCTGTTGCTGAAGAAAAAACTGCTTTCGATGTAGTTTTGAAGAGTGCCGGTGCAAACAAACTCCAGGTAGTTAAAATCGTAAAAGATTTAACTGGCCTTGGTTTGAAAGAAGCTAAAGATTTAGTGGACGGTGCTCCAAAACCTATTAAAGAAGGTATTGCAAAAGCAGAAGCAGAAGAACTGGCTAACAAACTAAAAGATGCCGGTGCTGATGTAGAAGTGAAATAATTTCTCTTCTATTCTATAAAATTATAAGAGGTTGTCTCAGAGAGGCAGCCTCTTTTTTTATTAAATAACAAAGAGCAAAGAAGAATAGATTTTATTACGTGAGTATATCTAACCAAAAATTCCTTTACTACCACAAAAAATTTTTGGTATGAGATTAGTTTCCTCATGCTTTTAAACAATCTAAATATCGCGATTGTAGCAAGCTTCACTTCAGCTAACATTTAAATTCCGGAGTTATGAAACAAGAGAATAATCAATCAGAAAAAAACCTCTTTCATTTTTTAAAGACTAATCCACGTGGCAGCAAACCACGCAAAACAGGCATTACCGAGATACGCGGCCCTTATTACACAGTAATGGGCAAACGTTACTTACAGGATATACTGGAAACAATGGGACAATATGTAGACTCGCTAAAATTTGCCGGTGGCTCTTTTGCATTAATTCATCCAACCGGATTGCGTGACATTATTGAAACCGCGCATGCTCATGATATTCTCGTTTCAACAGGCGGATTTATGGAGTACGTGCTTACGCAAGGCAAAGAAGCTGTGGAAAAATATATTGATGCATGCAAAGAAGCGGGCTTTGATATTATTGAAATTTCCTGCGGATTTATTACACTTCCTACTGATGACTGGCTGCGCATTATAGAAATGGTGCAAAAAGCCGGCTTGAAAGCAAAGCCTGAAGTGGGTATACAGTTTGGTGCTGGTGGCGCTACGGCTACTGCGGAATTGAAAGCAGAAGGCACACGAGATCCAGGTTATGCAATTAAACAGGCAAAACGTTTTCTTGAAGCCGGTGTTTATATGATAATGATAGAATCAGAAGGGGTTACAGAAAATACAGACTCCTGGCGCACTGATGTAGTGGCTCGTTTTATGGATGAACTTAATGCAGAAAAAATAATGTTCGAGGCAGCCGATCCCGCAGTATTTGAATGGTATATTAAAAATTATGGCTGCAACGTAAATCTCTTTATTGATCATAGCCAGATTGTGCAACTCGAATGTCTGCGTTCAGGAATTTGGGGCACCAAAAGCACATGGGGAAGAATACAAAGTTTTAAGTAGCTTGAAAGTTGCAGATAGGTTGAATAGTTAAATTGGTGAATAGTTGAAACTGCAAACTGCGAACTCCACACGCCTTCCTGTATCAATCCTTTCTCACTATGATGAGTTTTATACACTATTGATCAACGAAATTGACACAAATGAAATGGTATATTTTTTTCGGCGATTTTAGTGCAAACAAATTTGTTCATTAAAATACCGTTGCTATGAACTTTGAAAAATATGCCCAGGAGTCAAATAAATTTTTGAAAGAAGTTTCCGATGAATTGCAGACTCGTGAAGATACTGACCATGCCTATAGAGTGCTGAGATCTGTTTTCCATACTTTGCGTGATATACTTACATCCGAAGAATCTATGCACATGATTTCCCAGCTTCCAATGTATTTAAAAGCGTTGTATGTGGATGGCTGGAATATGCAGGGAAAGAAAAGGATACGCTCTATGGAAGAGTTTCTAAAATGTTTAAGATCAAAAGATGACAGAGCGGCTGCAAGGGATTTTGGTGATGACGCAAGAGCAAAAGCAGAGGTAAAGGCTGTATTTAATGTGTTGCAGCGCCATATTACAACCGGCGAAATAGTGCATATTATGGACCAGTTTCCCGGCGAACTTGTTGAGCTGTGGAACCCGGAAGTGTCTTCGTGAATCGTGAGTGGTGAATCGTCAATCGTGAATCCGTCAATCGTGAGATGACTGGTCAATGGTGAATTGATGCATTCAGTTTAAATAACTTCTAAAAAATATTAAATATTCAATACTTAATGTTCAATCAGACTCCAACTTGAAAATTGAGTGTTGAATATTTTTTCCTAACTAACGGACATTGCAATATCAATGATCATTATGCCATGGGCATTTTAGGGACAAAGTAATTTTTTTAGGTAAATCAATCATTTACCAACTGTAGCAAACTGTATAGCCCGTTGCAATACTTCGTCCTTACCGGCTTTAATGCCTTTAATTGTAGGAGTGATTTTTATATCAGGTGCAATGCCGATGCCCTGCGTGGGTCTGCCATCAGGATAATGAACGCCATGACCAGAAAAGGCTGTTTTAATTCCACCCGGTATTTTTATACCGGTTACATCACCATCTGCACCTGCTGTTTGGCTGCCAACGATGGTAACTTTTTTATCAGCAGCCTGTAGCACCATGCAGCTATATTCTGCCTGACTTTGCGTAGTTTCATTTACAAGAACGATAATCTCTCCTTTATATTGAAGCGGTTTTGGTGTAACAGGTATTTGCCATAATTGATCCTGTAATGTTACTGTAAGCGGGTCCGGAGAATCGGCAATCATTGTAGTGCCTTTTGCAGAGACTACAGTTTTGTTTGTTAAATAATTAACAAGAGTCCAAACCGTGCCTCTTGGATAACTTCGATCATCAATAATAATGGCCTCAGTATTCATGAGATCATTGAACATACTGTCAATCTTTTCAACCTCTAACCTTCCCAAATCAACATAGCCAAGTTTATCGTTAATTTTTTTCCAGACAGGGCCTTCCTGTCCCATGAATGCAATTTGATAAATGTTGGCATTCCTTGGTAATACAACAGTTGCTGATTTCCCGTTCTGCAATAAATTTATTTTTACAGAACTATTTTCTTTTCCTGCTAATACACGCATCGTTACATCTCTTTGCAAAGAGGCATCATTAGAAGCGCCAATATATTGAGCGATGCTATCGCGTAATTTTTTTTATAGGAGTATTATCAACGGAAATAATTTCATCGCCGGCAAATAAATTTTTCTTTAATGAATCGTTGAATACTTTATAAAGGATTGTTTTATTTTCAACATACTTTAACTGAACTTGCGGAACTTTTGCAATTATTTTAGAAAATGTTGCGCTGTAAATAAAGCCATGTGTATCGTTTATTTCTTTAATTAAACGGGCAACTGTAAGAAAATATTCAAGCGAGTCTTTTGCCTGTATAAATTTGGGAACATACTCATATAAAACGTTGTCCCAGTTTTTTGTAATGCGATCATTGTTTGGGCAGAAATAATTGATAGC
>WNGE01003606.1_pt1 | contig 18610 bp, 18 predicted proteins | sample 5400651 | NCBI WGS metagenome assembly WNGE01 (sample SAMN13153370, study PRJNA577476) | soil metagenome | isolation source: 60 cm soil or saprolite under grassland replicate 2 | place: USA:California | collected 2016-06-15
GGCGCAGCGCCGCTCCTATCGCCCCGTGGACCGCGAGTGCGAGTTGCGCCGGGGCATGGCCGGCGGGGGCGACTCGTGGCCGTGAAGCGGTCAGGTCAAGCAAATTCGTCCGTCGATGTCTTCGACGAAGCTACCGGTACTCAAGTCCTCGACGCCAGCGAATGACAGATTGCCGGAGGCGCCGGCAAGTTTGCCCGTCGACGCCGACACCGGGCCGCTTGCATCGAACGCGCCGCTGCTGGTGTCGAACGTGCCTGAGACCGAAACGGTCAATGTCGCGTTGTTGGCTGTGAACGTTACTGCGCCGGCGATGGATGCTACGGCGCCGGTAAATCCAGTAATCGTGAAATTCCCATCGGTGGTTCCCTGTAACAGTCCGCCCCCAATCACCTGCGCATGCGTCACACCACCGCCGGCGTCTTGTCCATTGGCCTTCGCGTTGATGTTGTGACAGCCGCCCGCTGCCTGCGCCGGGACCATTACTAGCGTGCTCATGAGCCCGCTCAAGAGGAAGGATGCTAGAACGCGATGCTGCAATCGCATGGCGAGTCCCCCGCCGCCGCAGCATCTGCCTCGAAGTGCGACATGTCAAGCCCAAACGATCCGCTGGCTGGTCGACTAAGCGAATCCGCACGCTCCGTGTCGTCCTCACCAATCTCGAGACTTACGACACCGCGTCGCTTTCATGCACCCTCCCAGCGCCAGTTCCACGGTCCCCTAACACTGAAGGTCCCAGTGAGTCGATTCAGACTTGAACTGAGTCGGTTGGCTTCGACTGTCAGTTGTCTGACCTCGACGTCGTCGGACAGTTCCTCCGATGGAGTCGCGTGAGGTGCAACGCTACCAGATTGGCGGCTGACCACCCACGTCAGGCGCCCCAGGGGATCCAGACAACCTGCGGGCGCGCGGGCGGCCGGTCAGGTGCAAGTGTATTCGAGCCTGATCAGCCCTTAATCGCGCCGGCCGACAGCCCGGCCACGATGTAGCGCTGCGCGAAGAAATACAGGATCAGCAGAGGTGCGCTCATGAGCACGCCGCCAGCCATGATCATGCCCCATAGGAAGACGTCGCCGAAGATCAGCTTCGTAAGACCCGTGGCAAGCGTGAACTTTTCCTGATCGCTGAGCAGCGTAAAGGCATATAAGTACTCATTCCAGGCCAGCGTAAACGAGTAGATGCAGGCGACCGCCACGCCGGGAGTTGCCAGAGGCAGCACAATCAGCACCAGACTTTGCCAGCGCGTCGCCCCGTCCACCTGAGCGGCGTCCTCGAGCTCGCGCGGAATGCTCAGGAAGTAGGCCTTGAGCAACCACACGCTGAACGGGACAGCGAACGTCAGGTACACGGCGATTAGGGCAGGTAGTTGATTCAGCAAGTGCAGGTTGTTCAACACAATGAAGATGGGAATGAACAGCAAGGTCGAGGGAAACAGGTAGACAAAGAAGACTGCGCTCGAGAGCGTGCCCCGACCGGGATAGCGGAGGCGCGAGAGGCTGTACGCCGCCAGCGTGGCGACGGTCACTGATAAGATCGTGCTGCACACCGAAATCAGCGCAGTGTTGGCCATCCAGGTGGCGAACGGGTACTTCTCGAACAGTTCGCTGAAAGCTCGCATTGTCAGGTCGATAGAGAAAAGGGTCGGGGTGCGGCTGAAGCTGAGGCTCGGCGGATGGAAGGCCGTAATGGTCATGAAGTACGGCGGGAACAACGCGACGAGGAGCACGAAGGCGAGCAGCAAGACTCCGAATACACGGAGTGCGAGCTGGCGGGCGCGGTCGAACCAGACATGGCGGCGGTCGACTGCGGCCTGGCGGCCACGGCTGGCCAGGGCTGACGCGGCGCTCACGCCAATTCCTCGCGGCGACTGATGAAGCGATTGAGCAGCACGATCAGCAGCACCAGGATGGGGAGCATGAGCACCGAAACAGCCACGCCCTTGCCTAGCTCGAGCCCAGGGATGGCGATCTTGTACGTCAAGGTGGCCAAGACATTGGTCGCGTTGCCAGGTCCGCCCTGAGTCAGGATCCAGATGATTGAGAAGTCGTTGAACGTCAGAATGGCGGAAAAGAGCGTTGTCACGGCCACAACGGGCATGATCCCGGGCATAGTGACCTGCCGAAAACGCGCCCACACGCCGGCGCCGTCTACTTTGGCTGCGTCGTACAGCTCCTGAGGCACCGTCTGCAGCCCGGCCAGAATGGTGATGACGAAGAAAGGGAACCCGCGCCAGACGTTAACCGCGATGACGGCCGGCATCGCGATGTTGGGGTCGCCCAGCCACAGAATCTGATGGTCGGTCAGGTGCGCCTCGCCAACCAGATAGTTCAGCACGCCGGCAACGTCGTTGTACATCCATTTCCATACCAGGACGGAGACGAGCGTCGGCATGGCATAGGGCAGCATGACGATCGATCGCCACAGACCGCGCAGCGGCAGCGCCTCGTTGAGCACAAGGGCGATGAACAGTCCCATCATTAGCTTGGCGCCGATCGAGCCAGTGGTGAAGACGAAGGTGTTGCGGACGGCCTGCCAGAAGGCGGCATCGCCGATAAGGCTGGCGTAGTTTGCGAGCCCGATCCACGGCGCATCGACTGCGCCGAGCAGCTTCTTGTGAAAGCTGAGCCACAGGGCATTCAGGAAAGGCACACCCACGAGCACAAGGATCAAGATGGCCGCGGGCAACAGCAGCAGGTAGCCAAAGGTGGCCTCGTCCCGCGCAAGCGAGCCCGGGACCCACCAAGTGGGTCGCGGTAGCGGTCGAGCCGTGAGTCTGAGGGCCACCAGAGCGCTCGACTAGATCTTGAACTTCGCTTTCGCGGCCGCGGCAGCGTCGGCCAGGATCTTTATGGCCTCCTCAGGTGACTTTCCCTGCACGGCGACTGCTTGCAGCATATCGTTGGTCGCGCTGATCACGATGTCGTCGTAGATCGGTGATAGGCCGGTATCGGCCGTCGAGGCGAGCGTCCACGGCGCGATGTTTTCCGTCACTTCCTTGTTCCACTCGTCCTGGGTAAAGAACGGCAGGCTCAAGTAGTTCTTCATAATCGGGAACCAGTACGAGCCGGCTTTTTCGAGCTGCGTCGGATATCGATCGGGCGACAGAATCAGCCGCGCGATCTGCATGGCTTCAGGAATGTTGGCGCTCTTCTGGTTAATCACCAGGGTGGCGCTGCCGGCCGCCTCGACGAACGTACCCGGCTTGGTCTGCGACGGAAATGCTTGTAAATAGGTATTCGCGAGTAGCTCTTTGTTGTCCTTGCGCATCGCGAGCACGATGCTGCCGGTATTTGATACCGCGGCGACCTGACCCGAGAGCCAGGCCTCGTTGTTACCTGATGCTTTCTGGCTCACCACGCCTGGCGGCATCATCTTGTTCTTGAGCAGGTCGGTATAGGCTTTAAGACCCGCGATGTTCTGCGGCGTGTTGATGGTTGGATTGCCTTCCTTGTCGAATAACCGACCGCCAAACACCCACATGAACGGCAGACCATTGCCGACCCAGTCGGCCTCGGTCATCTGACCGTCGTAGGCGAAGAAGCCCTGATCGGGCTTGTTGACCTTCTGGAAGCCGGCCATCAGCTCGTCCCATGTCTTGAACGGCAGGGTGACGCCGACCTCAGCAAATTTGTCTTTGCGCAGGTGCAGGAACCATGGTTCATTGTTCATCGGGACGGCAATCCGCTTGCCCGCCGCCGTCTTCGAGCTACCGTCGGCAAGATCGAGCCAGCCCCCGCCGGATTTGCCGATCTCGTCGTACAGCCCCTGAACCTCGAGCGCGTAGCCGTTCTGGTTCCACAGCGCAGGCGCGTAGGTATAGGTAATGTCCGGCACGACGCCGGACTCCATAGCGACGACTTCTTTTTGCGCGTGCTCGTCGTTAGTAAACAATTGCACGCTGACGTCGAAGCCGCCACGCTGCCCGGCCAGTTTCACGGACTCGGTCAGGTAGTCATTCGACTCAGGCAAGAACTGTTGTCGGCCCCAAAAGATGACTTGCTTACGCGCTCCGCCAGCGGCCGGCGCGGTCGTCGGCGCCGCACCCGAGGTCGATGGACCGGCCGGCGCAGGCGCGCTGCACGCGGCGAGCAGCGCGATCCCAATTCCACCGCCCACGGTTGCCAGGAACGCGCGCCGTGACAGCGTCCGCCTACTTGCCATGAGGAATTCCCTCTCTCTCGCAGCCAGCGTACTACCAGCCGCGCGCGCTCCACGACCGCCAGACCGTCCGGCGCAGCACGCGCGAGTTGCGGGAAAGTGGGTTCGATATCGCGATCGTCAGGTTGCTTGCGCCGGCGGACCTGGACGTCGCCGCCCTACGCGACTCCGCCGGCGCTCGAACTCGCAAGAGCCGTGCAGCAAAACTCAGGCGTCGGCCAGCGCACGAACCGCGATCAGCAGCCCAGGCCGATGAGACCTTGGCGGTCAAAGGTTGATTCGAGCCCGGCGGCGACGGCGGCCTGACAATACTCCTCGTGGGTAAACAAACCCAGTTCGTGGTGCTCAGTAACGTGTTCGACGCCTGTCGGCGTGCCAACCAGGTACTCGAAATCGAGCACTGAAACGCCCCCTGGACGGTGGACACGTTGATCCGCGCAAGCTTGAGTTCAGGCTGGTCGACGTATAAGGCGTGGACCGTGCCGCGCGTGTAACCCTCGCGGGTGAGCCACGGCTCGACCAGCAACACGCCACCGGGCGAGAGGTGGCGGGCCATCGCAGCGATAGCCGCCCGCAGCCGTTTAAGCGTGACGACGTAACCGATTGCGCTGAACAGGCACACCACCGCATCGAAGCTGCGTCCGAGGTTGAAGTCGACCATGTCCGCCTGGTGGAAGCGCACCTCTGGGTATCGTTGGCGGGCGACAGCAAGCAAGTTGGGGTCGAGGTCGAGGCCTTCGGCCTGGTAGCGGTGTTTGAGGGTACGCCAAGTGGCCTCCAGTGCCACAACCGACGTCCAGCAGCGTATTGGCGCGGTTTCGCACGTGCGCTCGAATCACCGAGTCGACTCGCTCAGCCTCACCTGCATAGTCCTTTGCGGCGTAAACCGCGGGTTGGTACACCGTTCAGCCCAGCTGTGTTCTGGCGTCGTGTTCTCGAACAGCTGCGGCGAAGAATCGAACGGCCTGACGTCATTGAGGAGATCGACCAGCGACTTGCCTCGGACGAACTGGACCACAATGCGATCCACAACATCGTCGAGAGGATCGGCCAGGATGACATGCAACTGGTTCTCGTCCTCGACGATTTCCACGCCGTGCAGGACGTCAAAGACATTGTGGCGATTGCCAACTTTGCTGATGGCTTGCGCTCGCTCATTACAAGACAGGAGCACAAAGCGCACGTCGTCCTGAGTACGTACCGGCCTCTTCAGGTGGTAGCAGCTTCATTCTACGTGGGGTTCAGCCGTTCGCCCTTCGAAAATTACTTCGTCATGCTCGGGCTGCGTACACTGCGCCAGGACGACATCAAAAGGCTCGTCGCACTTGCTCTGTCGTCTGCACAAGTTACCTTCAACGACACTGACACGCGATTCATCACGGAGCTATCGGGCGGTCATCCATACCTGGTTCAGCTTGCGGGTTCCGTGCTCTACAACGCGCGTCTCACCAGCTCAACGTCGCAAGACGATCTGGACGCGCAGGCCCAGGCGTTCATAGAGGATGCCGCGACGCTCTTCGGCAGGATGTGGGCGAGCACTAGCTCAGAGGAGCAGATGCTCTTGATGTTGCTTGCGCTCGACCGACTGCAGGGCAAGCTGTCCGGAAAGAGCTACGACCTCGGTGACGTCGACAAGGTTTTGCTTCGTTATGGACGCGAAGTCAACGAGCTGGCTCGGCGTGGCCAGATCAGTCGTACCGGCACGTCCGCTGAGAGCATCAAAATCTTCTCGCCGGCCTACGAGTGGTGGATTCAACGCGAGATCGAGTCCGGTACCCGCCAAGACCTGAGAGCCCGCGAACGCCTCGTAAATGACCTGCTCCCGACGCGCGGCCAAGCGAACAGTGTTGTCCAGGCCCTGCGGTTTGTATATGAGCGAAAAGAAGCGATCGCAAATATGGCCGAATGGACAGTGAAAGTAGCACGGCGTCTCGCGTTGGCTGCAGCAGGTGCAGGCTGAACGACACAAGCCAGGCGGGAGCGCACAGGAGAGGACTTTGCCGTCACACCTTCGAGGAGCTGATCGCGCGTGACATCGTCCACGAGGATCCTTGAACAGCCTCGTAGCGCGACGATACTTTGCTGCCGTGTGAACTCTCGAGTACGGCCATCGCGGAAAGTCCAGGTAGGTCTGCCCCGCTCGCGCACATGCGCTTGAAGCCGCCACGCCACTACGGGGCGGCGTGTTCTCGACGATGTAGGCTCAGTCGGACTTCGAGCTCTACCAATCGCACGGTCCTTGTTGTTCACCCACGTAAGCCTGCACGATCCAGAGGCCTGGATCGCGCGTAATAGCCCGGCATCTATTTGATCATCCTGGCCAACGGCCTTGTCTGAGACGCTTTGATGGCAGCCAGGGAACCGAAGCACGTTCAAACGCGAGGTGTCGTTGTGGCAGGCACCGTCGACGCTCATTTGGCTAGGCGGTCGGCGCAGCAGCCTACGTCGTATAGACAACAACGCCAGCATCAGGCGAGCGGCGAGGCCGAGGTTAAACGCCTCGTCAGATTCACCAGGAGGATTTCACCCCCGCCGTTGGTTTGGGCAACCTGATACTCGGCCAGCAGCCGCGATCACTGGCTAATGGCGCACCCAGTCACCCGATCGCTCACGCGACGCGCTTTTAGAACGTGACGCCCGCGACGAGAAGCACGTTGGCGTATGGCGTGCACTCGCCCGTACGGACCACTGCCCTGGCTGAACCGGACTGTTGCTTCAGCTCCTCGTGTGACACGACACGCACCGGTCGTCGGCCGAGCAGTTTCAGTGTTTCAGCATGGATACCCGGCGATCGGTCGGCCATTTCTTCGGCGACAATAGCCGACTCCACGGCCAGCTCGGCAAGAATGGCCTCTAGCGTCTGGAGAAAGCCTGGCACGCCTGGCACCAGCGCCAGATCGATCCGCTCGACGCCAGGTGGAATAGGCAGACCGGCGTCCGCAACCACCAGTACGTCAGTGTGACCCAGCTCCGTCAATACGGCCGAGAGCCGCGCGTGCAGGAGGCCCGACATCCTCACGCCGAGACCTCCTCCACTTGACCCGCGGATGAATCAATGAGGCGTCGACGCCTCATTGATGTTGTCGATACTGATCACCTTTGGATCCAGCAGGAGCACGTCAGCCTGCGGTAGCGTGCCGTTCTGGATATAGTCGGCGAGCACCCCGACCGCGAGATGGGCTTGCTCGTTAGGGAACTGGTCGACAGTGCCGCTCAGCTTTCCCTCCTGGATCAGGTCGAGCGCGCTCTTCAGGGCGTCGAAGCCGACGATCACGAACTGGCCCGGATCGAGACCACGCGCCTGAATCGCCTGAACCGCGCCGGTGACCATGTCATCGTTGGCGGCGAACAGTCCCTCGAAGCCAGGGTTGTCCGGGGTCGAGCCGATGCTCGTCAAGATGTTCTCCGTCACGCGCAATCCGTCATCGGCATTGAAGTTCGCCGTCTGTTGCGCGATCACCACCAGGCCGGGGGTCTGACCAACTACCTCGTTGAACCCAGCGCTGCGGTCGATCGCCGGCGACGCGCCTGGCGTCCCGGTCAGCTCGATTAGCCGGCCCTTGCCAGCCAGCTTGTCGGAGATGAACCGTCCCGCGGCCCGCCCACCCGAGACGTTGTCGGCGCCCACGTGCGCCAGCACTGGCGTACCTGGACCGGCACGCCGGTCGACCGTGACCACCGGCACGCCAGCCGCCTGCGCAGCGGCAAAACAGCCCGCCTGGCCGTCCACGGTGCGCGGGCTGATCACCAGTCCGTTAATGCCGAGCGCCAGCGCATTCTCGCACCCTGCCAATTGCGTTGCGTCACGGTCCTGGCCATCCAGCGGCAGGATGGTCAGGTTGCCGCGCTCCGCGGCCGCGGCGGCTGCGCCATCGAGCATCACCGCGAAAAACGGAAAGCCCAGGCCTGGCACCGAGTACGCGATGGTCAGCTGCTGCTGCGCGCCTGCCGCCGGCGCTGGCGCCAGCAGCGCGATGGCGAGTAAGGCAGTGGCCAACACGCGAGGCACGAGCGACAGTGTCATACTTCCTCCCTGAATGTACGGATGGTCACGTTCGGCGGCGTCGGCCAAGCTGATCGAGCAGGACAGCGCCCACAATGATCGCGCCCTTGATGATGGGCTGGTAGTACGGCGACACATTCATCAACACCAGACCGTTGGACAGCACGCCGATGAGCAGCGCCCCTGCCAGGGTACCCATTACGGTGCCGCGTCCGCCCGATAGGCTGGTGCCGCCGATCACGACCGAAGCAATGGCGTCCAGCTCGTAGCCTTGCCCGGAGTTCGGTTGGCCAGAGTTGAGGCGGGCAGTCAGGATGATCCCACCGAGCGCGGCGCCGAGGCCAGACAGAACGAATACCAGCGTTTTGATCAGGTCGACCCGAATACCAGATAGCCGGGCGGCACTCTCATTACCGCCGATCGCGTAGATGGCGCGGCCAAACGTGGTGCGGCCGAGCAGCAGCGCCGCCGCCACTATTGCGGCCCCGTAAATCACGATGGGGAGCGGGATAGCGCCCACGTAACCCGTCCCGATAGTGCGAAAGTCGTCCTTGAGCCCGGTGATCGGCTGGGCATTTGTGAACACCAGCGTCGCGCCCTGCAAGCCGGCTAGTACGCCCAGCGTGGCGACGAACGACGGGATGTTGCCCTTCGTGACCAGAATGCCGACGAGCAGCCCTGTCAAACCGCCAACCAGCAGCGACACGGCGAGCGTGGGCAGCAAACCTGCGTTGTCGCGCTGCAGGGTGGCCGCGACGACGCCCGTGAACCCTACGATCGAGCCTACCCCGAGATCGATGCCGCCAGTCAGAATCACCAGCATCTCGCCTAGACCGACAATGCCGATCACCGACACCTGGCGGACCAGGTTCAAGATGTTCACTTGTGAGGCGAAGACAGGCCCGCACACCTGCCCGTTCTTGATCAGCGTGAAGCTGGTGACTTGCTCCCACAGGTTGCACGGCTCGCGGGCGGTGCGCCATGGCCCGATGATCGTGAACACAAGGCACAGCGCGAGCAGGATCAACAGCGTCCCGTAGCGTTGCAGAAAACGATTGCCAAGGCCGCCCCGAACAACCGCCTGGGGCTGTGCTTCCGCGGCCGGCGGGGCGACCACGGTCATGCGGCGCAGGCCATGATTGCCTCTTGCGATGCCTCCGCACGGGTGAACTCGCCAGTCAAGCGGCCCTGGCGCATGACGAGGATGCGATCCGACATGCCCAGGATCTCCGGCAGCTCGCTCGAGATCAACAGGATCGAAACGCCGTCGCGGGCCAAGCGAGTCATCAACCCATGGACCTCGGCCTTAGCACCGACGTCGATGCCGCGCGTTGGCTCATCGAGGATGAGAATTCGCGGCTGCGTCGCGAGCCACTTCGCAATGACCACCTTCTGCTGGTTGCCCCCCGACAGATTGTTCACCTCCTGCTCGAGTGTTGGGGTGCGGATGCCTAACTGGTCGACCAGGCGAGCAGCCATGGCCTGTTCACGGCGTGTATCGACGAAGCCCAGCCGGCTGATGCGCGCCAGGCTGGCTAGCGTCTGGTTCTCGCGCACGCTCATGCCCAGCACCAGGCCCTGGAGTTTGCGGTCCTCCGTGACAAAGCCGAGTCCGAGCCGGATAGCGTCGCGCGGGCTGCGGATGTGCACAGGCCGACCGTCAATGAGGATTTCACCGCCGTCGAGTGCATCGGCGCCGAACAGGACGCGCACGAGCTCGGTGCGCCCAGCGCCGACGAGTCCAGCCAGACCCAGGATCTCGCGATGTCGGAGCACGAAGCTGATGTCGTCGAGCGCACCGTTGCGCCGCACGTGACGAACTTCCAAGACTGGACCGCCGATCTCCATTAATTCCTTGGGGAACAGCGTCGTGAGCTCGCGGCCGACCATCATGCCGATCAGCAGTTGTGGGCTGGCCTCGCCAATCGGCAATGTACCGACCAGCCTGCCGTCGCGGAGCACGGTCACTCGGTCGGCGACCCGAGCGATCTCATCCAGACGGTGACTGATGTACGCGATGGCCACCCCTTGTCGCTTCAGCCGGGCGATGATGTCGAACAGCGCCACCGTCTCGCGCTCCGTCAGTGCTGACGTGGGCTCGTCCATGATGATCACTCGCGCGTCGTGTGACAGCGCCTTGGTGATCTCGACCATCTGCTGGCGAGCAACGCTCAGTTCGTCGACCTGAGCGCGCACGTCGAGCTCGATGCCGAGCCTCGCCGACAGCGCCTCCGCATCAGCGTAGAGTCGACGCCAGTCGATGATGCCTCCGCGGGTTGGAGCACGACCCAGGAACACGTTCTCAGCCACCGTAAGATTCGGGGCGAGGTTCAACTCCTGATGGATCATGCTCACGCCACGCTCCAACGCCTGGCGGGGGCTGTCGTTGACGATCGGTTGGCTGCCGAGGCGGATCGTGCCGCCGTCGGCGCGGTACACCCCAGCAAGGATCTTCATCAACGTCGATTTGCCAGCGCCGTTCTCGCCGACCACTGCGTGCACTTCGCCGGCGTGCAGCTCGAGGTCGACACTCTGCAGCGCCTGCACGCCGGGAAATGCCTTGCTGATGCCGCGCATCTGCACCAGCGGCTGCTCGCCACGTGGGGTCACTGCGACTTCAGCACGGGCCAGCGTCGTCTAGCTATTCAGATCCAAGCCGGCCAAAGGACGAGGTCCGGCTCCGAACGGGGCAGCAGACCATCACAGGCCCTCGATCACCAGTCAGACGCACCTTGCGGTCCACCCATGTACGACTGGACCATCCAGATGTTTTTTATGTTGGTGGACTCGCGGAGGGCCTCGCGTATTTCGATGTGGGTGGGCTCGAGGTGGGTCCAGGTGCGCTTCATGTTGCCGGCGCTTGCTTTTTCCACCGCTGTTCGGCCTTCGGCGGTGCCGACATACCACAGGGCATCGACGTCATCGTGTTCGGCGAGCACCTGTGACAAGGGGTCGCGGTCGCCGGTGATGATGTTGACCACGCCGGCTGGGACGTCGCTGGTTTCCAGCACCTGGTAGAGGTCTGTCGCGGACAGCGGGTGTTCTTCGGACGGAATCGCGACCACCGTGTTGCCCATGGCGATGAGTGGGGAGATGAGGGAGATGAAGCCGAGGAGGGGTTGTTCGGTGGGGCACGCAACGCCGACGACGCCGATGGGTTCGGGGACGGCTAGCGCTGCGCCGCGCATTGGTGGGGTGTGGACGCGGCCCTCGAATTTATCGGCCCAGGCGGCGGCCTCGAAAAGCTTCTTGATGGCTTGTTCGACTTCGGCGGTGCCGTCTTTGCCGGTCATCCGCTCGACTCTGGTTGCGAACTCTTTGGCTCTTACTGACAGGTTCTCGGCGAAGTAGTAGAGGATCTGGGCTCTGTTGTAGCTGGTCGCTGCTGACCAGCCGGGCAGGGCCGCGCGGGCGGCTTCGACGGCATTGCGGATGTCTTTGCGGTTGCCTTCGCCGACTTCGGCCAGGACGGTGCCGTTGTGCGCGTAGACGAGGCGGGAGTAGCCGCTGTCGGGGCGGGCTTGCTTGCCGCCGATGAACAGCTTCGGCGTGCGGTCGATGGGTGGCGCCTCCGACTCCGTCGGCGCCCGGCCATCAGCAGCAGCAAAGCCAGGGGCAACAGCCGCGCGGGCGGCGTAGCCGGGGCCGGAAGTGGGAGAGGCGCCGGGCGCGCCGTGGGCATCGCCAGGGTCGGAGGCAGCAGCCGCGTCAGAAGCGCCGGGCGCGGAGCCCGGAGCGGGGGCAGCGGCAGCACAGGGACCCGGGGCGGCAGCAGTCGAGCCGGGGATGTCGCCCGTAGCGTCGGGGGCGGCAGCGGCCGAGCTGGGAGTGGCGGCAACGGGAGCGCTGGAGGCGGGGGCGGTGGGGCGGAGGTATTCCCAGAGGCCTTCGGGGCCGCCTTCGCGGCCCCAGCCGCTTTCGCGGTAGCCGCCGAAGCCGCTGCTGGCGTCGAACAGGTTGGTGCTGTTTATCCAGATCGTGCCGGCCTGGATGGCTCGAGCGACGTCCAGGGCCTGGTCGATGTCCTGGGTCCAGACGCTGGCGGCCAGGCCATACCTGGTGTTGTTGGCGAGCGCCACCGCTTCAGCAGGCGTGCGGAAGGGCATGGAAACCAGTACCGGGCCGAAGATTTCGACCTGCGCTAGCTCGCTCGCGGGGCCTACGTTGGTAATGAGCGTTGGCGGGTAGAACCAGCCGTCCGTCGGGCAGGCATCCGGCGGCTGCCACACCGTCGCGCCTCCGGCCTCACCGGCCGAGACGAGAGAAGTGATGCGCTCCAGCTGACTGGGCGCGACGATGGCGCCGATGTCGATCGCCTTGTCCAGCGGGTCGCCCACGCGGAGCTTGGCCATGCGGGTGCGGACCTTCGCCAGGAACGCGTGCTCGATGGATTCCTGGACCAGCAGCCGCGAGCCCGCGCAGCACACCTGGCCCTGGTTGAACCAGATCGCATCCACCAGGCCTTCGACCGCGCCGTCGAGATCGGCATCGTCGAAGACGATGAACGGTGATTTTCCTCCGAGCTCCAGGGACAGGCGTTTGCCAGAACCCGCGGTCGCCTGGCGGATCAATCGACCAACCTCGGTCGAGCCGGTGAACGCGATTTTGTCAACAGAAGCGTCCACCAGCGCCGAGCCGGTCGAGCCATCGCCCGTGACCACGTTGAAGACCCCAGGCGGCAGGCCGATGCTCTGGGCGATCTCGGCAAACAGCAGCGCGGTCAACGGCGTGAACTCGGCCGGTTTCAACACCACCGTGTTACCCATCGCCAGCGCCGGCGCGACCTTCCACGCGAGCATCAGCAGCGGGAAGTTCCACGGAATGATCTGGCCCACCACCCCCACTGGCCCGTAGCCCGGCAGCTCGGAGGCCATCAGCTGCGCCCAGCCGGCGTGATAGGCGAAGTGCCGCGCCACAAGCGGAATGTCGAGGTCGCGCGACTCGCGGATGGGCTTGCCATTGTCCAATGACTCGAGGACGGCAAACAGCCGCGAGTGCTTCTGGACCTGCCGCGCGAGCGCGTAGAGGTAGCGGGCACGAATGTGCCCAGGCAAAGCGCTCCACGATGGAAGCGCGGCACGCGCGGCCGCAACCGCGCCAGCCACGTCGGCGGCAGAGCCCTGGGCGATGCGCGCGAGCGGTTGGCGGTTGGCGGGGTTGACCGTGTCGAACAGCGACTCCGAGGGCACGAAGGAGCCGTCGATGAAGTGGCCGAAGTGCCGCTGGTGGCGGTCGAGCCATTCGAGCGCGGGCGTGGCCGCCTCGGGCGCTGGGCCCCACGCCATCGTTTCGAACAGCTCAGCGACCGTCGCCATCGGTGCTCAGCGGGCGCCCGCGGTGGCTGTGGCGATGGCTTTCTCGATCGCCGACGGGAAGCGCTGCTCGAAGTCGAGCAGGCCGACCCACTCCGGAGTGATCGCGATGCGCGCCATGCCGCCCATGGCGGGCAGCATCGGCCTGACCTGCGCGAGCCAGGCGGCGCTACCCTCTTCGCCGAGCGAGCGCTTGGACATCAGCGCGTATTCGGGGACGACGTCGTCGCTGTGGCCCAACGAGATGGAGCCGCGCACCATCAGCACCTTGTACGGGAACTCGTTGGTGTTGATGGTGAGCGCAACCTTGGTGCCCTCGCGCAGGGCCTTCATCTTCGGCGCGCGGGGTGGACCACCAATGATGAACTGGCGACCGTCCCAATGGAAGCCGATGGGCACCACGCGTGGCGTGCCGTCGGTCCAGGTGTAGGCCAGCTGCGCGGGGAATGGCGCCTGGAGCAGGCGCTGGGCGACCGGATCGTTCAGCAGTGACAGATCACCTTGTGCCGTGGACATGAACCGAATCCCCCTCTGGATGTGGTCAGGGCATCGGATGGTGGTGCGCCGCGGAATATCGACCGGTGGCGTTGTGCCACAGTTGCCGCTCGATATCCGTCAGCAAGCCACTTGCGCCGATGCGGAACAGATCGCCGCACAGCCACTCATCCCCCAGCTCTTCTTTCATCAGACAGAGCCAATCGAGTGACTGTTTAGCCGTGCGCAGCCCGCCCGCGGGCTTGAAGCCGACGATGTAGCCGGTCCGATCGCAGAAATCGCGGATCGCGCGGACCATGATCAGACTCACCGGCAGCGTGGCGTTCGTGGGCTCCTTGCCGGTGGAGGTCTTGATGAAGTCGGCGCCGGCCATCATGCACACCAGGCTCGCGGCGCGGACGTTGCGCAGCGTCCCCAGCTCACCAGTGGCGATGATGGCTTTCATGTGCGCATCGCCGCACTGCTCGCGGAACATCCGCACCTCGTCGTAGAGCGCGGTGAAGTCGCCGGTCAGCACGTGGGCGCGCGAGATCACGATGTCGATCTCGCGGGCGCCGGCTTCGATCGAGGCCCTGATCTCGGCCAGCTTGGTTTCGAGCGGTGTCTGGCCGGCCGGAAAGCCCGTACTCACCGCCGCGACCGGGATGTCGGAGCCCGCGAGGGCTTCGACCGCGGCCGGCACCAGGTTGTGGTAGACGCACACCGCGCCCACCGTGAGGCGCAGATCGGCAACGCCCAGGGCCGCGAGGATGTCCTGGCGAACTGGTTGGCGTGCCTTCGCGCACAGGCGCTTGACGTTGCCGGGCGTATCGTCGCCCAGCAGCGTGGTCAGGTCGATGCAGGTGACCGCACGCAGCAGCCACGCGGCCTGCCATGCCTTCTTGACGGAACGTCGCGCCGGCAGCGTGGCGGCGCGGCGTTCGGTGGCACTGCGGTTGGTGAAGCGGGCCTCGCGCACCCAGCCCAGATCGAGCGGGATGCCGGGGTTGCGCACGTGCGCTTGCGGCACCGCGGACGCGATGCCGTTGGTGTGCGAGACACGCGCGGCGGTAGTCGCCACAGTGCCGGGAAGCATAGCACCGAGTGAGAGCGGGCCCAGTTGCGGGAACCGAGCGGAGGGGGCTGTACGTATCAGTTACTTAGAGGCTTGGGTGGCCTCCAAAAAGCAGGCAGGGAGCACGCGTAGGGGGTTCTGAAAGGACAGCAATACAGATGCCCATGGCTGGACGCAAGGACTGGGTTCAGGCGGACCTGCGCTGCTTGATGTGCGGGCGCGTGCAGGGTCGGCTGGTTGGCCCGCTGCCGGCTACCCAGGTCAATGGAGGCTTGCCTCGCTTCGCGGCGTACCGCCCCGCCGACGCGAGTATTCCCGCCGTGCGACTGATGGGCGGCGAGCAGTTCCGCTGTCGCACGTGCGGTGGTGGGGTCATCATGGACGAGGTCGAAACGTTCTCCACCTACGAGGAGGTCGACGATGAGCTGGAGCATCGACCACGCCGCGGTCGGCCGCCGAAGCCGTGGCGGCGGACCCCGGAAGCGACCTGGTTGGACGAGCTGGGAATCGCGGGCTAGCCGCCCTCTATAACGTTCGCCAGCCCCTCGACCACTTCGGCGCGCGGCAGGCGCAGCAGGATCCGCGGGCTGGCGATGATTTTGAATGAGCGGCTGCCACCGCCGAGGACGATGCGCTCGCGGTCCATCACGCGCGCATCGATCCAGATGGGCAGGTGCTCGGGGAGACCGAAGATGGTGACGCCGCCGATCTCCATGCCGGTGATGGCGCGGGTCTCCTCAGCGGGTGCGAAGGACGCCTTGCGGGTCCCCAGGCGCTGTCTCACCGTGCGGTTCACATCAAGGCGTGTGTGAGATAGGACGACACACGCGGCGTACACGGGTGGGTCCGATTTGCCGATCACGAGGATGGTGTTTGCGGAGTCCTCGGGGGCGAAGCCATAGGCGGCGCAGAAGTTCACGGTGTCCGCAAGCGCTGGATCGCACGGAAAGAGCTCGTACGGGACGCCCAGGCGATCGAGCTGTTGCTGAACGGTCAGATCAATGTTCACCCGCGCGAGTGTATGAGAGCCAGGCGTTCCCTCCCCCCTTGAGGGAGAGGGAGTCGGTCCTCACATCCCGAAAAAGGTGCACGCCCGGGCGGGGAAAGTCGTGCTATCGTGTGCGGCGCCCGGGGGAAGCGGTGCTCGATCGAGGTGTCGCGTAGCTAGCGAAGGAGCGTTCCAGCCGCGGCCAGCGGGCGTGCAAAGCCGCATCTGGCGTGAGCTCATCCGGCTGGGTGTGCAGCACATGATCAATCCCGAGCTGCCGGTCGAGGTGCGGCGGCGGCGCATGCGGCTGCTGGACTACGTCACGCAGTTGCCGGGCGGGACCCGCGTGATGCCGGTGGTGGCGGGCGGCGTGCCGGCCGAATGGGTCATACCCCGACACGCCGACCCTGGGCGGGCGCTGCTGTACGTGCACGGTGGGGCCTACGTGGCCGGGTCGCCAGCGAGTCACCGCGCCTTCGTCGCGCGCCTGGCAAAGATCGTTGGCGCGCGGGCGCTGGTACCCGACTACCGCCTCGCCCCGGAGCATCGCTTTCCGTGCGCGGTTGAAGACGTGCGGGATGTCTATCGCTGGCTGCTCGAAGAGCAAGGGATCGATCCTGACCGACTCGTCGTGGTCGGGGACTCAGCCGGCGGCGGGCTGACGCTGGCGCTGGCGGTCTCGGTGCGCGATGACGGCCGGCTCAGACTGCCGCGCGCTCTCGGATGTGTCGCGCCGTGGACTGACCTGGCTGGCACGGGCGAGTCGATGCGCTCGCGGGCGCCCTTCGACACCTGGTATCAGCCGGCCGGGCTGGCCATCGAGGCCCGCCGCTACCTCGGTGAGACTGATCCGAAGCACCCGCTCGCGTCGCCGTTGTACGCGGACCTGCGCGACCTGCCGCCACTGCTGGCGCAGGTTGGCGAGGACGACGTGCTGCTGGACGACTCGCGGCGACTGGTCGAGCGGGCGCGTGCCGCGGGCGTCGACGCCAACCTTGAGGTCTGGCCGGGGATGTGGCATGTGTTCCAGATGAACGCGGCCGTCCCCGAAGCGCGTCAGGCCCAGCAGCGCCTGGGACGTTTTCTTCGGCACCACCTGACGCAATTACCGGAGTGAGCCTTCGGTTCTCGCGGAAGTGGACAGCGGATAGCCGTGCCTACGTTGGCGGCATGTTGTTACCACTTGCCTTCGCGACCCTGCTGGCGGCAGCCGCGGCTGCCTCGGCCCTTCTGTGGTGTACGGGGCAACCGATGACGCGCTGGTGACCCTCGTGCTACGCACGTGAGCGCCAGAGCTCGTACTGCTCGCGCGGTGACTCGACCCAGTGGCCGGCCAGGCTCCCATCGCGGTGCTGAACGATCGCGTTGACCTTGCCCTGACGACACGCTTTCGGGGCGAGATCGTCAAGTGCCTGGCCGACGGTCGACTGCTGCTCCTCCCCGTGTACGTGCCAGCCCGCCACCGGTAGGTCGCGGAACGCGCTCACGATCTCCGCTGCGTCTGTCGAAGCCGCGAACGGCACCGCCACGGCGTCGACCTCATCGGCCGCGAACCAGTCGTTGTACTCGCGCAGCCGCGCTGACTCGACGTGTGGTCCAAGGAGTCCAAAGACGGCTGTGCCAGCGCCGAGCCGCGCGGCGCGGTACACCTCACGCATCTCGCTAGCGGTGAGCTGACCGGGCGCGGTGCCCTGGCCCGAATCGAGCGCGGCATACGTGAGCAAGCACTGGTCCGAGCGCAGCGCCAGCACGCGCGACAGCAAGCCCGGTCCACCCATCGCGATAGCGATGGTTGGCCGCGATGCATCGCGCAGCGTGCGCAAAATCGGCAGGCAGTCGCGAACATCCAGCGCGGTGCCGACAACTTTCACGACGTCAGCCCCGCGGTTGGCGAGGTCGTCCCACCACGTGTCGGCGAGCTCGGGCGGCATTCCAGCGAAGTCGTGGCGGGACACGATGACCTTCGCGCCAGCCGACTTGATCTCCGCAACCGCCTCGGGTGTGGCGGCGTCGAACTCGAGATCGATGTACTCGGCGCCCAGCTCTGCTGCCGCGCGCAGCACCTTGAGGCGCTCCCCTGGCGGCAGCGGCGACATGCCACCCTGGTCGGGCGGGCGAAGCGTGACGACGGCGGGGAGGTCACCGCGCTGGCGCAGCAACGTCGGTAGATCGAACGGCTTCTGGAACAGGTCGAGCCGCAATTCCACGCAATCCGCCTGGGCGCGGATGCGCGGCAGATCGGTCTCCGCCTCGGCCATCGAAGGTGGACCGAAGGCGATCGCGATCATGCGACGTGGCTCGGCCATACCGGCTGAACGGTAGCATTACGGCCATGGTGGCGATCGAGAGCGGCCACCCTGCGATCCTCGACGCCTTCTCGCTCCAGCGTCAGACCTTTGGTGTCGCCTACGGCGGCGACGTTTTGCCGCTGGCGCAGGGCGTCAAGTTCGACGTTGCGTGAGCACGACCGAAACTGAGAGCGGCGTCGAACAGAGGCAGCAGGTGCTGCCGCCGTGGCGAGTCATCCTGCACAACGACGACGTGAACGAGATGATGTACGTCGTGCAGTCGCTCATGAAGACGGTGCCCGCGCTCAGCACCCA
>WNGE01003469.1_pt1 | contig 18600 bp, 14 predicted proteins | sample 5400651 | NCBI WGS metagenome assembly WNGE01 (sample SAMN13153370, study PRJNA577476) | soil metagenome | isolation source: 60 cm soil or saprolite under grassland replicate 2 | place: USA:California | collected 2016-06-15
CGGTCTCCCGCCGCACTTTCGCCTTCTCCGGCGCGGCCTCCATGACCGCGCGGGCCAGGGCGGAGCGCAGCCCGCCGGGGGTCAGCCGCCCGGCCCGGCCCAGGACCGCCGCCTCCACCGCCGCGGCCTCGCCGTCGTCCAGGTACTGGGTGAGCCGGACGATCAACTCGGCCTTGGGCCGGGTGATGATCCCGTCCCGCAGCGCGTCCAGCGTGCCGCCGAGCCGGGTGGCCAGGTGCCACGCTGTGGTCAGCAGCCAGCCCGCCTGGGCCCGGGACTCACCCAGCGCGTAGGCCAGCTGCTCGCAGGTGAACTCGTGCACCACGGCGGGCATCTGCCCGGGCCCGGGCTCGAAGCCGTCCTCGGGGTTGCGGCGGAAGATCTCCGCGATCGCCACCAGCTTGCGGGCCGCCATATGCGCCTCGGCCCGGTCGAAGGCGCACACCAGCCCGACCAGCTCATGATCGGCCACCCCGCCGAACGAGTCCCCCGAATCGTCGCCGGCGTCCAGCGCGGCGTCGGCGGCCACGGCCAGCTGCGCGCAGCCCGGCGTCACATCCCACGCCATCCCGGTCCCGAACCCGGCGGCGCGGCTACCGGACTCACCCGGGAACGTCCGCGAGGACCCGGCCTGCCCCGGGCCGCGCCGCCCGGTGCTGGCGGCATCCAGGGCGAGCATCTCATCGGCGGCGGCCTCCCGGACCTCTGCCAGTTCCGCCGGGGTGAGCTCGTCCTGCCCGGGCGGCGGCGCGCACGACTCGGGATCCCGGTACTCCTGCGGGGCGTCAGCCGGGTCATCGTCCTGCTCGCACAGCCGGTCCAGCCACGCCTCCCGCTCCGCCGCCGTCATCGGATCCGGGCGCGACCAAGCGGGATCCTCATCCCACTCGGAAGGCTCCTGAGCCGACGACGCCGCCATAAACTCTCCTTCATAAGATCATTAATCGAAATTATACTCGTATTAATTCTCAGATGCAATCCAATAGCAGGACAAAGTAACTAATGAGCGTAAACAAAAAGGAGGTACCTATGTGAAACAAGCACATCGCTTGGGCCTGCTGCGCGTTCCGGCCTGATCAGCCAGCATCGTCCGGACCTCGTCAAGGGCTGCCTGGCTGAAGCCAGCGAGCCAGCCCAGTCTCGCCTATACAGAACGACTCAGCACGACCTTGCCGAGGGCTCTCCGCTCGGCGATGGCCCGCAGCGCCCCGCGGGCATCGGCGAACGGATACGCCTCGACCGGAGGATCGGCCAGCGCCCCGGTCCGCCGCAGCTCCATCAGCTGCCCCCACAGCTCGGCCACCAGCGCCGGGCGTTGCTCGAAGAACTCGCGCGAGGCAACCCCCAGCACACCGGTATTGCGGAGCAAAAGCCGGTTCACCTTCACCACCGGGATCTCGCCGCCGGCGAATCCGAGCACGAGCAGCCGCCCCTCCGGGGCGAGTGACCGCAGGCTGTCCGTCATCCGGTCGCTCCCGACCGGGTCGAGCACGATGTCGACCGCCCGCTCACCCAGAACCTCGCGCACCGCGGCCAGCCATCCGTCGCCCAATCGGCCAGCGCTGAGCACCGCGTGGTCCGCGCCGCACCGCAACGCGAACTCCCGCTTCGCCGAATCCCCGGCGACCGCGATCGTCCGCAGCCCGAGCGCCTTCCCCAGCTGGACGGCCGCGGTCCCGACGCCTCCCGCCGCGCCGTGCACGAGCAGCGTCTCGCCCGCCAGCGCCCGGGCCCGCCGGACCAGCGCGAACAGGCCGGTCAGGTAGTTGAGGGGAGCGGCCGCGGCCGCCTCGAAGCTCATCCCGTCAGGCAGCGGCAGGACCCGTTCGGGCGGGACGCTGATGACCTCCTGCCAGCAGCCTTGCGGCACCAGCACCGCCACCCGCTGACCCGGACTGAAGCTAGCACCAGAACCACCAGCACCAGAACCACCAGAACCAGAACCACCAGAACCAGACCGGACCACACCCGCCGCGTCCATGCCCGGCGTGTAGGGAAGCGCCACCCGCATCTGGTACGCGCCCCGGGTCTGCAGCAGGTCCGCGAAGGACACCCCCGCCGCGGCCACGTCGATGACGACACCGCCGGACGGCTCCGCCACCTCCGTCCACACCACGTCATCCGGGCCGGTGAACGCCGCGATCCTATGCGCGAACATCGAACCTCAGGTGGTTCGGCCCGTTCACCCGGGACCGGAGGTACCCGGCGGGCGTGACGCCGACGAGCTCACGGAACTCGTCGGCGAGATGCGCCTGGTCGCAGTAGCCGTGCCGGGCGGCCGTGGCGGCCCAGTCCACCCGGGCCTGTCCGTCGAGCCCGCGGACCAGCCGCTGCAGCCGCTGCACCCGGCCGAACCGCTTCGGCGTAAGGCCCACCTGCGCCGTGAACCGCCGCCGCAGGGTCCGGGGCAGCAGCCCGAGCCGATCAGCTACCTCAGCCACCCGGGACCCGCGCGCCAGCGCCCCGGCGGCGGCGGCCACCGCCGGATCAGGACGAGCATCATCGGCCATCTGCCCGATCAGGAAGTCCTCCATCAGCGTGAGAGCATCCTCCGGGCCCGGCGCCTCGAGCAGCCGCTCCCGCAGGAACGCGCCCGCACCACCGCACACGGCATCCAGCGGCACCAGCTCATCGCGCAAAACCGCCAGGGACGGAGCAAGGAAGCACGGCGCCGCGCCCAGCGCGAAGGCCACGGAAACGTGCGCGTGTCCCTCCTCGAATTCGATCACCGAGGCCCGGCCGGTCGGCCCGGAAACCATGGCCCCCGGCACCTGATGCACCCGGCCCGCCTCGCCGAAGGAGCGGAACGCGTCCCGATTGAGGTTGACCCACAGGCCGGTTTCCGGCCCGGGCAAGATCTTCTCGACAGATGTGCGTGATTGCTCGCCCGTTCGGTACACGATCGCCGCGACCAGCCCGGCCAGCGGCGGCCGGGGACGACGGACGACGACGGTCACGACCGTGCCGCGGGACCGGGCCGGTGGTGTCCGTTTTCGCCAAGACATGGGCCGTCACCAGCTGGCAGGATCGAAGCCGACCACCGGATCAGCGCTGGCTGCTGGCACGAGAACACGGAAGGCACCTCACCGATGGTAGATGACCAGCCGAAATGGCGCACGGGGAAGATCTGCTACATCGGAGAAAACCAGCATGGCTGAAGCCGACATCGAACGGATGCTGGACCTGGCCACACCCTGGTGCCTGCGGGTAGCCGCCACGCTGCGCATTCCCGGACACATCGCCGCCGGTCATGCCGGCATCGCCGACCTCGCCGCCGCGGCCGGCTGCGACCCGGATGCCCTGCACGCCGTCCTCGGGCACCTCGTCTCCCAGGGGGTGTTCACCGAGGAGTCCCCTGGCCGGTTCGCCTGCAACCAGGCCGCCGAACAGCTCGCGGGCGTGCCGTTCCTCGACCTGGCAGGCATCGGCGGCCGGATGGCCCACACCTGGGGCACGTTGCTCGACTTTGTCCGCACTGGCCAGCCCGCCTACCAGCAGGTCTTCGGCCGGCCCTTCTGGGAGGACCTAGCCGCCCACCCGGCGATCGGGGCGGAGTTCGACGCGCTCATGGGACCAGCCGGTCACGGTGTCCCCGACTTCGACGTCGAGCTCAGCGACGGCTGGGACGCCGTCCGCACCATCGTCGACGTCGGCGGCGGGACCGGGGCCATGCTGGCCTCGCTGCTGCGGCGCCATCCACGGGCTCGGGGCATCCTGGTCGACCTCCCCGGCACGGTGGCGCGGGCGGGCGAGATCATCGAGAACTTCGGGGTCGCAGGGCGCGTGACGGTCGAGGCGCAGAGCTTCTTCGACCCGCTGCCTGCCGGAGCCGACCTCTACCTGCTCAAGAGCGTGCTCAACGACTGGCCCGACGAACCGACCGTGGCCATCCTCCGCCGCTGCGCCGAGGCGGCCAAAAACGCGCAAGCCAGCATCGCCGTCCTCGGCGGCGTCGCGGCCGACGAAACGCCCCGCTCGCTGGGCATCGACATGCTGGTGGCGGGCGGCAAGACCAGCACGCTCACCCAGTTCACCGAGCTCGCCCGCCGGGTCGGCCTGGATGTCATCGCCGCCCGCACCCAGTCATCCGGCCGTTACGTGGTCGAGTGCCGGCCCGCGCGCCGGTAATAAAGGACTAAGCCATGACGCAGGACCCCGAAACCGCTCGCACCCTCGGCCTCGTCCACGGCCAGGTCTGCTACCTGCAGCTCCCGGCGGCCGACCGGGACCGCGCGGCTGCGTTCTACCGGGCGGTGTTCGGCTGGCAGACCGAGACGCACCACCCGGACTTCGATTCGCCCGGCCTCATCGGCCAGTGGGTCGAGGACCGTCGGCCGGCCCCGGGCGCCGGGCCGGTGCTCTGGTTCGCCGTCGCCGACATGAACGAGACGCTCGGGCAGGTCACACGCCACGGTGGCCAGATCCTGGAGCCGCCCGTCCCCGACGGCCCGGCCCGCACCCTGGCCACGATCGCCGACTCGGAAGGCAATCCCCTCGGCCTGGTCGGCCACGCGTGCCCGGGTTCGCCTGCGAACCGCGTACCCTAGCCCCGATTCAGCTTCGGGCGGAACACCCGCCGGAAAGACCTCGGCCCACCCCGTTGTTACAGTGTAATCCTGTAATCATTGCGTGAATGGCCGGGAGATGCGGTGGAGGACAGCAACCCCAACAGCAACCCTGCTGACAGCAGCCCTGACGGCGGCCCTGCTGGCAGCAACCCTCTGGATGCATATTCGCAGATCGTTTCCGGTGTGGCCGAACGGCTCACGCCCAAGGTCGCAAGCCTCCGCGTGCCCCGCGGGGGACAAGGCTACGGCCGCGGCGAGAGCCTCGGCTCCGGCGTGGTCTTCACCGGCGACGGGTTCCTGCTGACCAACGCCCACGTCGTCGGCAAGGCTACGGTCGGCACCGCGGAGTTCGCCGACGGCACGTCGGCGCCGTTCCGGGTGGTGGGCGCCGACCCGCTGTCCGACCTCGCGGTGCTGCGCGCGAACGGCCCCACCCCGGAGCGCGCCGAGCTCGGCGAGGCCGACAAGCTCAAGGTCGGCCAGCTGGTGGTCGCGGTCGGCAACCCGCTCGGGCTGGCCGGGTCGGTGACGGCCGGCGTGGTCAGCGCGCTCGGCCGGTCGCTGCCGGCCCGCGGCCGGGTGATCGAGGACGTCATCCAGACCGACGCCGCGCTCAACCCGGGCAACTCCGGCGGCGCGCTGGCCGACGCCAGCGCCCGCGTGGTCGGCATCAACACCGCCGTGGCCGGGGTGGGCCTGGGCATGGCCGTGCCCGTCAACGCGACCACGAGAAAAATCATCTCCGCGCTGATGCAAGACGGCCGCGTCCGCCGCGCCTACCTGGGCCTGGCCATGACGCCAGGCCCGGTGCCCGCGAACTGGCGCGAGCGGCTCGGCCGCAAGACCGGCCTGCTCGTGGCCCAGGTGGTGGCCGGCGGCCCGGCCGACCGGGCCGGCCTGCGCCCGGGCGACCTGCTGCTGACCGTGGCCGGCCACCCGGTCGCGGTATCCCAGGACCTGCAGCGGCTGATGTTCTCCGAGGCGATCGGCAAGCCGCTCGCGATCACCGTGATGCGCAACGGCGCGCTGGTCGACGTCATCGCCGAACCGTCAGAGCTGGTCAACGCCTGACAGGAACCGCCGCACCGCCGCCGGACTGGTCAGCCGAACGAACTCCAGGTGACTGTTCTCCTGATCGGCCCGGGCCGCCTCCAGCTTGGCCCGGGTCGCCGCGTGCGTCTGCCACGCCCAGGCGATGACGGACTCCTCCTTGTCCAGGGTGAAGAAGTTCCGCCAGCGCTCGCGGTTGCCGTTCCACAGCTCGGTCCGCTTGGCCGCCCGCCACAGCGACCGCCAGACGATCCGCCGCATCACCGTGCGCCGCGGCAGGTCGAGCCAGACGACGGTGTCCGCGCGCGCCCAGACCAGGTCCTTGACCTGGCTCGTGTAGTTCCCGTCGATCACCCAGCGCTCGCCCGCCACCGCGGCCGCGACGCGCCGCCTGAACTCCTCCCGCGCCAGCGGCACCCAGCCGGGCTGGTGAAAGACCGAATCCAGCTCGAGGAAATCAGCATCAAGCACGCGAGCCAACCCCGCGGCCAGGGTCGATTTGCCCGCCCCCGAGGTGCCCACCACCGAGACCCGCCGCACAGCGGGAAACTTAGCAACAGTCCACCCCGCTTGTCACTGGAGTTTTCCGCCGACCATGATGGGCTCATGACGCAGAGCAGGGAACCCGTCCGCGCCCCCCGCGGCACCCAGCTCAGCTGCAAGAGCTGGGCTGCCGAGGGCGCGATGCGCATGCTGATGAACAACCTCGACCCCGAGGTGGCCGAACACCCCGACCAGCTCATCGTGTACGGCGGCTCCGGCCGCGCGGCCCGGAGCTGGGACGCCTACGCGGCGATCATCAGGACCCTGCAAGGCCTCAACGAGGACGAGACGCTGCTCGTCCAGTCCGGCAAGCCGGTCGGCGTGCTCCGCACGCACGAGTGGGCGCCGCGGGTGCTCATCGCCAACTCCAACCTGGTCCCGCAGTGGGCGACCTGGGAGGAGTTCCGCCGCCTGGAGCAGCTCGGCCTGACCATGTACGGCCAGATGACCGCGGGCTCGTGGATCTACATCGGCACCCAGGGCATCCTGCAGGGCACCTACGAGACCTTCGCCGCCGTCGCAGCCAAGCGTTTCGGCGGCTCGCTGGCCGGCACGATCACGCTGACCGCCGGGCTGGGCGGCATGGGCGGCGCGCAGCCGCTGGCCGTCACCATGAACGGCGGCGTGGCCATCTGCGTGGACTGCGACCAGTCCCGGATCAGCCGGCGGATCGAGTACGGCTACCTCGACGAGCAGGCTGATGATACCGACGACGCCGTCCGCCGCGCGGTCGCCGCCAGGAACGAGAACAACGCCCTGTCCATCGGCCTGCTCGGCAACGCGGCCGACGTGTTCCCGGCCCTGCTCGCCAGCGGCGCCCCCATCGACATCGTCACCGACCAGACCTCCGCCCACGACCCGCTCACCTACCTGCCCCGGGGCGTGGCCTTCGAGGACATGGCCGCGCTGCGCGCCGAGGACCCGGAAGGATTCACCCGGCGGGCCCGCGAGTCGATGGCCGCCCACGTCGCCGCCATGGTCGGCTTCCTCGACGCCGGCGCCGAGGTCTTCGACTACGGCAACTCGATCCGCGGCGAGGCCGAACTGGCCGGGTACACCAGGGCGTTCGACTTCCCCGGCTTCGTCCCCGCCTACATCAGGCCGCTGTTCTGCGAGGGCAAGGGCCCGTTCCGCTGGGCCGCGCTGTCCGGCGACCCGAAGGACATCACCGCCACCGACCGGGCCATCCTCGAGGAGTTCCCGCAGAACGAGTCGCTGGCCAGGTGGATAAGGCTGGCCGAGGAGAAGGTGCATTTCCAGGGGCTGCCCGCCCGGATCTGCTGGCTCGGCTACGGCGAGCGGAACCTGGCCGGCGTGCGCTTCAACGAGATGGTGGCCAAGGGCGAGCTGTCCGCGCCTATCGTGCTGGGCCGTGATCACCTGGACTGCGGCTCGGTCGCCTCGCCGTACCGGGAGACCGAGGCGATGGCCGATGGCTCCGACGCGATCGCCGACTGGCCGCTGCTGAACGCGCTGGTCAACACCGCCTCCGGCGCGTCCTGGGTGTCGATCCACCACGGCGGGGGAGTGGGCATCGGCCGGTCCATCCACGCCGGCCAGGTCTGCGTGGCCGACGGCAGCGAGCTGGCCGGCCGCAAGCTCGAGCGCGTCCTGACCAACGACCCGGCGATGGGCGTGATCCGGCACACCGACGCCGGCTACGACCTGGCCGCCGAGGTCGCCACCCAGCGCGGCGTCCGGGTGCCGATGGCCGAGCCATGAGCTTCGCCGAGCTGTGGAGCGGGCTGGAGCCGCTGGGCCGCGACCCGGGGACCGCCGGCTACCGCCGCTACTCCTGGACCCCGGCCGACGCCGCGTGCCGGGACTGGTTCACCCGCCAGGCGGACCGCCTCGGCCTGACCGTGGAACAGGACCGCAACGGCAACCTGTGGGCCTGGTGGGGCGCGCCCCGGCAGGATGCCGTCGTCACCGGCAGCCACCTGGACTCGGTCCCCGACGGCGGGGGATACGACGGAGCGCTCGGGGTCGCGTCCGCCCTGGCCGCCGTGGCCGAGCTGAAAGCTAAGAACTTTAATCCCGAACGGGCCGTGGCCATCGCGGTCTTCACCGAGGAAGAGGGCGCCCGGTTCCGCGTGCCGTGCCTGGGGAGCCGCCTCATCACCGGGGTCATCGATCCGGCCTCCGCCTGCGGCCTCAGCGACGACGACGGGATCACGCTGGCCGCGGCGATGACGGCCGCGGGCGCCGACCCCAGCCTGCTCGGACCCGACGACGACCTGCTCGGCCGGATCGGCGCGTTCGTCGAACTGCACGTCGAGCAGGGCCGCGCGCTTGCGCCGATGGACGCCGCCATCGGCGTCGCCGAGAGCATCTGGCCGCACGGGCGGTGGCGCTTCGACTTCACCGGCCGTGCCGACCACGCGGGCACGGCCCGCCTGGCCGACCGGAACGACCCGATGCTGCCCTACGCGAGCACCGTGCTGGCCGCGCGCAAGCTGGCGGCCGAGCACGGCGCCGTGGCCACGTTCGGCAAGGTCATCGCCGAGCCCGGCGGCGCCAACGGGGTGAATTCGGCCGTTCGGGCCTGGCTGGACGCCCGCGCCCCGGACGAGGAGACCCTGGCGAAGATCGCCGCCGCCATCGGTGCGGCCGCGGCCGCTGCGGCCGCTGAGCACGGCGTGATGTTCGATGCCGCGCAGGAGTCCTCCACTCCGCTGGTGCGCTTCGACGAGGGCCTGCGGGACCGGATCAGCGGCGTGCTGGCCCGGGCCGGGATCACGGCCCCGGTGCTCCCCACCGCCGCCGGGCACGACGCCGGGTTCCTCGCCGCGCGGATCCCGACGGCCATGCTGTTCGTCCGCAACCCGACCGGTGTCTCGCACTCGCCCGCCGAACACGCCGACCAGGCCGACTGCGAAGCCGGCGTGCACGCGCTCGCCCTGGTCCTCGAGGACCTGGCCGGGCGCCCGTGACCGCGGGCGCCGTGACCCGCCGCTGGCTCGCCGACCTGGCCTGGCTCCCCGGCCAGGGCGTCCGCCGCGAGGTACTCATAGAAGCCGACCGCGACCACTTCACCACCGTCACCCCCGCCGCCTCCTCCGCCCCCTCCGCGCCGGACGCGGAACACCTTCGCGGCCTCACCCTCCCCGGCCTGGCCAACGCCCACTCGCACGCCTTCCACCGCGCCCTGCGCGGCACCACCCAGGCGGACCGCGGCACGTTCTGGACCTGGCGCGAGCGGATGTACGAGGTCGCCGCCCGGCTCGACCCGGACAGCTACCTCGCCCTGGCCCGCGCCGTGTACGCCGAGATGGCGCTGGCCGGGATCACCTGCGTGGGCGAGTTCCACTACGTGCACCACCAGCCGGACGGGACGCCCTACGCCGACCCGAACGCGATGGGCCACGCCCTGATCCAGGCGGCCGCCGAGGCGGGCCTGCGGATCACCCTGCTCGACACCTGTTACCTGGCAGGCGGCCTCGACAAGACCGGGGTGCTGCCGCTGGCCGGCCCGCAGGTCAGGTTCTGCGACGGCGACGGATCGCGGTGGGCGGCCCGGGCCGAGGCATTGGGCCCGGACCACCGCGGCCTGCTCGCCCCGCACGCCATGGCCGGCGCGGCCATCCACTCGGTCCGCGCGGTGCCGCCGGAGCACATGCACCCGGTCGTGGCCTGGACGGCCCGGCACGGTGCCCCGCTGCACATCCACATGTCCGAGCAGCGCGCCGAGAACGAGACCTGCCGCGAGGTCTACGGGGTCTCGCCGGCCCGGCTGCTCTACGACGAGGACGTGCTCGGCCCGCGGACCACCGTGGTGCACGCCACCCACGTCAGCGCCGCCGACCTGGAACTGCTGGGCGGCAGCCAGGTATTCGCCTGCCTGTGCCCCACCACCGAACGCGACCTCGGCGACGGCCTGGCCCCGGCCCGCCCGCTGGCCGCGGCCGGGTGCACGCTCACCCTCGGCAGCGACAGCCACGCCGTCATCGACATCCTGGAGGAAGCCCGCGGCGTCGAGTTTGCCGAACGCCTCGCCCGGCAATCGCGCGGCCACTTCACCGCCGAGACCCTGCTCCAGGCCGCCACCTCGGCCGGCCATACCAGCCTGGGCTGGCCCGACGCCGGCCAGATCGCACCCGGCGCCCGGGCGGACCTGGTCACGGTGTCCCTCGGCAGCCTGCGGACCGCCGGCGCCCCCGACGACCTGGCCCTGGAGACCGCGGTCTTCGCCGCCTCGGCCGCCGACATCGGCACCGTCGTCATCGACGGCCGCGACGTGGTGCGGGACGGAGTCCACCTGCTGGTCCCCGACGTCCCCGCCGGGCTGTCCCGCGCGATCCGGGCCGTGCTGGACTAGGCGCCCGGCCCTCGAGCAGCGGCCGCGAGCGTCCCCGCCGATTGCGGCCGCGAGCGTGCTCTAGCAGTGGCGACAGGGGATCGCCGTTGCGGCCACCACCATCTGGTCGCTGCGCACCGCGGCAGGCTCCGGTTCCGCCACGCGCTCTGGTTCGGTTGCCTGCCCCGGTCCCGCGGTGGGCCGGACGCCGATCAGGTCCTCGCGGCGCACCCGGATGGCGACGACCGCCACTACCAGGGCGAGCAGCGCGATGCCGGCCGAGGTGAGGAATCCGCGGGCGAAGCCGGCGGCCAGGGCGTTGGCCGTCAGTTGCGCCGCCGGCTCGGGCGGTTGCTGCCCGGCCGCGATGGCGGCGCTGGCGTGCCTGAGGTTGCCGGCCACCGTGCTCCAGGCGATCGTGCCCAGCGCGGCCAGCCCGATCGCGCCGCCGACCTGCTGGCCCGTGTTGAGCAGGCTCGCGGCGACGCCGGCGTCTTGCTCGGCCACACCGTGCAGGGCGACCAGCGACAGCGGGACGAACAGCAGGCCGAGCCCGAACGACGTGAGCAGCATCGGGCCGAGCAGCTGGCCGGGGTACCCGGCGTGTTCGGTCAGCCGGGAGAACCAGAACATCCCGGCGGCGGCCGCAGCCGCCCCGGCCAGGATCAGCGGCCGGGCGCCGATGCGCGGGACCAGCCGCGACGCCAGCGTTGCGGCGGTCACGATCCCGGCGGTGAACGGCAGGAAGCACAGGCCCGACTGGACCGCGCTGTAACCGAGCACGGTCTGCACGAACAAGGTCAGGAAGAAGAACAGGCCGAACATGGCCGTGCCGATGCACAGCATGATCAGGTAAGCGCCGGACCGGTTACGGTCGGCCAGCACGCGCATCGGGAGCAGCGGATGCGAGCTGCGCCGCTCGATCAGCACGAACGAGACCAGCAGGACCACCGCCGCGGCCAGCGACAGCACCACCGGCACGTCACCCCAGTGCGATATCCCGTCCTGCCCGGTCGCCGCCTTGGACAGCCCGTACACGAGCAACGCCACTCCCGCCGTGCCGGTCACCGCGCCGATCACGTCGATCCGGCCGGGCCGGCGGGGCGACTCGGCCAGCACCTGCGGTGCCGCGGCTGCCACGACGATGCCGATCGGGACGTTGACGAAGAACACCCACCGCCACGACACATAGGTGGTCAGTATCCCGCCCAGCAGCAGGCCCACCGCCCCGCCGCCGCCTGCCATGGCTGAGTAGACCCCCATCGCCCGGTTGCGTGCCTGGCCTTCGGGGAAGTTCGTGGTGATAAGGGCCAGCGCGGTCGGCGCGATCACCGCGCCCGCGGCACCCTGTAGCGCCCGTGCCGCGAGCAGCCACCACTGGCTGGTAGCCAGTCCGCCGAGGAAGGACGCCGCGGAGAACAGCAGCAGCCCGGCCACGAACACGCGCCGCCGGCCCAGCCGGTCTCCCGCTCGGCCGCCGAGCAGCAGCAGCCCGCCGAAGGTGACCGCGTACGCGTTCACCACCCATTCCAGACCGCTCCCCGAGAAGCCGAGAGCGGCCTGGATGTGCGGCAACGCCACGTTCACGATCGTGGCGTCGAGCACCACCATCAGCTGCGCGGAGGCGATGACCACCAGGGCCAGGTTCCGCCTGCCGCTCTCCCCGGTGCCCGCCCTGGCCTCTGCGCCTGGTACCGGAACCGCCGTCATGCTCCGCCTCCCTCGTGCGACGGGATGATGCTGAGAGTCTGCCACGGCGGTCCTACTTACGTCATTAGCAGAATTACACAATTACACGCGTAGCGAAACGGAGCCCTGGTCGGGTCCTCCGTCCCGCCCGGCGAGCTGTTCCGTGCCATCCATACCACGCTGGGTTAACGCACAGGTCCCTGACCCAGGCGTCAGGCCCCGCTCCCTTCTCTCAGGTGCCGTTGCGACAATTGAGGCATGACCGAGATTCCTGCCGTGGACCTGGGTAACGGCGTCGCCATGCCGATGCTCGGCTTTGGTACCTGGCAGCTGCAAGGCGAGCTCGCCTACGAGGCAACCCGGCACGCCCTCCTGGTCGGCTACCGGCACATCGACACCGCCACCATGTACCGGAACGAAGAGCAGGTCGGCCGCTCCATCGCCGACAGCGGTGTCGGCCGGGCCGAGCTGTTCGTCACCACCAAGCTGCCACCCGGAAACGCGGGCCGCGCGCGGGCCACCATCTCGGAGAGCCTGAAGGCGCTGGGCACGGACTACGTTGACCTGTGGCTGGTGCACTGGCCGCCGCGCAGCCGGAACCTGGTGCCGCTGTGGCGCGATTTCCTCGCGGCCAGGGACGAGGGCCTGACCAGGACCATAGGGGTGAGCAACTACAGCATCGGCCAGATCGACGACCTGATCGAGGCGACGGGGGAGAGGCCTGCCGTCAACCAGATCCCATGGAGCCCCTCCCGGTACGACGCCCGCCTGCTGGCCGCGCACGCCGAGCGCGGCGTCGCGCTCGAGGGCTACAGCCCGCTCAAGGGCACCAGGCTGCGCGACCGCACGCTAGCCGAGATCGCCGACAAGTACGGCGTCACCCCGGCCCAGGTCGTCCTGCGCTGGCACATCGACATCGGCGTCATCGTCATCCCCCGGTCCGCCCGCCCCGAGCGCATCGAGCAGAACTTCGACCTCTTCGGCTTCTCCCTAACCCCCGAAGAAGTATCCCGCCTCAACAACCTCTAACCCCGACCCACCCGCTCCCCACCCACCCCGACCAGGTCTCCCTGCTCTTGATCAACTAGAGCCGCGCGTCCGGCACGAGAACGACATGAACGCGGCATCCACGCCGTGTGGCGCGGTCAGCAAACCCCGATCAGGGCCGAACGGGCCCGAACCAACCGCCTGAACCCCCGGTTTCACGGCGTCAGAACGCACGAACGCACTGGATCCCGGGTTTCATAGCGTGGCGCAGGTTCCCGCGCCGCTCCGCCCGCGCACGAAACCGCGCCGCCCGCCCGCGCACGTAGGCCACGCAAAGCGGGCCATTCTTCCGTACCACCTTGCCAATGGCAACTGGTTGTCCACAGGACAGCCGCCACGGCGAAGTTATCCACAGGGGGAGCGTCCGGCCGGCGCCGTGATGGGCGTATCCGGCACGGTGGGGGCACCCGGTGGCGTCGGGCCACCGGAACGCAAGGAGGATGAAATGAGCCAGGGCGCCTTTGTGACCCTCGTCGGCTACGTGGCCCAGGAGCCGAGCATTCGCACCACCAGGACCGGAAAGACGGTTACCGACCTTCGCGTCGGCATCACGCCCAGGTACCGCGACCAGGCCACCGGGGAGTGGCGCGACGCGGAGTCCTCGTACTTCACCGTCAGCTGCTGGGACCGGCTGGCCCATCACGTGCGCGCCAGCATGCACAAGGGTGAGCCGGTCCTGGTCAGGGGCAAGTTCAAGACCAGCACCTACGAGGACAAGGACGGCCGTCCCAGGACCGATACGCGGATCACCGCGGACACCGTCGGACACGACCTGAGCCGGGGCATCGCCAACTACATCAAGCACCGGTCCAAGCAGCCGCCCGCGGAAGGCGGCCCGGCGGCCGACCAGACGAGTGACCAGACGGGCGACAGGTCTCGTGAGCAGATGCCAGGAAACCCCGAGTTGCCCGGGGGACCGGAGGACATGATCGACGAGGAGGCCATCGAGCGATTCGGCCGGGACCTGGACGACGCGGACCTCGCCGCGCGGGTCCTCACCGAAGACCCGGACGCCCAGGATGATGACGAGGGTGACGAGGAAGACGGGGATGCGGCCGACACCGCCGCGTCCGCGGTCCCCGCAACGCCCTACTAATCCCCGTCAGCACGCCGCCCGTAAGCCGTGCCCCATAAACCCCGTTAAAGTCGTGCAGCTCAACGCCTTGCTGAGCCTCAACCCCAGATAACGCCTCGCATAGAAAACCACACTCCCCCTGGTCTGCCGGGCCGGTGTTTCGAGTCTGTCAGGTGCCGCACGGAGCGGATGCGCTTGACATCATAGCGTAACCATCCGTGCGGCGCCACGACACTCTCCGTCACAACCGACATGTCTGTCTGTAGTGATGACATAACTGTTCGTAGCGAACGGTGTCTTTATCTCTAGGCTGGTGCCCCGAAAACCACACTGAGCAACATACCGGTTTCGCAACGCACTGGCGCGGATCGCTTCTATTATGTTACCTAACGTGATGAGCGGCCCTCGGCCGCGTCATCCTGGCTCATGATGGGCAGGGGGCATGTCGGCAGTACAAGAGGCGATGGGGCAACGGGAACGGGCCCTGCGGCGGCTGTTCAGGTGGCCGTCAGGCTGGCCGCTGCTGGCCATGCCGACGTCACTCATTGTGTACGTGCTGGTCGTGCTGGCCTGCGACATCGCCCTGGTCGGCTGGGAGCTGGCCGCCACCCCGCCGCGCATGGGCGACCTGCTGCTCTTCTGCGCCCTGCTGGCGGCCGCGGTGGTCTGCATCGAGGCGATGCGGCGACTCGGCCAGCCGTCCGGCGTGTCGCGGGACCTCCTGTCCGCCTGGTGGCTGCCGATCGCCCTGCTGCTACCGCCGCTGTACGCGCTGCTCGCGCCGTTCGCTGTCGGCGCCGTACTCTATGCGCGAGCGCGCCGGATCCCGGTCTACCGCCGGGTGTTCAGCTCGGCCGCGCTCGGCCTGGCGGGCGCCGCCACCTCGGCCACCTTCCACCTGGCGATCCCGAACGCCGTTTTCGCCACGCTGACCGCCTCACGGGTCTGGCTGACCCACCCCTCAGTGGTGCTGACCGCGGTCGCCTGCGCCGTCGTGTTCGCCGTGGTGAACTCGTTCACCGTAGCCGTCGCCGCGCATCTGGCCGAGCCCGACGAGCCAATCAAGAAGATGCTCTGGGACCGGGAAACCCTGCTGCTCGACCTGACAGAAACCTGCGTCGGCATCCTCGTCGCGGTCACCTGCGCGCTCAGCTACCTGCTTCTGCTGGTGGCTCTGCCGCCGGTCATCCTGCTGCAGCGGAGCCTGATGCACCAGCAGCTGGCCGCCGCCGCCCGCACCGACCCGAAGACCGGGCTGCTGAACGCCACCGCCTGGCAGCGCGAGGCCGACGCGGAGGTCGCGCGGGCCCAGCGCATCGGCTCACCGCTGGCCCTGCTGCTGGTCGACGTCGATCACTTCAAGCGGGTCAACGACAGCCACGGCCACCTGATCGGCGACGAGGTGCTGCGCGCGCTGGCCACCGAGCTCAGGCAGCAGGTCCGCGAGTCCGACGTGGTGGGCCGGTTCGGCGGCGAGGAGTTCACCGTGCTGCTGCCGCGCACCGACGGCGCCGGCGCGTACGGGATCGCCGAACGGCTGCGCGCTAACGCGGCCCGCCTGAGCGTGGCCGCCGCCGACGCGCGCATCAACGTCACGGTCTCGATCGGGGTCGCGGTACTAGGCCAGCACGGCAACGACCTGTTCGAGCTGCTCGCGGCCGCCGACGTGGCGCTGTACCGGGCCAAGGACGCCGGCCGCGATCAGGTGCGGATTTACGCCCGCACCGCCGGGAACGCCAAAGAAAACAAGGACGAGGCAACGGACGCGTGCCCGTAGGCTTGACTCCATGCCCGAGTTCATCTATCAGATGCGCGCTGTGCGCAAGGCGCACGGCGACAAGGTCATCCTCGATAACGTCACGCTGGCCTTCCTGCCCGGCGCCAAGATCGGCGTCGTGGGCCCGAACGGAACCGGCAAGTCGACCTTGCTCAGGATGATGGCGGGCGTGGAGCAGCCGTCCAACGGCGACGCCCGCCTGCTGCCCGGCTTCACCGTGGGCCTGCTCGCCCAGGAGCCCGAGCTGGACGAGACCAAGACGGTCCTCGGCAACGTCGAGGACGGCGTGGCCGAGACCAAGAAGCTCATCGCCGAGTACAACGAGATCGCCGAGAAGATGGCGACCGACTACTCCGACGAGCTCCTCGATCAGATGGGCCAGCTCCAGGAGCAGCTCGACCACCGGAACGCCTGGGACCTGGACAGCCAGGTCGAGCAGGCCATGGACGCGCTGCGCTGCCCGCCGCCGGACGCCGACGTGACGAGCCTTTCCGGCGGCGAACGCAGGAGGGTGGCCCTGTGCCGGCTGCTGCTGTCCCAGCCCGACCTGCTGCTGCTCGACGAGCCCACCAACCACCTGGACGCGGAGAGCGTACAGTGGCTGGAGCAGCACCTGGAGAATTACCCGGGCACCGTCGTGGCGGTCACCCACGACCGGTACTTCCTCGACGACGTGGCCCAGTGGATCCTCGAGCTAGACCGCGGTCACGCCTACCCCTACGAGGGCAACTACTCTACCTACCTGGAGACCAAGGCGGCCCGGATCAAGGTCGAGGGGGCCAAGGACGCCAAGCGCCGCAAGCGCCTGGAGGACGAGCTTGAGTGGGTTCGCTCCAGTCCCAGGGCGCGTCAGACGAAGAGCAGAGCTCGGCTGGACCGGTACGAGGAGATGGCCGCCGAGGCCGACAGGAACCGCAAGCTGGACTTCGAGGAGATCCAGATCCCGCCGGGCCCCCGGCTGGGCAGCGTCGTGGTCGAGGTCGGCAACCTGGTCAAGGGCTTCGGCGACCGGTGCCTGTTCGAGAACCTCTCCTTCAGCCTGCCCCGCAACGGCATCGTCGGCGTCCTCGGGCCGAACGGAGTCGGCAAGACCACCCTGTTCAAGATGATCGTGGGCGAGGAAAAGCCGGACGAGGGCACGATCAGGGTCGGCGAGACGGTCACGATCTCCTACGTGGATCAGTCCCGTGAGCGCATCGACCCGAAGAAGAACGTGTGGCAGGCGATCTCCGACGGCGAGGCGCACATCCGCGTCGGCAACGTGGAGATCCCGAGCCGTGCGTACGTGGCCGCGTTCGGGTTCAAGGGCGCGGACCAGCAGAAGCCGGCCGGGATCATGTCCGGCGGCGAGCGCAACCGGATGAACCTGGCGCTCACCCTCAAGCAGGGCGGCAACCTGCTGCTGCTGGACGAGCCGACTAACGATCTCGACGTAGAAACGCTGGCGAGCCTGGAGAACGCGCTCCTGGAGTTCCCCGGCTGCGCGGTCATCACCAGCCACGACCGGTGGTTCCTCGACCGGGTGGCCACGCACATCCTGGCCTGGGAGGGCGGCGCGAACTGGTTCTGGTACGAGGGCAACTTCGAGGCCTACGAGAAGAACAAGATCGACCGCCTCGGCGCCGAGGCGGCCCGGCCGCACCGCGTCACCTACCGCAGGCTGACCCGCGACTAAGGGACGCAGCGAGTCAGCAAGGTCCGCCACGTCCGACTTCGCGTCGTAAACGCCCACCTCGCCAGTCTCCGCTGAAGGAGCTGTTCCTGCCCATGTTGCCGACCGGCGGCGCGCTCGTTCCGGGCAGCACATCCTGCGCGCAGATTGCCCTTGAGCCACGCGTCCGCGTACCCGCCGTCACCCCAGCCGGTTACGGCCGGCCAAGTCACGCCTGCGGAGTGGTACTGGGAATCCGCCACCGATGCTGGGCGTCATAGCGGGGCCGGAGCACCCGGCGGTAGACCAGCCGGGCCGGGCACGCGCCGGGTACTCAGGAGCGTACCGGGCGGGCTGGCCGGGCCCAGGCCGCGGGATCCAGGGCGCCGTCGATGGCGGCCTGGGCGACATCGGTGAGGCGCAGGTTGCTGCTGCGGGCGTAGGCCCGCAGCCGGGAGAACGCCTCGGCCAGATCGACGTCGGCGCGCTCGGAGATCACGCCCTTGGCCTGCTCGATCACCACCCGGCTGGTCAGGGCAGCAGAAAGCTGCTCGTTCAGCCGCTGGGCCTCGGCGCTGGCACGATGGTGCACGATGCTGAGGGTGGCCAGGTCCGCGAAGGCCCGGGCGACAATGACGTCCGCCTCATCCATCGGGACGCGGGTGACGCTGAGCAGGTTCAGGGCGCCGAGGGTGACGTCACGCAACCGCAGCGGCAGGGCGGACGCCGACCGGAAGCCCGCCTGGACAGCGGCGGCGGAGAATGACGGCCACCGGCCCGACCCCGCCTCCAGGTCCTCGTGCCCGATCCGCTCGCCGGCGCGGAAGGCATCCAGGCAGGGGCCTTCCTGGGCCTGCAGCTCGAACAACTCCAGCAGGCGCATTGCCTCGCTGGAGGAGGCCA
>WNGE01003472.1_pt1 | contig 18595 bp, 13 predicted proteins | sample 5400651 | NCBI WGS metagenome assembly WNGE01 (sample SAMN13153370, study PRJNA577476) | soil metagenome | isolation source: 60 cm soil or saprolite under grassland replicate 2 | place: USA:California | collected 2016-06-15
ACTTTCGAGTGTCTATGTTTGGATAGTAGTGATCACTACGCTGGGGTTTGGCGCCATCGGGTTCGCCGACGATTACTACAAGATGGCCAGGCAGCGAAGTTTGGGTCTGACAGGCAAACAAAAGTTGCTGGCGCAGTTCCTGATAGCAGTGGGCGTTTGGGTGGTATTGTTCATGTTAACCAAATATTTCGCGAGCGATTATTCATGGAACGTCAGCATTCCATTTCTGAAGGCCACTGCCGATCCGAACGGTATCAGCTACATTGGCCCATACCTCTACCTGGTTCTGATCCTGGTAGTGCTGCTGGGTTCTTCAAACGCGGTTAACTTAACGGACGGCCTGGACGGCTTGGCCATAAGCGTCACGTTTATCGCCATGACCGCTTTGACAGCATTTACATATTTCAGCAGCGACAAACGATGGGCAACATACCTGGAGTTGACGCACCGGCCCGAGGCTGCTGAGTTGACAGTTTTTTGCGGTGCAATGGCGGGGGCGAGTCTCGGCTTCCTCTGGTATAACGCGCCGCCTGCGGAGGTTTTCATGGGTGACGTTGGCAGTCTGGCGATCGGTGGCGCGATCGGTACTGTGGCTGTGCTCACGAAACAGGAGTTTATGCTGTTAATGGTGGGCGGCGTGTTTGTTATAGAGGCGCTATCGGTATTGTTGCAGGTGAGCGTGTTCAAAATGACCAAGCGCACAACAGGCACGGGCCGGCGATTGTTCAAGATGACGCCATTGCATCACCATTTTGAAATGCGCGACTGGAAAGAGTCGAAGATTGTGTTTCGTTTTTTGATCCTCGCGATACTGTTTGCGTTGTTAAGTCTTTCGACCTTGAAATTGAGATAGCTGAGGAGAAGGCGGTCAGCAGTGCGCGGTGGGCAGTTGTGCAGTGAGCAGTAAGGGGAAGCGAAAGGCAGAAGCAGAGGGCGGAGAGCGGAGAGCGGAGAGCAAAGCAAATGACGCGTGATCCTGAAATCGTGAAGTGTTTCAAAGGAGAAAATCTCGGAAGTGCCAGGCAGCTCTGTAATGCCCGCTGCTCACCGCTCACTAGATGAACGTCGCCGGCAAGAGAGTCCTGGTGTTGGGAGCGGCGCGCAGTGGCATTGCCTGCGCGAAGTTTTTAGCGGCACACGGCGCAACAGTGGCGCTTAGCGACGCAAAGCCAATTGAGAAATGGAGTTCCGAGGCGCTTGCATTGAAGAGTAACGGCGTGGGCCTTGTACCTGGTGAAGTACCCGGTTGGCTGCTTGACAACGTTGATCTAGTAGTGATCAGTCCGGGTGTTCCCACCAAAGCGGTTCCGCTTCGCTATGCGGAGCGCGCTGGCGCGGAAGTCATCGGCGAGGTTGAGCTGGCTTCGCGTTATTTGAAGGGGCGGATAGTTGCAATCACCGGCACCAATGGCAAAACAACGACAACGTCTCTGATCGGAGAATTACTCAAGGACGCGGGCGTGCCGGCTCAGGTCGGAGGAAACATCGGCAGACCATTGATCTCATTAGTTGAAAATTCGCGTGACGATGGCTGGACTGTAGTGGAGTTATCCAGTTTTCAACTCGAGACCATCAAGGAGTTTCATCCTACAGTTGCGGTGGTCCTAAACGTTACGCCAAATCATATGGACCGTTACGAATCATTTACCGCCTACGCGGCCGCCAAGCACCGGATATTTATGAACCAGGGGCCGGGCGATGTCGCCATTCTCAACGCCGACGATGAAATCATTTCGCGTTGGGCCAGTGGCTTGCGTGCTCAAGTGGTCCGCTTCAGCGTGAAACAGCAATTAGAGGAAGGTCTTTTTCTGCGCGGGCGGGAACTTGTCTCACGCACCGCGACTCGCGAACGGGTTCTAATGATTTCGGACGAGATGAAGCTGCGCGGCCTGCACAACGTGGAGAACGTTTTGGCTGCGCTCGCGGCAGGACTTGCTTGTGGCGCAGATCCGGAGTCGATGCGCCAGACGATTAGGCGTTTTAATCCGGTCGAACATCGGCTGGAGTTTGTCTCTCAGATTGAAGGCGTAAAGTTTTACAACGACTCAAAAGCTACCAGCGTGGACGCGACGCTGAAGGCGCTTGAGGCATTCGCAGGCGATGAAGAAGACAGGGGCAAGATCGTTTTGATACTTGGCGGGCGGGGAAAGAAGGCTCCTTATTCCCCACTCGCGCCACTGTTAATGAAGGAGGCACGCAAACTGATCTTGATTGGTGAAGATGCAGAGACAATCGCCAATGAGCTGGGAGATTACGCTTCGTTTGAGCGGGCGACCGACATGAAAGACGCCGTCACGCTTGCTTTTCAGGCAGCGCAGCCTGGGGACATTGTTTTGCTGGCGCCCGCCTGCGCCAGCTTCGACATGTTCGACAGCTTCGAACATCGCGGACGCGTCTTTAAAGACGCAGTTTCGAGTTTAGAGTCTCGAGTTTCGAGTTCGCCGGTCGACCAGGAATCTGCCACCAACGCCGGCGAGCGCGAAACCAAATCGGAATTCGAAAGTCGAAACTCGAAACCGAACTAGCTATGGCAAAGAAGTTATACCCTGATAAGTGGCTCTTCGCGGCGACAGTCGGACTAGCGCTGTTTGGTGTCGTTATGGTTTACAGCGCCTCGGCGATGCTGGCCCAAAGCGAAAACCACGGCCATTTCTACTATGTAAAAAAGCAGGCAATCTGGACGGCAATAGGCTTTTTCGCAATGATTCTCGCAATGCAGTTTGATTACAACCGCCTGCGCGATCGACGCATTGTTTATGGCCTGCTACTGCTGACGGTTTTCATGTTGCTCGCGGTCTTTGGCTTCTCGCCGATAAACGGCGCGCGTCGTTGGATTAAGTTTAGCGGGTTTTCAATCCAACCTTCTGAAGTTTCAAAGCTGGCGCTCGCGATCTTCCTTGCCTACTTTCTGGAAAAACACGCCGGGGATGAACGCAATTTTTGGCGAACATTTCTTCCCTGCGGGATGGCTGCTGCACTTCTGGCTGCATTGGTTGTTGCAGAACCAGACTTCGGAACATCGTTGATGCTGGGAGTAACATTCGTAATCGTGACTTATACCGCAGGAGCGCGACTATCACATCTCGCGATGGCTGCTGGGCCAGCTTTTCTTGTGGCCGCGGGACTATTGATTTTCGTGCCCTGGCGAATGGCCCGGCTGGTCACATTCCTGGATCCCTGGGCCGACCCGCAAAAGAGTGGCTTTCAAGTGGTCCAGTCACTAATCGCTGTTGGTTCGGGCGGCACTAATGGCTTGGGTTTCGCGCAGGGTAAACAGAAGATGCTCTTTCTTCCGTTTGCTCATTCGGATTTTATCTTTGCAGTTATCGCTGAAGAGATGGGTTTATTAGGCACGCTCACCGTGTTGTTGATATTCGCGCTATTTCTTTGGCGCGGCATTCGCACATCGTTGTTGGCGCCGGATCGGTTCGGCAAGTTGCTCTCGCTCGGCATTGTAACCGGCATCGTTGCGCAAGCGCTTTTCAATATTAGTGTCGTGCTTTCGCTGGTGCCTACGAAAGGTATTCCGCTGCCGTTTATTTCGTACGGCGGATCGTCGTTGGTTCCGACACTTGCAGCGGTTGGCATTCTGCTGAATATCTCGCAACACTGCAGCGATTCTCTCGGCGCGGATCTGCTGAAGCTAGCGCCCGAGCGCAATGGTAAAGAACAGCGAAAGTTGCGGGTTGCACAGCCCGCGAGGCGAATGGCGCATTCGCGTTTCGGATAACCGCGATGCGCGTGCTCATTGCCGCCGGGGGAACGGGCGGACATATTTATCCGGGTATCGCGGTCGCCCAAGAAATCCTGCGCCGCGATCCCAGGTCGGAAGTCAGGTTTGTGGGTACGGCGAAAGGCCTCGAAAACAAACTGGTTCCGCAAGCAGGTTTTGAACTTTCGATCATTGACAGCGCGGGTCTCAAAAACGTCGGGCCGATTGCGCGCGCGCGCGGACTACTAGTGTTGCCAAAGAGTTTTCTGGGAGCCCGGATCTTGATTAGAGCGTTTCGACCTGATGTAGTGATTGGCGCCGGAGGCTATGTATCCGGTCCGGTTGTGTTGACCGCGGCTTCGATGAAGCTGCCGACGGTGGTGATGGAGTCAAACGCTTTGCCGGGTTGGACCAATCGCGTGCTGGCGCGTTTTGTTGACAAGGCTGCCGTTTCCTTTGACGCGGCGCTGCCCTTTTTCCGCGGCAAAGCCATGGTGACCGGCAATCCCGTTCGTCGCGAGTTTTTTGAGATACCAGAACGAAACCGCGACACGACTGGGATTAGAGAATTTTCGATTCTCGTGTTTGGCGGCTCGCAGGGCGCCCATGCAATTAATGAAGCGATGATTGCAGCCCTGCCGACGCTCTCAGATTTGAAAGATGCGTTGCGAATAACGCATCAAACCGGAGAAGCAGATTTTGAAACGGCCCAGGCGTCGTACATAGCTGCTGGATGGAGCGAACGCGTGAGCGTCACGAAGTACATTGACAATATGGTCGCTGCTTTCGCCGCTGTCGATCTGGTAGTTTGCCGTGCCGGCGCAACCACGACAGCCGAATTGATAGCGGCGGGCAAGGCCTCGGTAATGATTCCATTTCCATTTGCGGCCGACGACCACCAGCGCAAAAACGCTGAGGCTATGCAGCTTGCCGGAGCAGGAAGAATGATTTTGCAAAAGGATTTGTCCGGTGAACGGTTGGCGCAAGACATAACTGCGCTCATCCGCGAGCCGCATAGAATCACCGAGATGGAGCAAGCCGCTCGCAAGCTGGCGCGAGGAGATGCGGCGGCGGCAGTGGTGGATATGATTGAAGAGCTAGTGCAGTGAGCGGTAAGCAGTGAGCAGTGGGCAGTGGGCAGCGAGTGGGGGGCGTTGAGCAGAAGGCAGAAGGCAGAAAGCAGAAAGCAGAAGGCAGATGCAAGACTATCGAAAAAACGTCGGATGCGTCGATCCTAAGGAACGTCACGACCTGAAACACCTGCGGCTTGCTGCTCACCGCTCACTGCCCACTGCCAACTAATTTTTATGTTTCGTCGAATTCAACACGTCCACTTTGTCGGCATTGGTGGCATCGGCATGTCCGGTATCGCCGAGGTGCTCATCAATCTGGGTTTCCGCGTCTCCGGTTCCGACGCGAAACGATCCAACGTAACCGATCGTCTGCAACAGATGGGAGTTGAATTTGCCGAAGGTCATAATGGCGACAACGTAGGTGATGCGCACGTCGTCGTTCGCTCTACGGCCGTTCGTGAAGATAACCCCGAAATAGCCGAAGCTCACCGTCTTTCAATTCCCGTAATTCCTCGAGCGGAGATGCTGGCCGAATTGATGCGATTGAAGCCGCACACGGTTGCGGTGGCTGGTTCACATGGGAAGACGACAACAACGTCAATGGTAGCGACTGTACTGGGCCACGCGGGAATGGATCCCACGATTGTGGTCGGTGGTGTGGTAGGCGCGTTCGGATCGAATGCGCATTTGGGGACGAGCGATCTGATGGTTGTTGAAGCTGATGAAAGTGACCGCTCGTTTCTAATGCTGACGCCCACGATCGCAGTGGTAACGAATATTGACCGGGAGCACATGGATTACTACCACGACATGGATGACGTACGCACCTGCTTCACGAACTTCGTGAACAAAGTCCCCTTTTATGGTGTGTCCGTGCTTTGTCTGGATGATCCAAACGTGCAGGCAATCATTCCACATGTGGAACGACGCCGCATCACTTATGGATTGAGCGCGCAGGCCGACATCTCGGCGCATGCTATTCGTTACGACCAGAACTTCGGCTCCGTCTTTACCATTTGGCACGGAGCAGATGTTGTTGGCGATATCGCCTTGTGTGTGCCCGGACTGCACAACGTCTACAACGCGCTTGCAGCCATAGCGGTTGGCTTCGAGTTGGACGTGCCGTTTACGCAAATAGCTGAGGCTTTGGCGAGTTTCACTGGAGCCGGCAGACGGTTTCAATTCAAAGGAGAATCGGGTGGCGTAATGGTAGTTGATGATTATGGCCATCATCCGACGGAGGTTAAGGCCACCTTGGCGGCGGCGAAGATAGGTTCGGGCGGACGCCGGATCGTGGTGCTTTTTCAACCGCACCGCTATACCCGAACCCATGATCTGATGGAGGAATTTGCGCGCTCTTTTAACAACGCTGACACACTCTTTGTGACAGACATCTATGCCGCGAGCGAGGATCCCATCGAAGGAACCACCGCCGAAACGCTGACGGCTGCCATCAAACGCTTCGGTCACAAGGATGTTCGCTACATCGGAGCGCTGGAAAATGCCGCATCAGCTTTGCGCGACCATGTGCAGCCGGGCGACCTGGTTTTGACTTTAGGAGCCGGGACAGTCAGCCGCGTGAGCGATCAATTGCTCGGGCTGCTTCGCGAGCGAGGCGAAGCGAAAGGTGTTTAGGAGGTTAGGTAACGAAAACTGTTAGTTTGCGCCGCAGATCATGACCGAAGCTAACGAACAAAGTGACTTCCGCGAACGCGACATTGCGCTGGAACAGATCGCAAAGCAATTCGGCGTGCGCGCCGAACGCGGGAAACGGTTCGCCGAGTTGACGAGTTTGCGAGTCGGTGGCGCCATCGATTGGGTTCTATCGCCTGAAACAGAGCAAGAAGCTGCTGCTCTGGTGCACGCGATGGATCAGGCAGGAGTAGCCTGGCGCGCCCTGGGATCGGGCAGCAACATTCTTGCGGATGACGGCGATCACCACTACGTAGTGTTGAGTCTCAAAGAATTGAAGGGTGAACTCCAGTTTGATGGTGAACACGTGTCTGTTCCGGCCGGGTATTCGTTGCCGCGACTCTGTATCGATGTCGCGCGGCAGGGGCTTTCGGGGATAGAAGGTCTGGGTGGAATCCCAGGCACTGTCGGGGGCGCGCTCTGGATGAACGCCGGCGCGTATGGTCACGAGATAGGCACTGTAACCGAGACGGTGCGCGTCGCGCGAAATGGAAAGGTAGTCAGGGTTCCGGGAAGCGACGTGCAGTGGAACTATCGTCACACATCCTTCAGGGAAGGTGAGTTGTTACTCGGCGCCACTTTGCGGTTAACGCCGGATGATCCCGAAAAAATTCGCGCACGCATGGAAGACGCCAAATCACGCCGGATGGCGACGCAACCGCACGGCTCACGCTCTGCCGGTTGTTTTTTCAAGAATCCGCCGGCCGGCACAATAGGCACCGGCAAGATCATTGATGAGATGGGCATGAAGGGATCGCGACGAGGTAGCGCGCTCGTGTCACCGATCCATGCGAATTTTATTGTTACCGAGGGTGAAGGCGCGCGAGCTGAAGACGCGCTCGTTCTTGCCGAAGAAATTCGTGAGCGCGTGAAACGGGAACATGGAATCGAACTTGAGTATGAAATCGAGCTGTGGCGGGCAAATGAACCAAAGGAAAAAACAGACGTCGACGACACAACCGGTGAGTTAAAGCGAAAGGAATAGACGTGAGAGAGCAAGCCATTGCACACAAGGTTGGTAACCGCAGCGGCATGGGTGGTCAGCGTCGTTCGACTAGCGCGACCCAGCGACCGAGGCGACGCGAAAGTGGTGGCCAAGCGCTGGCCACACGTGTCCGAGCAATGCTCGGCTATGTGCCTGCGTTTCTCAAGCTCGCTCTCACAATCGTTGTGGGGATTCTCATTTTTGCGGGCTATCGCGCTGCAGCGTCTGCAAGTTTTTTTCAAGTCCGCAATGTTGAGGTGCAAGGAACTTCCAGGGTCTCCGCGGATGAAATTCAGGCAATCGTTCGTAAGGAAGTGGAGAAGAGCGGTGTCTGGAACGCTGATCTGCATGGACTAAACGCGCGGCTTGAGCGTGTGCCGTGGATAAGGACGGCGATTGTGTCGCGAGTCTTGCCCGACGGAATCCGTGTTCGTATTACTGAGCGCGTACCGCGGGCGGTGGTGAGAACCGCATCGGGTAGGTTTCGCTGGATAGACGACGATGCAGTGTTGCTCGGCGAGATGTTACCAACAGATCAAATACCGGTGTTCTTCCTGCGCGGCTTGAACGAGGAGGATCCGGAAGGGGCACGCACAGAGAATCGCGAACGAGTAGCAAAGTTTCTGGAGTTGCAACGAGATTGGGATACTGCAGGATTATCGGAGCGCGTTAGCGAAGTGAATCTGATCGACATTCGTGATGTTCGGGCACAGTTGGCAGGTGACAATTCGCAAATTGAGGTGCGGCTTGGTTCACAGGATCACGGCAAGCGGCTGAAAGATGCGCTCGACGTGCTGGATGCGCAACGGCAGTCGCGGTATGGCTCGCTTATCAGTTATATCGATCTGAGTCAGGGCAAGCGAGCGATTGTTGGTCTCACTTCCGGTGTTCATAAAACGAGCGGTGAAGCTGGAGGTCCCAATGCAGCTACTGAATCGACCAACGAGAGAAAGACTGACAGGGATTTGGCCGTTGCTGGGGGACCCGACAAAGTGAGTGCGGGCGAAGCCATAACTGCCGGAAACAAAACTATAAAAGACCGTGGCGACAAGTCGTCAACGTCGGAGAAGAAGTCGGACAAATCGAAGAAGTCAGATCCCCGCGACCGATGATCGTAAAAACGATCACGGATTTGATTTCAATTGAGGAGCACCGCTAAATGGCCAAGCGCACGCAACACACAATTGGTCTCGACATAGGGACTAGCCGGGTGACGTGTATAGCCTGCGAACCCGGCGAGGGCGGATTGCTCAATATCGTTGGGATCGGAGAAGCCGAGGCGCGAGGTCTGCGAAAAGGGGTGATCGTTAATCCAGATGCGGCGGTGGATGCGCTTAAGAAAGCAGTTGAAGAAGCTGAGCGAATGAGCGGGATGCAAGCTGAAGAAGTAACGATCAATCTGGCCGGCTCACACATTCTTGGGCTCAATGGCCAGGCGATCGTTGCGGTGTCTGGTCGTGATCGCGAGATCACCGCCGAAGACGTTCGCCGTGCCATTGACTCTGCCTGTGCTATTCAACTGCCAGCTGGACGCGAAATAGTTGATCGTCTGCCTCAGGAGTTTATCGTTGACGATCAGGATGGAATCAATGATCCGGTTGGCATGATCGGCGCGCGACTGGCAGTCAAAGTGCATATCGTTACCAGCCCCGTCACCGCTCGACAAAATGCTATTAACGCCGTAAATCGGGCTGGTTTGATAGTAGCCGACATGGTTCTGGAGCAACTCGCCGCCGCCGAAGCCTCCCTGACCGAAGACGACAAGGAATTTGGCGCGGCTCTCGTGGACATCGGCGCTGAGACTACCGGTTTGGTCATTTATCAACGAGGCGCGGTGCAGCATACAGCCGTGTTTCCGCTAGGCGGCTCGCATTTCACCAATGACATTGCTTTCGGATTGCGCACGCCGATTCCAGACGCGGAAAAGATCAAACGGGTAGTTGGCTGCGCGTGCAGTACCTCGCTCACCGAAATGCAGCGCGGCGAGCTAGTCGATGTTCCTTCGGTGGGCGGGCGCGCGCCACGTCAGCTCTCTCGACAGATCCTCTGTGATATTTTGCAACCGCGCGCCGAAGAAGTTTTGATGCACGTTGCCGATGAGATCAAGGACGCCGGCTGGGAACGACAGCTCTCGAGTGGTGTCGTGCTGACTGGAGGCGGTGCCTTGCTGAGTGGTATGACCGAAATCGGAGAACAAGTTTTCGATGCGCCCGTTCGCTTGGGCTATCCCGAGAGAGATCGCTTTGGCGGATTGATTGAGGATGTGCAAAGCCCTGCCTGGGCCGCGGCCGCCGGGCTCGCGCTGGTTGCCAGTCGTTCTCAGGCCAGCGAGTTGCGCATGGCAATGAGCCGACGTGGCTCGACAGGAAAGCTCACGCATTTTGTTTCAAGATTCCGCAATCGTTTCAGTAGTATTTTTTGACAAGTTGTTGTATGCTTTCGCCCCGGTCGCACAAGATATAGTCCGCAATATATCGATGCCGATGGCGCGAGCAACCCAACATAGAAGGAAGAACCCCTGGAAGCCTTCCCGCTTCGGAAGAGAGGAAATGACTATGGCAGAGGACGCTCGTTTGGATAGAGGCATTAATATCTTCATTGATGACGAACCACCGATCACAGGTGCACGCATAAAAGTGATCGGAATCGGTGGTGGCGGCGGCAATGCCGTTAATCGCATGATCGAAGCCGGCATTGAGGGCATTGAATTCCTCGTTGCGAACACCGATCTGCAAGCACTGAAGCGATCGAGGGCACCAATCAAAATTCAACTTGGCAGCAGGCTCACAAAAGGACTCGGCGCCGGAGCCAATCCTGGTGTAGGCCGCGAAGCTGCTCTTGAAGATACCGACAAGATCATCGAAGTGCTTGAAGGCGCCGATATGGTTTTTGTTACGACGGGACTCGGTGGCGGCACGGGCACCGGCGGGGCGCCAATCATAGCTTCGCTCGCGACCGAACTTGAGGCGCTGACAGTTGCAGTGGTAACGAAGCCCTTTCATTTTGAAGGGCGCCGCCGTATGCAGCAAGCCGAACAAGGTTTGCGTGAGTTGCGTGAATGCGTGGATACCGTGATCACGATTCCCAACGAGCGTTTGCTGCACACTGTAGACAAAGACTCCTCCCTGGCAGATTCGTTTGGAGTGGCCGATGATGTTCTGCGTCAGGCTGTACAGGGGATTAGCGATCTGATTACAGTTCCCGGGTTGATCAACCTCGACTTCGCGGACGTTAAATCGATTATGCAAGGTATGGGCATGGCTCTGATGGGAGCCGGTCGCGCGCGCGGAGATAATCGAGCAATAGAAGCGACGCAACAGGCAATTTCATCGCCCCTGCTCGAGGAAGCTACTATTCAGGGCGCCAAGGGTGTGCTGATTAATATTACCGGGGGGCCAGACCTGACGCTTTATGAAGTGAACGTAGCTTCCACAATTATACGCGAGGCAGCTGACGAAGATGCAAACATAATCTTTGGAGCGGTAATTGACGAGAACCTGCGCGACGAGATGAAGATTACGGTGATCGCCACCGGTTTTGGACAGGAAGCCGTAGCGGTCGCTTCCGCTGCCGCATTATCAAGCTTGCCCACGACCGCTCCTCGTTTTGTGCAACGCCCCACGGACGATTTGCCGCGACCGATGATGCATGCACGTCCGGACGATCTCGATGTACCCACATTCATTCGCAAGAAAGCTGACTAAATAACCAAAACCCAGGCGGCAAAAAAAAGGAAGGCCGATAGTTGAGCCTTCCTTTTACTTTGAACGGACGTTCGCTTTCGCCAGCAATGATTTCCCCCTTTGCTTTTTGACTCCCGCTTGTGTAGCATGAGCACCATTCCTTGCAGGATTTTCCATTTCGGGTAAAGTTTTCGCCTTCTCCTCGGATGGCCGCAGCCTGCGAGTGTACTTTTGTTCGCGTAACCCAATCCCCGCCAAATGTGCGTCGCGCGATCGATTTTGAATCCGTCCTAATTTTTTGGAGGTAAAGAAACAAGTGAGCAATCGTAAACTCATCAGAACCACGCTTGCCGAGGTGAAGGGCAAAGCACGCGAGGTCCCTCAACCCAGGGAACGTTCCAATGGTGGTTCGCAACGAGGACCTGGCGGCGACATTGGAAGAGACGCCGGCAGAGAGGCAGCGCGAGCGGCTCAACATGCGGCCGTTCAAGTGCGAAAGCGAACGCCCCCGCCGATGGAGACTAACGCCGAGCTCTTCTATTATAAGAAGCAGATCGATGCGCACACGCCAATGGTTATTGTGTTGCTTGACGGCGAAGAAATCGAAGGAACCATCGAGTGGTACGATCGTGGCGCGTTGAAGGTGAACCGCAAGTCGGCGCCCAATCTTCTTCTTCTCAAGAGGAACGTCAAGTATATGTACAAAGCAGATGAGCGTGTTGAAGCGGCCGCGGAGTAAAGGCACACCGGCGCCCACTCGGATTCCTGACTCCCTTCAAATCCACGATAGATATCGGCCCAGTCTCCACTAATGAGGCAGTTTGGCAAAAACTCATCTCATTCAGGTCCTCGCCAGCGCCGACCCTTGCCGCGAATCGCCATCACGATGGGTGATCCGGCGGGTATTGGTCCGGAAGTAGTTCTAAAGGCTATCGCTGAAGAAGATATCCGCCGGGCCTGTGTTCCGGTAGTTATTGGCGACGCTCAGTTGCTGGCCCATACGGCCCGCACTCTCGACCTGCAATCCGGATACGATATTATTCGTTCGGGAGAACCAATCCCCGAGCAACTATCCGAACCGATCATTTTTCATCTGGACAACATCAACGGAGTAATCGAGCCGGGGATCGAATCCGCAGCCGCAGGCAAAGCGGCGGCTTCCTACATTGAAGCGGCGGTAGAGTTGTGCGCGGCGGGTAGCGCCGATGCCATAGCCACGGCACCAATTAATAAGCGGTCGCTTTTTCTCGGTGGTTATAGCTTTCCTGGTCACACGGAGTTTCTGGCCCATCTCACCGGCACCGAAGAATATGCGATGGCTTTTGTTGCTGCGAATCTGCGCATTGTTTTAATCTCAACGCACGTGTCGTTAGCTGAAGCGATACGAATGGTGAAACGAGATCGCATTGTCCGAACGATTAACCTGACTAACCGCGAATTGAAGCGCTGGGGCATTGAGCGACCGCGTTTGGCGATGGCAGCTTTAAACCCGCATGGCGCCGAAGGTGGATTATTCGGAATGGAAGAAACTTCAGAAATTGTGCCGGCGATTGAAGCGTGCCACGGTGTCGATGAAATCAACGTTCAGGGCCCATTCTCTGCGGACACAGTATTTCTGCGAGCCTCGCGCGGTGAATTTGATGCAGTGATCGCGTGTTATCACGATCAGGCTATGATTCCTGTCAAATGCCTTTCCTTTGGCGAAGCGGTGAATGTTACTCTGGGTTTGCCGTTCATTCGCACGTCGGTAGATCACGGCACGGCATTTGATATTGCGGGTAAGGGAATTGCAGAACATTCAAGCATGATTGCAGCAATCAAATTAGCCGCCGAATTATCAAGCAGCGCCGGCGAGAGCAGCCACACAGTGGAAGTGTAAAATAGATGATGAGCAAAGATACCGGGCAATTAACCTCGGACGGCAAGGAAAAACGCCGCCTTCTGGTTGCCGATGATGATCCGGCAATACTGCGTCTAGTTTCGGCAATCCTGGAAAAAGAGAACTACGGCGTAGTCACCGCGCGCGACGGCCGCGAGGCTTACAAGATTCTGCAGACTGATCCAAACTTCACCGCTGCCATCTTTGATGTCGTCATGCCGCACATCTCCGGACCCGAACTGGTGCGTTATATGAAGACCGAGAAACGGTTGATGAAGATTCCGGTAATGATGATGACGGCTGAGCAGGATCCCAAACTTTCGTCGGATAGTTTTTCTGCCGGCGCCGTAGTCTTTCTGCCCAAGCCTTTCACGACGGCACAGCTGCACATCATGCTGCAGATGTTAATCGGCAAAGCACCTGATTAATTCGAACCCAATGATCGCTTTGAGAATCAAGTTAGCTGCGCAGTTTTCTTTGGTGGCTTGCTGCATGGTCGCTTTCACCCCAGCAAGCGTTCGGGCAGATTTGACTCCCAAACAGGCACGTAGAGCTATCACCCGCATGGCGAGCTTTGCACTATCGAACGGCTCGGTAAGGGTGAAAACAATTTCGGCAACGAGCAACGACGCGGCAGAAGTGTCCGCCGAGATCAGAACCGTCCTCAAGTTTGTTCAAGACGACCACGGAAGATGGCGCATTGCCGAGCTTAGAACCAGCCAGGATCGCTGGGAAGAGATTGATCTAATCGCCGACGCGCTCAAGTCTCAGGTGGCCGCGGGAGAATGCAATGCGCCCGATCCGCTTTTCAGTGGGCCGCTGGCAATCGATCCAAGCGTGAGACGCGCGCGCTGCTTGTTGGGAAATCTACTAGGCGTTGAAATTCCTTCTGATGCGGTTCGAATCCAGGAGGTAGACCCGATGCCGATTCCGCTGGCCTCGCAAGCGTCCGCCACCGTCGTCGCTTGGGTGAAAGTGGAGACCCGTCTTCTCAACGACAAGAGTGGTTGGCATGTATCGGAATTGCGAACCGGAAACCGCGAGTGGGTCAAACTTGAGCCATTAGTCGCAGCGGTCAATGAGGGGAAAGAAAAAAAAGCCCGAGCAGAGTTGGAATTGATGGGCAGAGCGCTCGAGAAGTTTCGCACGGATCGAGGGTTCTTTGTCGTTTCCGAAAGCCATGCCGTCGCAGTCGATTACCTCAGTCCGCGTTATCTGCCCCGCGTAATTCGCCTGGATCCCTGGCACCACCCTTACAAGTACCGAGGCGAACGCGATCGCTTCACATTGCGTTCTGCCGGTCCGGATGGCAAAGAAGACACACCTGACGACATCCAGATCGGGTCGCGCTAACCCAAGCATCCGTATGGGCCAACTCGTTAATCGTTGCGAATTTCCGAGCCACGACATCGCAGCGAGCGCACATTTGAAAATCTTGACTGCCGACTGAAGTAAGGCCCAAGCAGATCAGCGCAACATTGGTTGCCATTTAAGAGACTGACCCGGATGGACTTTTGGACGATTGAGCCGGGCAATTCGAAGTAGCTGCTGGAGACTCCTTTTCTACCAAAGCTCTTGACGCGCCCTCCGCGCCGATGATAGTTTCAAAATGTGGTTATGGCTGTTCCGGACAGCCGCCCGTTATTAGACAAGCAGCAAACAAGCCCTGCGCCGACTGTCACCAATTCCTGACCCCGCCAGTGGCGCTCAATTCAGCTAAGGTACCCAAGCTTTGTTAGCTGGACGAAAACTCCTACTCGCCGACGATTCAATCACGATTCAAAAGGTTGTCGATCTAACTTTTGTCGACGAAGGCGTCAGCGTAGTTTGCGTGAACAACGGGCGTGAAGCGATTGAAAGGCTGGAAGAGTTTTTACCCGATGTCATTCTAGCTGATGTTTTTATGCCGCTGGTCAATGGATACGAACTTTGTGAGTACATAAAACGAAACGACAAACTGAAACACATTCCTGTTATGCTTCTGATTGGCTCCTTCGAGCCTTTCGACGAAGAGGAGGCGCGCAGAGTTGGCGCGAACGACACCTTGACTAAGCCCTTTCAATCGATTCGACGCTTGATAGACAAAGTCGGCATGCTCGTGAGCCGTCGCCCGCCAGAGGAACAGATACCGACGGCTGAGCTACCGAAGCCTGACGTACCCGAACCGGAAGTCGAAAAGCTCACCACGGCGGAGCTTGAAATTACGACCGCCGACACCCAACCGCTGCCGGCGGAACTCCGGCACATTGTGGAAGAAGCCGCGCCGTCGCGCGCGCATCCGGAACAAGTTGAACTCTTATCGGAAGCAAAGGCGGACAATGGAATGACTGAGGGGACAGTGACGGAAAGCAGAAACCAGGTTTCCGAAACTTACGAAGGCGCTGGTGAGGTGCTACTTGATCTGGGCTTCGAACCAGGACGTTCGGCTCTGGACGAGGATTTTGTTTTAGATATAGATCTTGATGAAATTCCCGAGACTTCGCCCGACGAGCCTTTATCTGCGGGCCCTGCATTTGGCGGCGTTGACAGCTATCGGTCGATTGCGCAGGCAGAGCCTGGCCAGGTGAGCACAAACTGGTCTCAGGCAACAGCGGTCTCCGAAGTCCCAGTGGCCGCGACAGACCAATTCGCAACATCGCAAGAGTTTCAGCGGATCGTGGACGAACCAGTTGGTGAACCCGCGCCTGAAGCAACGTTGCCCGAGGTCGAAGTGGTGGGTGTCGCCTCCGAAGTCACCTCTACACCCACGGAGCAAGCCGCGGCCGATCAGGGATTTCAGCGGATCGTGGACGAACCAGTTAGTGAACCGGCGGCGGAAGAAACATTGGGGGGTGCTGAGGTGATTGAGGCGCCGGCGGATACGGGTGCTGTCAGCACCAGTGCGTCTGAGCAATATTTACCGAGGCCTCCAGCGTCTTTAGCCGCGCCACGTCCAAGTGTGTTCTCAATACAACAACTGTCACCGGAGGTAATTGACGCTATAGCTCGGCGCGCAGTTGAACACCTGTCCGAGAAGGTCGTGCAGGAAATAGCCTGGGAGGTTGTGCCACAACTGGCAGAACTTCTGATTAAGCGGCAGCTTGAAGAGAAGAATTCTTAAATATCGCTAAAAGCCAAGTTGTTTTTCGAGCAGGTCACTCAAGGGTGACCTGCTCTTCTTTTGTCAGTAGTTACTTAGCAGCTCTCGATATGAAAACGCGTGCCGGTTACTCTACAATGCTTTATTACAACAAAACGTTGAGACTAAACCGGTGAGCACTGACAACTAATAACTGACCAACCCATGGAAATCCCTAAACAATACGACCCCAAAAAGGCGGAGCAGAACCATTACGAACGTTGGGAAGAGCAGGGCTACTTCGCACCGGAAATTAACCGTGATGAGAAGGCGCCGGTGTATTCCATAGTGATCCCGCCACCTAATGTTACCGGCTCCTTGCACATGGGCCATGCGCTGCAGCACACGATGATGGATGTGCTCACCAGATATAAGCGCATGTGTGGCTATCGCACGCTGTGGCTGCCAGGAATGGATCATGCCGGCATCTCAACGCAGTTGATGGTTAGCCGCGAACTAAAGAAAGAAAATCAAACTCGCCACGATTTGGGGCGCGAACGTTTTATAGAGCGGGTTTGGAAATGGAAGAAGGAATCCGGCGGGCAAATTACCAAACAGATGCGGCGCGAGGGCGCCTCAGTCGATTGGTCGCGTGAGAAATTTACAATGGACGAGGAGCTGTCGCGAGCAGTACGCGAAGTTTTCGTGTGTCTATATGAAGAGGGGATGATTTATCGCGGCAACCGAATCGTGAATTGGTGTCCCAATGATCAAACGGTGCTCTCCGATTTGGAAGTGGAAAAAATATCGCAAGCCGGAAAACTGTACTACCTTCGCTATCCGGCAAAAGACGGCAACCGAAGTCTAACTGTCGCCACGACGCGCCCGGAGACAATGCTCGGCGATACGGCGGTCGCCGTTAACCCAGACGACGAGCGCTACCGTGGTCTGAAAGGGGAGACTTTATTGTTGCCACTCACGGGGCGCGAGATTCCGGTGATAGTAGATGAGTTTGTCGATCCCGAATTTGGTACGGGCGCCGTGAAGGTCACGCCTGCTCACGATCCAAACGATTACGATATGGGCGTACGTCACAACCTCGAAAGGATTGTCGTCATCGACAGCCAGGCGAAGATGACGGAAGCTGCGGGTGCCGATTTTGCCGGACTCGACCGTTACAAAGCGCGCGCGAAGGTTGTTGAGAAGTTTGAAGAGTTGGGGCTGCTGGAAAAGGTTGTTGACTACGAGTTCTCCATTTCAAAGTGTGAGCGTTGCAAGACGGTCATCGAGCCTTTGATCTCCACACAATGGTTTCTTCGCATGGACGAGTTGCGAGATGAGGCGCTCAGGTTGCTAGAGCGCCAGAAGAAGCCACAGTTTGTACCGGAGGTTCCCTACGAAAAAGTTTATACAAACTGGCTGGAGAATTTGCGCGACTGGACTATCTCGCGCCAGCTGTGGTGGGGTCATCAAATTCCGGCGTGGTACACACCCGATGGCGAAATTATCGTGGCGCGCTCGGAAGACGAGGCGCGCGCCAAAGCGGGAACTGACGAATTAATCCAGGATCCGGATGTACTCGACACCTGGTTTTCTTCGCAACTCTGGCCTTTCTCGGTGATGGGCTGGCCGGAAAAAACCAAAGATCTCGACACCTTTTATCCAACCTCGGTGCTGATAACCGGCCGCGACATCATCTTCCTATGGGTTTCGCGCATGGTGATGATGGGATTAAAGTTTATGGCACGCGAGCCTTTCGCTGATGTGTTCGTCACTGGGACGATCCTCGACGCGCAGGGCCAGCGCATGTCGAAGACAAAGATGAACGGCATTGATCCGCTCGAGGTGTTTGACAAGTATGGCGTCGATGCAACGCGCCTGAAACTTGCTTCAGTAGGTAGTACTGATATCCGCTGGAATGACAAGCAGGTCGAGTCGTATCGCAACTTCGCTAACAAGATTTGGAACGCCGCGCGTTTTTCGCTTATGAATTCCGAGGGTGCGACAATCGAGCCCGACACCCTGACTGCCGCCCCCGGAATCGCTTTGCATGATCGCTGGATTCTCTCGCGCCTTAACAAAACAACTAGTGACGTGCATGAAGCGCTGGGCAATTACCAGTTTCACGAGGCCGTGCAAACCCTTTATCACTTTTTCTGGGACGACTTCTGCGATTGGTACATTGAACTGACCAAGGCAGACATCAGCGCAGAGGAGGCTACGCCGCAAAGAACTACCGCACGCACACGCTTGTTGACGGTGCTGGAACAGGCGCTGCGACTGTTGCATCCTTTCATGCCTTACATCACTGAAGAACTCTGGCAAAGATTGCCCGGCGCGCATGAAAAGCTATTGCATGCAGCTTATTCCGGCGCCGAGCCCACTATAATGCTGGCGGCTTATCCTGAAACCACGAGGGAATTGATTGATGAAGATGCTGAGTGGGAGATGCAGGCCGTCATCGATCTCATTTCGCGAGTGCGTAACATTCGTTCGGAGATGAACATCAAACC
>WNGE01007050.1_pt1 | contig 18590 bp, 16 predicted proteins | sample 5400651 | NCBI WGS metagenome assembly WNGE01 (sample SAMN13153370, study PRJNA577476) | soil metagenome | isolation source: 60 cm soil or saprolite under grassland replicate 2 | place: USA:California | collected 2016-06-15
CTTGAGGACCCATCAGGCCTCTTCAACTCCAGCCTCGATGGCAACACCAGGCGTGCCATCGACTTCCACGAGGGCGAGAAGATTGACGAGGAGGCATTGAAGGCTCTTATTCGCGCGGCCGTGACGCTGAACGCGTCCCGCACCCATGGCTGATCGAGCTGAAGGGGGTAAGACGCATAAGAGCGGATTGTGGTCAATCGCAGAAGTGTCAAGCGTGATAATTGCGCACGATTGGCAAACATCACGACTGACACCCACATGACCGGTTTACATGCAACCAACCCCTAATTTTCCAATTATGGCAGCCCGAAAGTGTCGCGGTATTCTCGCGCGTAGCGCGTGTAATCCTTGGCTTCTTGGTCGTACTCTATTTCAAGGAGCTTGATCTGGGCCAGCCGCGGAATCGGTTGGGGAGCATCCATTCGACTCGGGATTCGTTTTACCTGGTATATGATTTCTTGGGCTTCGGCTGAAAGCACGAAGTCGATGAACAGTTTGCCGGCGTTCGGGCGCAGCGCGTTTTTGGGGAGACTGATACATACAGGCGGTTCTGGCGCGAGAGGCTCAATGGCCAACCAGTCTACAGGCGCTCCCTGTCGCTTCGCTTCTTCGATCCGATGGACCCGCGCGGTCGGCGCCAGCCCGAATTCCCCTCCAGTCAGTAACTGAGCAATCAGGTTGTGTCCGTTCCGAACCTGCGGCTGCTGCCGTGAAAGCTGCTGCAAAAACGCTTTGCCTTTTTCCTGCCCCATCAGGTGAAGTATAAAAATATACCAGCTCACGTCCTCTGCCTCTAAGCCGATCTGTCCTTTCCAACGCGGCTGCAGTAGATCTTGCCACGTTTTGGGAACTGCGGGCGGAGACACAATATTGGTGTTGTATCCGAACACGCCGAGATTCCACAGCACACCGGTCCAGTACCCCTGGCGGTCTCTGAGAGCCGGTCTGATCTTCACGCGTTCAGGAGAGTTGTAGACCGCCAAATACCCCATGTCCTTCAGCAGCCATGTCTGAAGCCCGCTGATAATATAAGCGTCGGCCAGATCGCGGCCTGCGCGAATTTCAGTTGTGATTCTTTGAATTATTTTTACGCTGGGTACTCGGTGGTTCTCGACCTGGAGGAACGGGTAGCGCTTGCGAAATCGATCAAGGATTTGCTGCGTGTCTTCAATACCGGTGCTGTGATAGAGAACAAGTTTTTTTTCATCGCGAGACTTGGCAACCAGCTCCTGGGAGAAAAGCGAGTCGCTACGAAACAGGCAGATTAAGATCAAGATGGCAGTACTGAACAGCTTCACTCCGGACCACCGCGAATCATTGCCAGCATTCCTCAATGCGCTTCTCCTGGAGTCATCTAGTCGCCGCCGTTCAAAGTTCAACGTTCAAAGCTTGTCCCGAGTCCCACGAGGGATCTAGATCCTTCGCATTCGCTCAGGACAGGCCTAAAACGTTGAACGCCTCTCACTTTCTCTGGCCAGGCTTGCAAACGATGGTTCCGTCGTCAGCGGTTTGAACGTCAAACGTCTCGCAGGGATAAGTTTCCGTCGGATGTCTCAGGCAGGCTCCCGTGCGGATGTCGAACTGACCGCCGTGATAGGCGCACGTAAGCATGTAGCCCTCCAATTTACCCTTATGGTGAAGGGGGAACCCGCGATGCGGGCATCTATTGATCAGCGCATAGATTTTACCTTCGACCTTGGCGCACAACACCGGCGTGCCATCCAACGAAACGCCCATCATTTCTCCATCGCCCAGGTCGCTCGATGCGATGGCTTTCTCCGGCATGCGCTTCCAGAACTCGTCGATAAAATAGTGCCTTATTTTTTTGATCTCTTCATCTTCGTCGGCGAGCTCGGCGGCAAGCTCGTCCAACTCATCGTAAGACATTTTTTCTAACTCGGCCCTTGTCGGCGTTTTCATATTTCCTCTCCTATCTTGATCGTGCCGTCATCGGCGTTCACGACTTCGAATCGTTTTATCGGCTTGAAGTCGCGTCCCGGAGAAAGAACGGCACCACTCCGCACGTCGAATCTGGCATCGTGCCACGCGCAGGTCACGACGTAACCATCCAATGTGCCCTCGTGGAGTGGATAGCCTGAATGACCGCAGGCGTTGTCGATCGCGTAGATTTTCCCGTCGACTTTTGCCAAGAGAATTTCTCTCGTCCCTGCTTTCGTGGTCGTCATCCCACCTTCGGGAATATCCTCGGATTTGACTCGCTGTTCGGGAGATTTCTTGCGCATCATTCTCTGGACGTCCTCGCGCAGGCGCTGTCTTTCGTTGGAAAAAGCCATATAGCGCTTCCAGGCATCCTCCAGACGATCATCGGAGAGCCGGGATATTTCCTCTGCTGTATATTCAAGCATGGTCGACTTCATTGGAACCCCCCTTCTATGCTCGCTGATTTCATTCGCTCGCGTGAGACGGCCGTAGGCGCCAAGGATTTCCTTCGCCCGGCTGTTGCGCAGCCCGGCTACAGTTAATTGCCGAGTTATTGCAGCGTCCGCGGACGCTGCCTGACTTTCAAGAGCGCCGTATGAGGGTTTAGTGATAAAACATGCGGAAGCGCTATTCCAGAGGTTCGATCTTGATGATCGCCGCACCGAGATTGTTGCCTACCCAAAATGTCGGCTGGCTCGTCGAGTTATCGACATTCACCCGGCGAATGTTGGTGGTCCGCGGCAGTAAATATCCGACAAACTCGTCTGTCTTGGTGTTCAGCCGGGCGACATAGTCATTGGTCATTCCGCCCGTCCACGCAAATCCGTTCTTGTCGACAACCGCGTCGTAAGGATTGGTCCAAGGGATAGGGACCGCCCACTCCCGAGTTCTCTCGATCTTGGTATCGAACATCCCGATCATGTTGCCGCGAAATTCGGCAAACCACAGCCGGTCCTGCGGATCCATGTGGCCTCGCCGGGGACCCGAATTGGGAGTCGGGGTCGGGAAGGGAGTGACGTCTCGGCTCTTGCCGTCCACCCTGATGATGTATTGCCCGTTGAGGTTCGTGCCGTAAAAATTGTTCTTCGAGTCGGAGATGACGCCGTATGAGCTAAGCCGATCTGCCCGCGGGCCATCCTTCGGCAACCCCTTCGAATAATCGACGGTGTACCATTCGCCGGTTTTCACATCGAGCTGATACTCGTTATCGCCGCCGATCCACACCTTGCCGTCGAGATGGAAGTTTCTGGCATCGACCATCGCAAGCCGGGCCTCATTGTTTTCCATGAATTTCGGCGCGTTCCAGGTCTGGAATTTTTCCGCCTTGCGGTCGAATTTCGCGATGCCTCCCTGGTACATCATGCCCAACCAAACGTTTCCGTCCGGATCAAATCCGAGGTCGAGAGCGCCGGCAGGCGCCCCGGGTTTCGTTACCGGAACGGAATACTCGACTGCTTTAGCCGTCTTGGGATCAAGCTTCCCCAGATATTGGGAACCGAAATCGGAATACCAAACCATGCCTTCGGCATCGACGACGGCGTCGTGCGGCATCGCCTCCGGACGCGGCAGGTCATATTCGGTGATAATCACACGGGTTGCCTTGCCCTTAGGCCGGGGCAGCGTCTTTAAAGAATATTCCCATTTGGAAACCTTGCTGAGATTGACCGTGCTCATGTACTCGGCGAACTTAGTCATTTGCTGAAGCTGGTTTGGATTAGACTCACGACCGCCGGGTCGTAGCTGCGGGCGCAGCGGTGTGCTTCCCTGCGCGTAGTTTCTCATCCGCGTTAGCACCTGCACGAACTCCTCGGCGTTGTAACGTGAGCGGGCGATGCGTTCCACCGTGTGACAGCTTACGCAGCCGAGGAAACCCTGTTTCTGCTCAACGGTTCCCGGCATGCTGAGCAACCACTCCCCATTAGAGAGCTGAGACGCGAGGTCCTGCGCCTTACGGAGCCTTAGATCAAGCTGAGTTGTCTTTTGCGCTGTGACGTCTGCTGACTGAGCATTTTCCAACTCATATCCCGCCGCGCGAATGCGTAGAGTATAACGCCCTGGCTCCAGCCTAGAGTTCGGGAAACTGTACCGTCCCTGAGCATCGCTCACCACAGTGGTTGTGATTGTCGAGCCGTCTCGCTTGGCGCTGACCAACACTCCTTCCATGCGGCCTTCTTCCTGGGAGCTAATCTGCCCCGTCAACGCGACATCGGCCGAGCTTGCAGCTCCAACGAAATTGGATGGCGCGCAAAATAATATCGTTACCGCGGCACCTGCGATGGCTATTGCCAGAAAAGTGTTTTTCAACATCGGACACCTCTTGAAATCGACTCGAGATTTACCCTGAAGACTCAGCAATGTTAGCCCCCCTTAGCATTTGCAAGTTGCTCGGGTCAAGCAAGAAATTCGCTCAACTTTTTTTCCCATCGCCAGCGCGCTGATCCGGACCGCTATCCGCATAGCCCGGCTGCACCAGTGAATCAATGAAATACCGCCCGCCTTTAGCGACGATCTCGGCGCCTCGTTTGAGCGCCTTAGCCAACGCCTCCGTCGTCGAGACCGGGTCTTCACTCTCAAAGCCCTGGGCGCGTGCCATCGCGACCAAATCCACCCGCGGATCGTCGATGCGCTGACCGATCCAGCGGTTTTGCGGCGGACGGCCGCGCATTTGAGCGACGCGCTCCTGATGCATCTCATCGTTGTAATACGAACGGTTGTCGGCGACCACGATCATCACGGGAATCTCAAAGTGGGAAGCCGTCCAGAGCGCGCTCACTCCCATGAGATAGTCGCCATCCCCGAGGATGCCGATGGTGAGCCGATCCGAGTCCTTGAGCGCCAACGCAGCGCCGATGGTGTGCCCCGGTCCGGTGCCGACGGCGCCACCACCATCATTTCCCATAAACGAAAGCGGACCGTCGAATTCATAGGCTTCACCGGGCCAGCCAATCGGCAGACGGGCGAACGTCACGGACCGCCCCTTGGCAAATTCGCGCACGGTCATTGCCATGTCCCACAACGTCATCGGCTGCCCGCGAGTTGTCGACGACTTGGTCAAGGTCGCGTCATTCCAATGCGCGAGACTTTTCATTTCTGGTCGTGGTTTGACTTTTGGAGCCTTCTTAAGGTCCATCTCGTCGAGCAGCTGCGCGACGAACTGATCGGGGTCTGCAAAGATCGGAATGTCGACAGCCGGAAGCGCCTGATGGTCCATGCTCCATCCATTCATGCGGATGCTATCGACGGAACAATGGATGATCGTCTTATCTGCGGGAACCTGCGTTTGTGCGATGCCGAGGCTCAGGCGAAATACGCCGGCAAGATCCAAGCAATCGAGGCTCATAATCAGGTCCGCTTTTTCGATCAGCGCTGTGGCGGCTTTGCTCGGTCGCAAGCATGGCGCGGCAAAATGTTGCCGATGCGTAGTCGGAAACGCCGATGGGTCGTTGCTGCTGGTCAACACCGCGGCGCCGATCGCCTCGGCAAATCGCACGCGCCGATCCCAGTCTGCCTGCTTGCGCGAGACGCGGCCCATGAGGATTAAAGGAAACTTCGCTTTGTCAATCGCTTTTAACGTCTTCAGCACGGTTGCGCGTGGCGCCGCGGGAGAAGGCGCCGGGGCAAAACGCGCCGCATTCGGAATCGAGACCTCTTCCGTCAGCGGCGACTCCTGAAGACCGGCATCGAGGCAAATATAAACCGGTCCGTACGGCGCGCTCCGCGTGATCTGGTTGGCCCTCAGCACCGATTCCACCGCCGCCTGCGGTGAGGCCGGCTGATCATCCCATTTGGTGTAATCACGAATAATCGATGCTTGATCCTTCGACGTGTGGATCCAGTCGATCCACGGACGGCGCCGATGAGCATCCACGGGGCCGGTGGCGCCGAAGATAATCATCGGAGTGCGGTCGCACCAGGCGTTGAAGATCGGCATGCTCGCGTGCATCAGACCGACGTTGGCATGCAGCGCCGCCGCCATCGGCTCCTCTGTGACCTTGCCGTACCCGTCGGCGATTGAGACTGCGTGTTCTTCATGCAGGCAGATAACCATTTGCGGATTGCTGTTGCCGAGATAATTGACGATGCTGTCGTGGAATCCGCGATAGCTCGCGCCGGGCACCAGGGCGATATACTTGAGGTCGAGCCGTCGGGTCACTTCGGCAACGACATCGCTGCCCCACTTCATTTGCGGCTTTCCCAGATTCTGTGGCCGGTCAATTCGCGATTTGTTGGACTGTCGATTATGCGTATGGTGTGTGCTCCTAGCAACTGTTGTTTTCACCGCGTCTCCCCTCCTTATGATATTGTGGGCGCCTCAAACTGTTCCAACCGTTCAATCCGTTCAAGCTGTTCCAGCCCCCACCTCTTTCCTCCCCCGCGGTCGCGGGGGAGGATGAAGGAAGGGGATTGAACGGAGCGTTAGCGTTTGAACGATTTGAACATTTTGAACAACATCCGACGGTTACCCCGTTGCTTTGGCGTACTTGCCGGTGAGCTGCGGCGTGGGAACTTCCAATCCCCCATCGGCGCGGTTTCGAGCTCCACCAAGTCTCCGTCCTGGAATGGATTCAGGCCACGGTGATTGGTCCCCAACGCGAGCACATCGCCGGGCTCGAGTGGATGGATCGAGCTGACCCATTCTATACAACGCGGGATTTTGTGCGCCATGTCGCTCGTGTTGTAATTCTGCATCAACGTGCCGTTGACCCACAGCCGCACCTGGAGGTTGTGCGGGTCCTTCACCTCGTCGGCCGTCACGAGATACGGGCCCATCGGCGCAAAGGTGTCGCGCGACTTCATCTGATAGAACGTATTGCCCGAAGGCGGCAACCCGCGCGCCGATCCGTCGATAAAGTTAACGTAGCCGAAAACGTATTCCATTGCGTTCGCCGCGGCCACGTTGGCTGCGCGTTTGCCGATCACCAGCGCGAGCTCCGCCTCACCCTCGAAGATCGTGGCGGGCACGTCGGGCAGAATCATTGTGTCATTATCGCCGATAACGCAACCAGGTGACTTGTGGAACGCGTTGATCGGCGCCGGCTCCTTGCGCGTGCCGTCCTCCATGTAGTTTACCGCCATGGCGTCGATGTTGACTGGCTTGGGCAACGGCGGCCGGATTCGAACTTTGTTGATCGGCGTGCCCTTGCCGTCAACGGTCGCTTTCTCCAGCGCGGCGCGGTAATCCGCAAAGCGCTCGATCAGACCGCTGATGAGATTGTGCGGCCCCGTGTGCGGGATCTCGCGCACCGCCTGCGACACGTCCACCACGGTATCGCCCTTCAACATGCCCAGCTTGAAATCATCGAAGAATAAGAGCTTCATTCATCCCTCCTACTAGCGTTAGCACCTTTAAATAATTCACCTGCGCTTTAATGGTCGATAATTGACGATAGAGGATAGAAGATCGCCATCCTCGATCCCCCATTCTCGATCATCGGCCCCTGCACCGTTCGGTATAGGTCAACTGCGACGGCAGGGTCAAGCTCTAGGTCAATGTCCCGTTGCGTTCTAGTAATGCATATCCGCATTGACGCCGCCGGACACCGAGAATGCCTCGCCGGTAATACTTAGGGCCAGCGGCGAACACAGGAACGTCACTACATAGGCAATATCCTCTGCAGTAACTAAATGGCGGATGAGACTACGCTGCCGTAATTCCTCCAGAATAAGCGTCAAGCGTTTTACCCTGACGCTCGGCCTGCGCGCGATAGCGTTCTAAAACTGCTTCGGTGAGCGTCGTACCGGGATAGATCGCATTCACATTGATGCCGAACGGGCCGAGTGTATTCGCCAGGGATTTCGTCAAGGCGACGCAGGAGATATTGCGGGCTGGCGTGCTGACAGCGGTACCGGGGGTGCGTCCGGCGCCGCCGCTTAGATTGATGATTCGGCCCCAACCGGCTTGCTTCATGTACGGCGCAGCCTCGCGCGCGCAGCGGAAGTAGCCGAGGAATTTTTCTTCGAAGTCTTTGACGATCTGCTCGTCGCTAATCACATCCATGTTGTCAGGGATGGTGCCGCCGACGCGTGCGGCGCAATTAGCGAGGATATGAACTCCGCCCAGAGTCCCGGCCGCTCGTCGGACGAATGCCTTAATCGATTCCCCGCTAAGCGTGTCCAAGACCAGTGGAACGATCATGCGGCCTGTTTCTTGAGTGATCTCCGCGGCAGCCTAGCGCAGCATCCCCTCGGTCCTGGCGCCAATCGCAACATCGCAGCCCTCGCGCGCCAATTGTCGCGCTATCGCCTTACCCATGCCACGGCTGCCACCCGTAACGATTGCTTTCTTGCCCTGCAGCTGCAGATCCATGCGTTCTCCTCAGGAGGTCGAAGTTGTTAGGTCCTTCCCCTTTAATTGTTGAACCGAACGATTTCAAAGAAGTTCATAGCGCCGAGATCCTAAGAGCGCCAGGTTACGTGCCTTGTCATTTCGACCGGAGGGAGAAATCTTTCTTAGATCCCTCGCATTTGTTCGGGATGATGGGCCGACGCTCCCCCACTTGGCGTGCTTTGCGCCTTTGCGAGAGCATCGCATTCTTGCTGCACTACCCAAAAGTGTTACTTATCTTTCGCCCGCAGGTCGTTTCAGCGGTTCCAGTCCGGGTCGGAACTTTTTCTCGTCCAAGAACTCGCGCATGCCGCGTGCGCGTGTCTGTTCCGGATCCGCGGCGCGAAGCGCCAAGCTCTTCGCCCCCAAATATTCGTAAGCTTGATCCATGTCCATGCCGCGCACGGCACGGATCGCTTGCTTTGTGTAGGCCAAAACCATCGGGCTCTTCGCCATTAGCTCGCGCGCGACGGCTACCGTTTCCTCGCGCAGTTTCTCCGCCGGAACCGCCAGCGTGGCGATGCCCAACTCTACGGCTTTGCGGCCGTCGATTGTGCGCCCGGTCATCGCATAGAACAAGGCGTTTCGATACGACACCATGTCGCCGAAGACCTTGCTCACGTTGCCGCCGGGAATAATGCCCCAGTTAACTTCCGACAAACCGAAGGTCGCGCTTTCCGCCGCGATCACGATATCGCAAGCCGCGAGAGAGATGAACGCGCCGCCGTAACAATAGCCGTTGACCATGGCGATGCTTGGCTTCCGCGACCAGGTAAGCAACTCCGTTGCCCAGCGCCGATGCGCCGTCATGGCCCGGAAGCGCGCCACAGGGTCCTTATCCGTCTCGCGAAAATACTGTTTCAAATCCATCCCCGCGCTCCAACTGTTGCCCGCGCCGGTGATCACGATGACTTTAGTTTCTTCCTCGGTCTCCAGCTCGTACAAAATCTGCTCCATCTCGACAAGAAGCGTCGGGTTCATCGCGTTGCGCTTCTCCGGTCGATTGAACGTGATCCACGTAATCCCTTCGTCGTCGGTTTCGACGAGCACGCAGGTATATTCTTTCTTTTTAGCCATAGGAGTTCTCCTTTGAAATTTGTCGCAAGATTTTTCGTAGCTCGTTAGAATTTTTCCAACCATGGGCGCAACTCAATGTGAGATGCCCACGCACTACGATGCTGGCGGTGCAGCTGGAGATAAGTGAGAGCGATCGCGTCAGGGTCGAGGCAGCCATCTGGACCGCGCGACGTAAGACGCTCCGGGCGGCGCGTCGGCTCGCAGATGCCACCGTCGATTACGACTTGGGCGACGTGGATATTCTGCGGTTGAAGCTCGCGCGCCATGCTTTGTACTAGTCCGGTCAAACCGAACTTGCCCATGGCGAAGGCCACAGAGTTTGCATATCCTTTGACGCTTGCGGAAGCGCCCGTGAACAATATCGTTCCGTTTCCGGCTTTGATCATTCGCTTGGTGGCTGCCTGTCCGACGAGGAATCCGCCGTAACACGTAACCAGCACCGTTTTGCGCACCTCTTCGGTATCCAATTCGGTGATAGGGCCGCGCACGCGAGCGCTCGCGTTATAGACAACCAAATTGGGTTCGCCGATGTCTTTCGCCACCGAATCGAATAAATTTTCCACATCCTTTGGGCTGCTCGCATCGCACGGATAGGCGCGGCCATCGATCTCTATGACTAAGCCGTCCAGTTTCTTGGCATCGCGCGCGGCCAACGCCACCTTCATACCTTCCTTCTTAAAAAGCCTCGCCAGCGAGGCGCTGAGCCCTGGCCCGGCGCCGACAATCAAAGCAATTTCTTGTTCAGCCATTGGAATCCTCCAACGGCCGGATATCAAGATGCGGACGGGCTGTCAATTATTGAGACACGCAAACGGAATGAATAAAGAAATGGCAGTGGGAGAAGCGAAAACACGATGACATTGATTTCAATGCCGGCTAGGCACCGTGACCTGGCTCGGCTATGAACCCGCCAGTGCTACATCCTGGTATTTAGACTGCAATGCGTACTGACTTCTCCTTTTCGGCTTGGTATTAAAAAATGAGGATCCGAGAAATCGTCGCCGATGTGGCGTGGATAATGTTGATTGGAATTAATTTGTGCTGGAGTTTTCGGACGTCGCCGTAGCGCACGCAATCCAACTGGCTGTTGCGCCGGTTTTTCTTCTCTCAGGTATCGGCGCGATACTAGTGGTCATGACCAATAGGTTGGGAAGAATCATCGACCGTGCTCGGGTCTTGGAGGAAAAGTTGGATGGAGCTTCGGCTATTCTCGCTACACTACGCGCTGATCTCGGGATTCTTTCGCGGCGGGCAAAGCTCATCAGCCGCGCTATTACGCTTTGCACGACGACGGCGCTGCTCGTTTGTACCGTTATCGCGGCCTTATTCCTGAGCGCCTTTTTTCGCTTTGACGCCACAATCTCTGTGGCGCTGCTGTTCGTCGCGGCAATGTCGACTTTCTTTCTGGGCCTGGTGTGGTTTCTGCGCGAAATCTATTTGGCCACGGTAACGCTTCGTATCGGACCTCGTTGAGTCGGCCGTGCAACCGAATAGCCGAATCGTAAAATTTTTTTCCGCAGGGTTAAATCAATGAAAAATTCAATTTTCTCTAGCAGTGCGCTTTTCTCACTGTTTCGCATCTTTTAGTTGACGCTAAAAACGCCGGGCCAAGTGTTTCGAAATTACCAAGAGCCTGGCCCGTGAGGATTATTCACGCGCAGTCTACTTCGCCAGTGGATCGGGTCGCAGCTGGAAGTGCACGGCGAGCGGCTTGGAGCCTTTGCCGTTCTCCATCAGCCACGGCGCGCGGTCGCCGCTCGAGCTCCACAAGCCGCGGCCCTTCCAGCCGGCTTTCGGATCGTCGATGCGCCCGTCGAAGCCTTTCGCGTAAAACCCCAACGGGTAGGGCACGGTCAAAAGGATCATCTTGCCGTCTTTCAACGCAACCAGGCCATGGTGCAAGTTGGCGGTGGACATCGGCACGTCCTCACCTAGGCCGAAGGTGTTATGCTGGTCGACCCAGGAATAGTAGCTCGACTCTGCGCTGTTCTGTCCGATCCCCTGGAATCCGGGCCCCGGATATTGGTGGAACGTCCAACCCTCGGGGCAATGATCGCCGGTCGCCTTCGGTCCGTTAAGCGGACCTTTGCATTTTTTCCGGTCGAAGCTGGCAAGATGGCCGCTCGCCAGCGACGCCCACACGACGCCGTGCTTGTCGATGTCGGCGCCGCGGATGCCGAAGCCCGGCAGCGGTATGTTGTAAATTTCCGCAAGGGCGGTCTCGGAGGGATTTGGCCCCGGCGCGATGCGCACGACCGCGCCTGGAAAAGTTCGAACCGAGCCCCAGACCGAGCCGTCGGCCGGGCTCGGCATGACTGCATAGAAGCCCGCCGAGATGCGCTTGTCTTTCGTCGGATCCATAGGCTGGTTCGGCTCGACGTACGCGTCGCGCTTGCCGTTGCCGTTGGTGTCGAGGATCATCGGTGTCCAGCCCTGCGCTTTGGCTGCGTCGCCGGTCTCGTCGTAGATCTTCATGTCGAGCCAACCGACGACTTGACCGCCGCCGCTGGTCCACAGTCTGTCGTCGGCATCGAACTGCAAATGATGCGTCCCGAAGCAGGTGTCGATGAATGTGTACTTCATGGTCTTTGGATCGAGCATCGTCAGGTGGCGGTTCGCGCGTTCCACCGGGAAGGCCTTGGCGGAAGGATGGTCGGAGCCTTTCTTGCAGAAGGCCGGATTGTTCGGACCGCGGATCGCCGCGGCGAACCACACGCGCCCCTTGCGGTCGAACATGCCGTTGTGGTTGTTCGCCTTGCTCGTCCAGACCTGTTCGTTGCCCCAGTAAGGGGACGGCTGCATGGGCTTTTCTTCCATCGAGACAGGCGTATCGGGATCGCGCACGGGAGTCGGAAAATTCTTAACCGCGTGCGTTTTTGGATCGAGGATCGGAATAATGTCGACGCTCAACTCAGTGGAGCCATAGACCGGCCCGTAGGCATTGACCGTCGGAAAGCGCCGGTCCGACGCGATCAAGTCGTGCAAGTAATGCTTGTCATCGAGCCAATCCCACGTGGTGACGACGATGTTGCGCTCGACGCCTTGCGGGCGCGGCGGCTTCGCATGGGGCAATTCCCCCTTGGCGATGCGGTCCGTCCAGTCGGCTAAATACCGGATAGGTGCTCCGCCGAGCTCTTTGACGGCGGTCGCAAACATAGGTACTCCCCCCTGTCCCGACTGGATGCGGCGAAACCACGCCTCCTCGGAATTTTTGAAAGATGGGAAGGGATGCGGCACGTTCTGCGGAAACGTACGCATGGCGAGCACGCCCTGCGAATGGCAGTTGGCGCAGCCGTTCGATTTCATCAGGTTGAGATATTCATTCTGCGTCAGCTTCGCGGGAATTTTTCCCTTGCCGCCGAACTCGCTCTTGTCCGGAATCTTCATCATCGAATACCAATAGATTGCCGGATAATATTGCGCCGCGGCCGCCTCGTTCGGCGCTGTCACCGCGGTTAGATTTACGATGTTGCCCGGAGTAGCTTTGACCTTAGGCGAATCGACGAGCCCGTAGCCACGCACCCAAATGCTGTAGCTGGCCGTAGGCAAGTCGGGCAACACGTAACGTCCTTGATCGTCAGTGACGACGCTCCTGCTAAACCTGGTAGGCAAGTCGGTGGTTTCCGCGATCACCCAGACGCCGGCCTCCGGTCCCTTAGTGCTCGTCACCACGCCGCCGATGTCGTCGTTGTCGATGCGCACCGCCGCGCCGGTGCTTTGCTCACCAGCCATTTGCATCGCGCACGCCGCGATAATCGCGGTGACGCCGCAGATCGCCATCGCTAAGTGCAACGCTTTTGCCTTACTCATTTCCGCCTCCTTCGTGCGTAATCGAATGAGTTTCGCTGGCTCTAACCGCGTATCTATATACTACCCTTGGTCGCAAGGGGCAAAGTCAACGTGTGGGACGTTTAAATGAATACTGCCGGCAGACAGGGTTGAGTTTCGATTAGGCTACGGCATTGTCAGTTATTTTGCCGTTGATATCAGAGGAATATCGAGGCTGCCGATTTCCGCGATCGGCTGACCGAGACAACTTTGGAGAAGCCCGACGATTTCTCGCAAAAAGTCTTCGTCGTCAAAGTACAAGGAACCTAAATATTCTTGATCGTTCCACTGAATAATAATGATGCAATGCGGAGTTGTCAGGATGCTGGACGGAGACTCCACTCGTATGAGAATGCCCACTTCGCCATGGGGCAGCGGATTGTCCGGGCCGTATGGCCCCTGCCACTCGGGAGGCCAGGTGACGCGGCCCAGACACCTCATGCGCGGGTGCTTTCTTAGCTCCATAACGAAGGCGCATACTATCGTCAAACATTAGCAGGCCGAGCGTCGATCAACTCCGAAAACGAACCATTAAGGCCTGCTCTCGATGACCTTGCGAAGGTTTTTAGGGTTGAGGATGATGCGTCGCCCTTCCCTCAAAATAATCTTCTCGCGGTCGAATTCATTCAGATATTCCGTTACCTGCTGGCGCGAGGCGCCGACGATGTTGGCGAGCGTCTCGTGACTGATGGCCAAGGTAATCAACGTTCCACGCGAGTCGGCCGATCCAAAATGATCAGCCAAATTCGAAAGCTCAAGAGCTATCCGTCTTCGCACGTCAAGACCGATGCCGCGGATGCAGTGGATGTACGATTGTCTGCTCAAATGCAGTGTCGTGGCGAATCCTGAGAAAAAATTTTCGTACGAGGTGCCGAGAACGGTCTCGACAAAAACACGCGGTTTGATGGAGCCTATTGTCGAGGTCTCAAAGGCATCGCACCTGAAAGGGTGGCACGATTCGGGCATGAGCGAGTCGAGGCCGAAAAATTCTCCCGGCGGAAGCAGGCTGACAATTGTCTGTCGCTCATAACTATTGTAGGAGACCTTGGCGACTCCCGAGATGAGGAGGTAAACGAGCCGGGCCTGCTCATCCTGACCGAAAACAATTTCGTCTTTTTTGAAAGTCCTTACGGTCAGATTTCTGGCGAGCTTATCTAATTGAGAGGCCGATAGGCGCGAGAGATTCTTGAGCTGTTTAAGAACTTTCGCATCGACATTAACCATAGGGGTGGTTGGCTCCAGCTTACGTGAACGACTGTCAAACGTTTCTTGCCCGAGCAATGAAGGATCGGACCTCCATGATTGTCATCCGAGCGGTCACTCTTCGTTTCCGTGTAAATCCGCGGGTTCGATCGAAATGACCGACGCATATATCAAAATCGCTTGAAGAGTCTGTCAGATACCTGACATTCCGTTAAAAAGCTTCCATTCCATGGCGACGGACACAGACGTCTGCGATGACCGGAGAGCTAGTTACGATCGGATTCAGACGTAGGTCAAGACTTGGCATCGACACAAAAATTGAGGCGAGAAAGCTGAAGCTCTTCCCCATTCCGCCGGAGCTTGGCGAGCACCATGATCAATTCCAAAAAGAGTTCCGGGGAAATTTTCGGCCACTAGATTTTCGGCCCGCCCGATTCCACCGCCTAGTCGACACCACCTGTTCTCGATCGGCGGGACCGCACACGAAGCGGAACGCGGCGGCGAGACCGCGGACATAACGGACCAGCGAATCATTATTCGCATCTCCCCACGAGCGTCTAAGCGCGCTTACGATGAACTGAAAACTCGGCACGGCATCATTGGAGATCCCACGCAAGCGCACCGTCATACTTGCCTAACTTTTACTAACTCCACGCGGGGAAAAAATTGAGTTTGAGCAAGTTTCACACGTCGGACGCTGGTTTAATCTTATTCAGCCATTCACACCGGATCTTAATATCCCGCTCAATCAGGTTCTCCGCGCATCTGCATTATGGCGACGGCTTCGCCGGTGCGCCTTGCAATGCTTTTTGCATCGCATCCATCTCGGCTCCGAAGGTGCGCCAATCGCCTTTGCTTAGCGCATCGAACGCGCGACGGTAGTGGTTAAGCGCTTCGGCGTTGGCGCCTGAGGGCGGTTGTTCTTTTGTCCCAGCCCCGGGCGGTGGCGTGGACGTCGACGTGATAACGGCTGGCTTGCGTCCTTCCGACGAGACTAGCGCGGCCAGCAAACTGTCGACATCCTGAGCCATGACCACACGATCTCCGGTGGAGGCGATCAGGCGCTTCAGCTCCGGTAACTGGCGGCTTTCGGCGCTTAAGTACAAGGGCTCGACATACAGCAAGGTGTCGTCGATTGGTATCGCCAATAGGTTACCCCGGATGACGCGCGAACCGGCCTGGTTCCAGAGGGAAAGCTGTTGGGAGATCGTCGTATCCTGATCGATGCGGGCCTCGATCTGTGCCGGGCCGTAAATGAGCTTCTCCTTGGAAAAGGCAAACTCGATCACCTTGCCGTAGTTGTCACCGTCGCAGCGCGCCGCCAACCAGGCGATCATGTTGTCGCGATTGTTGGGCACCATCGGCAGCATCAAAATAAATTCCTCGCGAGGCTCCCCGGGCAATCGCATAATCGTGTAATACGGCTGCATCGTCGTGGCACTTTGCCCTTTGTGGCTCTCCTTCGGAAAGTTCCACAGATCCTCTTTGTTGTAGAACACCTCCGGATCTTTCATGTGATAGGTGCTGTAGACGCCTGCTTGGATAATAAAAAGATCTTCCGGGTAACGGATGTGCTTGCGTAACGACGCCGGCATAGAATCCATCGGCTGAAATAGCGTCGGAAAGATACGCTGATAAGTGAGCACGATCGGATCCTTTGGGTCGGCAATATAAAAAATTGGATTGCCGTCGTAGGCATCGAGCGCAATCTTCACCGAATTGCGTATGTAGTTGATGTTGCCGGGCCGGGTTAGTTGGGAATATGGGAGCGAGTCGCTGATGGTGTAGGCGTCCTGCAGCCAGATCAAGCGCCCGTCGCTCACGACCAGATAAGGATCGCGATCGAGACGGAGAAACGGCGCGATCCGTTGGATGCGGTCCTGAATCAGGCGGCGAAAGAGAATCTTGCTCGTCGAGGTTACGTTGTCGCTGATGAGCAGCTTGAAGTCGCCGAAGGACCAGGCAAATAATGCGCGCCGCCAGAGGCTGCCTAAGGACACGCCGTCGCGGCCTTCATACACGTTGTAGACATTTTCCTGACCCTTGGCGTAATCGAATTCCTTGGTGCCCCCGCCAACGACCACATAGTTGCGGGTCTCCTCGCCGAAGTAGATTTCGGGCCGGTCGATCTTCAGCTCCGGCGGACCCACGGGGGGAATATCCTTGACGAAAAAAACCGGCAATCCTTCCTCATCGAAGCGATTCACCGGGTTCATCGCGATACCGTTACCGTGGGTAAACTTGAAGCGCTGATTGATCCAGGTTTGCGCGTCGGTTGGCAGTTTCGATTGGTTCAACTCTCGGGCGGACAGCAAAACTTGCCGGTAACTGCCATCGATGGTGTAGCGATCGACATCGATGTCATGGAAGTCGTAGTAGAGACGGAGTTCCTGCAATTGCCGGTAGGTATCCGTTAGCGGCCGCGGATCCCACCAGCGAATGTTCTGGATCGTCGCTTGGTTTGCGGCGATCACCTCCGCCGTAAGCTTCCCTTTTGCCGGGAACGGGGCGCTGGTGATGTGATCGAGGCCGAAGCCATACCGAGTGAGCTCGATGTTACGGGCAATGTAACGCGACTCAAGTTTTAACTCGTCGGGCTTAACCCAATAGCTTTGAAACAAACCGGGGACGATCGTATGCACAATCGCCACAGCGAAAACAATGATCACAGCCGCAATCGGCAGGCGGATACCGGCAAGCCCAACATTGTAAGCGCATAGAGCTGCCGCTATCAGTGACGCGCCTGCCAGAGCTATCAACAACGGCAAGCGCAGATGGACGTCGGTGTAGGCGGCGCCGAAGACGATCCCATTATTGCTGGTCAGCAAGTCATAACGCTCGAGAATATAGCCGCCGGCTTTGAGGAGAAAAAAGATCGCCAGCAGCGCGGAAAGGTGCCGGATCGCCGCGCCACTTAGCGTCGGAAATCCGGTCTGCTGGTAATTGATCTCGCCGCGTACCACATAGATGGCGACGACGATGGCCGCGCTCAAAAATATTATTAAGATCCCCCAATCCTTGAGCAGCTCATAGACGGGAAGCGAAAATACATAAAAGCCGAGGTCATTTCCGAACAACGGGTCAGATCTTCCGAAGGGAGCGGCATAGAACCATTTGAGAAAGTCGTCCCAGTTACCAGTCTGGGCAAGACCGATAAACACGCCGAGTACCAAAGCAACCGCGGTGACGATCAGTCGCCATGGGAGTTTGTCGAGTGAAAGCTCGATGATCTCAGGGAGCCCTTGGGCGCCACGACCGACGATTCTAAAGTGAGGCCGTCGATTCGGCGCGGCTGTAGTCGTCTTCACTGCGATGAAACCGTTGAGCAGTAGTATGGCGGATGACAGTCCGGTGGCGACGGCAAACACAGCGACCACAGTGAGCCAGGTGGTGGTGAAGACCGCGCGGAATCCCAGCGCGCTGAACCACAACAGGTCGACGAAAAAGCGGCTGAATACGAAGAACGTCACCAAAATCGCGACGATTGACGCCACAACTGCGAGAGTCCCTTTTTTCATCATTAAATATCTCCCCCCAGACCGGAGTCTAGGTATATACAGAACAATGGACGAAGAGGGAAGGTATTCAGAGAGAGGTGTCGGCGCCGACGGGTCACAACCCCGTGTCTAATTTGCCTAGAGCGCCTAATTTACAGATCTTGGCCCACCACCTGTGGCAATTATCGTATCGCGGTCGAGACTGTGTCGCAATTCGCTTGGAGCTCTTCGACTTCAACATTGAGATGCGCTATCGCTTTTTTTTGATCCGGAAAGTTTTTTGCGACAAGGGTTTCGATCTATCCGTTCCACTCGTAGTTCAAACCGGCGAAGTCGATCTCGTAACTGCCACCTTGTTTTGCCCCGCGCACAAAGGTCGCAGCTTCTTTGAGCTTCGGACAATACATTTCGAAGAGGTTTCCCGCAGGATCGCGAAAGTAAAGGAGGCCTTTGATGCCGTCACGCGTCCAAGGTTCCGAAGTGGTGACGCCGTTCTGACGGAGCCAGGCGACCATCGGCAGAAAATCTTGTGGTTCAATGAAAAACGCGTAATGGGGATATTCACCGCCGTGTTTGGTCGTACTTCCGGGGCGATCCGTAAACCCGATGATGACTCCGGCGACCCGCACCTCAGCGAATCCTGTGCCGCCGTCGTTGACGTCATGGATCAACTCGCCGCCGATGACTTTGGTGAAGAAGCGCTTGGCCTGTTCGAAATC